>OFGC01001208.1_pt1 | contig 19032 bp, 14 predicted proteins | sample 1521691 | NCBI WGS metagenome assembly OFGC01 (sample SAMEA3504121, study PRJEB24116) | mouse gut metagenome | biome: mouse gut; feature: mouse-associated habitat; material: faeces | place: Denmark | collected 2011
GGCGCTTACTACACCACTACTACACCATTTTTGAAAGAGCCTTGAAATGACAAGCAAAAATTAAAATAAGAGTTTGCAGGATATAGTATTTTATAACATATTTTGTTATGATATGAATTGGGTAGACATTGTCTGCCCAATTCGACTTGGAGGTGCATTTATGATAGAGAGCCAGAATATTGAATGGAAAGAATCATGGCGGGACGAATATTTGAAATGGATATGCGGCTTTGCTAATGCACAGGGTGGAAAAATTTATATTGGTACAAATGATGATGGTACGGTTATTGGTGTCCAAAATAGCAAGAAACTTATGGAAGATATTCCAAACAAGGTGAGAGATGTCTTGGGAATTATTGTAGATGTGAATTTGCTGGCACAAGATGGTAAAGAATATATTGAAATATGTGTAAGTCCAAACACTTATCCTGTGAATTACAGAGGTGAGTATCATTATCGAAGCGGAAGTACAAAACAATTGCTTAAAGGGCAGGCATTAAATCAGTTTCTTCTTAAAAAGACCGGCATTACATGGGATAGTGTGCCTATACAGGATGTTGCGATCCGGGATTTACGGAATGACAGCTTTGATATTTTCCGTGAGCAGGCAGTTCTTAGTAAAAGGATGGACAAAAAGGATATTGATTCTTCTAATGAGCAGTTGCTGGACAGCTTAAATCTGCTCGATCATGGTATGCTCAAACGGGCAGCGGTTTTACTATTTCATCATAATCCGGAGAAATGGATACCGGGTTCATATGTTAAAATTGGCTATTTTGAAACAGATTCAGAACTGCGGTATCAGGATGAAATTCATGGATCACTGATTTCGCAGGCAGATAAAGTGGTAGATTTGATTTTTACCAAATACCTGAAAGCAGAAATTTCTTATCGAGGAGTTACGAGGGTAGAAACTTATCCTTTTCCAAAGGAGGCAATCAGAGAAGCCGTTTTTAATGCCATTGCGCACAAATTCTATGGGACATTGATACCAATTCAAATCAGGGTTTATGCGGATAAAATTATAATTGCTAACGATTGTGTGTTTCCCGATGATTGGACGGTCGATGATTTGATGGGAAGTCACCGCTCCAGACCGTATAATCCGCTGATTGCAAATACTTTCTTCCGGGCAGGGTTTATCGAAGCATGGGGGCGAGGAATTGAGAAAATTAAGGACAGTTGTGCGCAGGCCGGGAATCCTATGCCAGAGTATATGGTGAAAAAAGAGGATATTATGGTGACGTTTAAAAGTTTGATGACTGACACTACCCAAGATACTACCCAAGCTGTTACCCAAGATACTACCCAAGCTGGTTTTCAGAATATTGGGAATTCGATTCCTATGCGGATTATAAAAGTCATCGAGGATAATCCAGAATTGTCCCAAAGCCAGATTGCAGAAATGCTTGGTGAAAAACATGATACGATTAAATATCATATGCGGAAAATGCGTTTGTCTGGTGTGATTGAAAGGGAAGGAAGCAGTCAAAAGGGAAAGTGGATTATAAAATAAAGTGTTGTTACCTTAATCAAGTGTTAATAGAACATTAAAAATGATATGAGTGGAATCGTACAAAACCGAAGGAGGAAAGTGAGAGCAGTACAGCTTCATTATAACCTAATAAAAAATGGTAAAAGTACCTTTCAAAGCTGATGTTGCGTATTGCAAGTTGAAAGATGCAAGAGTGTATGATATAATTAATCTGTAACAAATTTAAGTTAGGTTTGCTATTTTTCCGAGAACCCTGTATTTATCTAGTTTTTCAAGGATTGGTATATCTAATAAAATTTGTCGGAGATTAATGTTAACTTGTATAGTTATACTTATTGCCATGCAATCAATTTAGGAGGACTGAATATGATAGTCAGTTATGATAAGCTTTGGGTTATTCTGAATGAAAGGAATATGATGAAAACAGATTTGGTTCGTGCAGCAAAGATTAGTACCAATGCAATGGCAAAGCTTGGACGAAATGAAGATGTACGAGTGGGCGTTTTGGTTAAGATTTGTTCTTGCCTTGGATGTACAATAGACGATGTCATGGATATTATTCCAGAAGAATAATAGTATCCTATTAATTCTAAATTACAGAGATTATAAACAGAAAAAATGAATTCAATGGTAAAATCTATGATTATTATGGATGCGATTGATCTTAACCAATAAGGAGAGGAGCAGAATGGATAAAGCTTTTGATGCTGTTTTGCACAGTGAAGTAGACGCTGCAGTTATTGCAAAATCCTCATATTGTTTTTTGGGAGAGCGATTTCGTTACCAATGTCTGTGTTGCGGTGAAGAAGTTTATCTTGCTGCAGCTGATAGCAGTGAGCGTTCTCCTCATTTTAGGCATCGAAAAGGAAATAATGATACAGCATGTGAACAATATCTTGGACAGTTGGACACAGTGGAACATTTAATACTTTTGAGAAAGCATAAACAGGGACATATAGAATTTTATTTTAACAGGGACAGAATGACATTCGAGATTTGTGCTTCTTTTACGGAAGAAGAACTTCAGGCATATGAGAAAGAAAACAACAGGCTGCTGGTATCTTCAAAATATTGTACTGATCCATTTCTCTCCATTCCTCTTAGTAAAGAAGTATTTGTTCCAGGCAGAAAAAGTTATTTTACCATCACAGAATTTTCAACGCAGTATATTGTCTCCTTTGATTCCGGGGTTAATAGCTGTACATATCAGGATGTAATGAGAGATATGAAGAAAATCAATATATTCAGAGTTAGGATGCAAGATGAACACTGCAGGCATCAGACATCATCACTGCTTTATACAAATACTGAATATATTGGCATATCTGAGTATGAAGAAACTATGCAGGAACTTTCAACTTTAGAGTATATCACCTCAGAAGAACTGTTTTCTTTTGTCACAGAAAACAGGATGTTTTATGGACTGAAGTTTTCTGTACAACAAGCAGAATTTTCTGTTCGGTATTTCTTTCAGAAGCATGATTATCAGATAGAAACATCAGAATCGTTTAGCATTTTATGGCCACCGATTTATGTTAGAAATTCGTGTTCAATATGTACTGAAGATACAGTATATGTTCATTCAAGCTTTGAATTGATTCCCTATGGAAATATAAATGTAGATGATGTTTTTGCCCGGGAAATCAACAGAGATGTGCTGAAACTTCATGTTGATGATGAAATCATTATACATGAAAAGAATATTGATATATGTATCCAAAAGGAAAGAGAACTGGGGATGGAAACAGTTCTGGAAGAACCTGTGGTTATATATTCTGACAGATATACCGTTTCTGATCAGTACGATTACTTTTTATTTGACCAGAACGGATGCACACGGTTGATTCCAGGTTCAAATGTATATCTTTCTGAATCGGATCGGATTGTAGGATATAAAAACGGACATATAAAAGCAAATGTGTATGCGTGTTCAAAAGAAAAAATGGATACAGGACAACTTATAAGTGATATAGTGAAATATCATCCACAGTCAGAAATATTTGAACCGGATGATTTCATGGATGTCACGACAGACGAAATAGTCTTAGCGTACTTGGAAAACTGTTATAGGAGTGGACGGATTAATACAGTCGTTAAACAATACATTAAGGAGGGACTGCTTTGAATTATTTGACAGACCTTACAAAAGACGAAATTAAGTATGTTTGTACTGTTATCCCGTTTAAGGAGATATCCGAATACTTCAGAAAATATCCGAAGGAATTCGATAAATTACAAGGGGGATTCCGTGTAAAGTCGTTGAACGAGGATACTGCCATCCGATGGCTTTATAATTTTCGTAACAGGGATTTTATTGCATCTTTTCTAAACAAGCATATTGAACAATGGATTGAAGAAATTGATGAGGAATTAGCAAAAACACTTGAGAGCGGGCTTGATCAGGAGGCAGCTTATATTGATGTGCTGTCGCGCTCCTTTTTTTCTGGAAACGTTGCACTATTTTTCAAAATCAAAAGGGAAGAAAAATCCGAAGATTATCTTAAGGTTATGTGTTCATCTGTTTTTTATCAGTCTGCTCATCAAAAAACAAATGAAGAAGAACTGGATTTTTTGAAGAAAAGACAACGTGAACTTACTGATATTCAAGAAGAGTTGAAAAATCAGATTTTTGATGAAAAGAAGAACATTGAAAAATTGAGAAAAAAAGAGACAGAGCTGAAAAAAGAACTAAAAGAAAAAGAAAAACAACTCGAACAGGAACAGGAAAAGAGCACTTGTTTGTCTGAAAAAATAGACAAATTGGAAGCAGAACTAAAAAAAGTTCAGGATGATGAGGTGTGGAAGACTGCGGAGATGCAACAGAAGATTGACACCCTTACATCCAAACTAAAGGATCAGGCTGAGAAAGTAGCAGGATACGAGACCAGCATCTCCGAATATGCATCCAGACTTTCTGCTGCTGCGGATGACATCGAGACATGGAAAAACAAGGTAAGAAGTCGTGAGAAACAGCTTTTTACATATAAAGCAGAAAGAGCGACATTTTTATCAGACAAAGAATCAGACCGGAAGAAGATCAGAGAGCTTAAGGAAGCACTCGATAAAGCGCTTGGTGTTGAAAAAGCATATAAAGAATATCTTTCTGTATTTAGTACAAAAAAAGAGTTCTATCCGCAGAAAAATAGGGAGTTGGAAGAAACATTGGAAGCGCAGAAAAATATCGAGACTGCAGCAGAAGCTGTTTCAAAAAGATATGCAAATAATGACTGGAAGCTGCCATTATGCCCAGAAGATATGGATGATTTTGATGAATATTTCAGCTATAACCTTGAAAATATCGGGTTTGATAAGAATGAGGATGGTTCATCAGATTTTGTAGATTATCTTGAAAAGAACTTTTTCTGTGGTATTCCGTTGCTGATAAAAAGAGGACTAGGAATTAATTTGGCAAATTGTCTGGCAAACACGATTTACGGTGTGCCGATTGCGGCTTATTTGCTGTATTCGGAAGGTGCAGGCCTACCGAAAATAAAGGAGTTTCTTGCAAATACTCCTGATCGAGTTGTCTGCATTGACGGCTTTATTGGGAACTGTAATGAACTGGAATTAATCCCAGCGCTCGAACAATATCGCAACAAGATTATTATCCTTACCTACATGTATGACAAAACGCTGAGTTTTATTCCGCACGAAATTCTTTCTTCGGTTCATTTTATCAGTGCAGATGTTTTCAGTTCTGTATTAAGAATTAGGGATATTACGGAGGACCCTTCCGAAGTAAAAGAAATCTCGTCTGCATACAAAAGCAATGCAGGAGCTGACAGCCGATCACAGAAAATATTCTGTGAGATTGCATGCGAATGCGGATTAGGAATGGATACAGCCTATGTGATGGCTGACATGATTGAAGATGAAAATTATTTAAACGAGATGTTGATGTTCACGCTTCTTCCATATGTGTCCAAAGTTCTCGGGAAGAATCCTTACAACAGTTCCAAACGTCTTCAGAGGTATGCAGGAGAAACAGGACGCTGTTCGAAAAAAGATATTTTGATGAGGTGGTTTGGATAGTGAATGAATTGATCAATATCATGGCAAATGACATGAATATACGTCCTTATACAAATGAACCGGCTGAATACTTTGGATACAGGGTCATCTATTCAGCTCTCGGTCTGTGGTGCCTTAAATCAGCACTCAGTGAAAAGGAAAATAAGAGAGGAGTTAGCAAGAACGCACAAAGCATCTTGTTACATGACCTGTCTAAAAAATATATTGAACTATGTCCGATGGCAAAACATTTTGTGTTTGCTTCAAGAAATACCAATATTGCTGTGTTTATCCGGAATATCTACGAACAGACAGGATATTTGCTGACACTCGATAATAATTACAATGTTCTGAATAATAGCGGTGAAACCATAAAAGTCTCTGAAGCAGATTATCTGTATCTTGGACTGCCAGAAACATGCTATATTGTAAATGGGCTTGGAATCCACTGCAGGAATGGCAGACATGAAGTAAAACTAAATGATTTTCTCGTACGTGATAGTTTGACACCGGAAGAATACTTAAAAGTAAAATATGATGAGTGTGATTTTGATGAGCGAGATATCAATGTGGAGGAACTGGAGTTTTTCAATCCGTTCTATTATGGAAACGTATACAACTCGTGGCATAGATACATAAAATCCAATATGACGATGGCACGGAAAAGCATGACAGGGCCGTATTATAGAGTCATTAGAAAAGATGATGGAACGCTTCTTTATACTGATGATAACAGTGCGGACGAGCTCGATGCCTTAACGGGAGCAGAATTCCGACGGTTATATGTTGCCCTTAGGAATCACTATGACAATCCGATGCAGATCCTTGTATGTCCGATAGATGAGGAATATTCCTATATTCGTATTCTTGGACAACTGCCGAATAGGGAATACTTTTATTTGCTTATGAATGCATGGCCAAGATATGGTTTCTCCGATCGAAGTAATTTTATCATACGAAACGAATTGACAGTACAGACTGCAGAAATCCTTGGAACAATAGGATTTGCTGCGAGAAAAGGTGAATTTTATGGATAGAAATACGAACGGTGTACAACAGTACTACCAGACAATAAGGAACCGGCTGGTTAACTATATCAAGTCGGATTATCTTGCTAACAGCGAAACATTGCTTCTGTACGCAGACGAGCTTCTTGGAGAGATGTGTCCGAATGATATTAACATTGCAAGGGAACCGTACATTGAGACGTCCTCTTCCTACCGCAAGGTAAATGACGGTATCCGGACAGCTGATATTGAGAATAATGTTAAGGAAGTCCTTTTAAAGCTTGTTGATGCAGAGCTCGGCATTTATTCCAACCCCTTTACTCATCAGCTAAAAGCTCTTACAAGTGTTTTGAATGGGAAAGACCTGTTTGTATCTACAGGTACAGGTTCCGGTAAAACAGAGTGTTTTCTTTGGCCAATTATTGCGCGTGCTATCGAGGAATCTCTTAATAGGCCGAAAGATTTTAAAATGCCAGCTGTAAGAACTCTTATTATTTATCCTATGAATGCATTGGTATCTGACCAGCTTGCCAGATTTCGAAAGATTATGGGCTCTAAAGAGTTCATGGACATCTTTACATCTTCTTCGGGAGCAGGACGTATACCGCATTTTGGCATGTATACCGGAAGAACTCCCTATTCTGGAGAGTCAAAAAAACAGAGCAATATTAATCTTGCAGAGACATACCGTGAACAATATCTTGTGGATGAGAATGCTACAGAAGAAGAACAGAAAGAACAGATGAAAAAAATAAATGGATTCAAGAGCATCAATAAATATCCTGCAAGGTATGGCGGAGAAGAAGGCCTGAAGAATTTTATTGATAATCTCGAAAATGATATTCATAAACCGAGTCCTTATGATGCAGAATATATCACCAGATTTGAGATCCAGAATAATACTCCGGACATACTGATTACAAACTATTCTATGTTGGAGTATATGCTCATGCGTCAGATGGAAGCAGGTATATGGAATAATACGAAAGAATGGTTGAATAAATCAGAGAAAAACAGAATTCTCATTGTCCTTGATGAAGCACATATGTATAGAGGTTCCTCAGGCGGAGAAATCGCACTTCTTCTTGACAGACTTTTTTCGCGTCTTGATATTTCTCTGGAGAAAGTACAGTTTGTTCTTACAACTGCAAGTATGCCAGTAGAAGACGAAGGAGCCATATCCAACTTCTTTAACGGCCTTACCGGAAAGAAATATTCCGAATGTGTTCCTCTTTTTGGTGACAAAGAAATTGTTCGTAATGATTTTAAGGTGATGGCGGATGCTGCGGCTCTTGCTTCCATAGGAACAAGCCAGGTAACAAAAGCCGAGATTAGTACAAGAATTTGTGCTTTTGCTAAAAATGTGTTCCAGATTAAGTTACCTTTGGATATCTCCACTTCAGATGCACAGGAATGGCTGTTTGAAAATCTCTGGAATTATCAGGCATTTGTGAAGCTTTATGAACTGTGCAGAGACGGTGCAAAATCCTATACAGAATTAAAAACGAAGATATTCGGAAACAGTGAGTATGCAGGGGATGCCCTTGACGCATTGCTTGCTGTTGTTTCCCTCGCAAAAAAGAAAGGTGAGATTCTTTTTCCCGTAAGACTGCATATGTTTGTCCGCGGAATCCAAGGATTATATGCTTGTTCTAATCCGAAGTGCACCTGTGGGGCGAAATACTCTGATGAAGAAAAACTTTCTCTTGGTAAGGTGATTTCTATCCCACGTGAAAAGTGCGGTTGTGGTGGCAGGATGTATGAGCTTGTAAACCATATCAAATGCGGAGCATTGTATTTTAAGGTATATGTCCAGAAGATATCCGGAACAGGATATTGGTATGCATTCCCGAATAAAGGACTGAGTGGTGGAGCGAATGACCTGACGGAGATGCTTCTTTACATTTGTCCAAATGAATATGAGACGAAAGGCAAAGATAAAGTGGGATATCTCGATCCTGTAACAGGAAAACTTTATCTTGACTATCAGGATGGCGGTGGACTGCTTAAAGTTCTTTATCCGGAATATGATGAAAAACACAATCGTTATATGTTTAGTACATGTCCGAAATGTAAAAAGATTATGCCGTTAAAAAAGCCTACAGATCTGACAACAAAAGGTAACATTCCTTTTTATAACCTAACCAAAGCACAGTTTGAGCTTCAACCACCGGCAAAGCCTGAACTTATAAATGAAGGTAAGAAGGTACTTCTGTTCTCGGACTCCAGACAGAATGCAGCAAAGCTTGCACTTGATTTGTCCAAATCATCCGATGCGGATGGGTTCCGTCAGGCTGTTATGTTGGCTGCAAAGAAACTGTTGGCAGATGGAAGAGAACATTCCTTGAAAGAACTGTACAATATGTTTTTAGTGGTCTGCGTGGAGCAGAGATTGGAATTCTTCTCTGGTGGTAGTGCTGATATCTTCCAAGATCATCTTGAGAAGATTCGTAAAAAACTCAGACGACGTAAGGATATTTCAAAGGAAAACTTTGAACCGCTACCATATGACTATTACGAGCAGTTGTTAACCTTTTTTACAGAGAGTCCGCGTTCTTTCAAGGATATCGGTCTCGGTTTTCTTGGGCCTATGGACGGAATTCTGGAAGATTGTGCTTATGAGCTTGAGGATGATTATGGCATTGTAATTGATGAAGAAATACTTCGTTCCGTTTTAGTCCTGCTTTTCTGGGATGTCATGGACGGAAGTGCGGCTCTTGGTAATACTATTGAGGATGATGTCAGAAGAAACCTTCCGGGGCGAAGTAAGATCCAGTCCTTTGGTCTTAACGGAGATTTCACGGCTTCCGTTGATAAAAAGTTCATTCAGATCGTAAAAGATTTGACTGGACTTAATGATAAAAAGATGGAAGAGTTTTTGAACTGTATAAAGAACGATTTCTTTGGACCAGGAATAAACCAGCGATATTATCTTAAACTTGATGCGGTAAAAATCGTCATTACAGGCGAGGATTTTAATTGGTATCGATGTGAGAGATGCGGTAAAATTTCTCCTTACAAGATTGGGGATTACTGCGGTTCTTGCTTTGAATCTAAAAATCTCCATATTATCACCAATGTAGATCTTTCCAGATTTGATTTCTGGAGAAAACCTGTGCTTGCTGCCATTGATGGTGAAGAGAAAATCCACACCATTGATACCGAGGAACATACAGCTCAGCTCTCTCACAAGGAAACAACGAGCGATATCTTAAGTAGAACTGAGGACTATGAGATTCGCTTTCAAGATATTGCTGTCGGCGAGTTTGGTGAGGATTCTATCGATGTATTAAGCTGTACGACTACTATGGAGGTTGGTATCGATATTGGTTCCCTGACAGCGGTAGGATTGAGAAATATCCCTCCTATGCGTGAGAATTACCAGCAGAGAGCAGGTCGTGCTGGTCGAAAAAATTCTGGAATTTCTACTATCGTTACCTATGCCTTTGGAGGTGTTCATGACAGTCACTATTTCAAGCATCCGGATGAGATGATCTCTGGAGAACCTAGAAAGCCATGGATTGACAGGGACAATCCGAAGATTAAACAACGCCATTATAATATGAAAGCGTTAAACAGCTTCATGTCGACGGATTTGATGCGCAGCAAGTTTGACAGTATTGTCAAGGTCGGTATCGTTACATTCTGTGAGAAATATGCAGATGCATTTATCGAACATGTACAATCTCTTGATTTTCCGATAAATAGTACGGTCGAAGTATTTTGTAAGATAAGAGACATGGTACTTTCAGAAGGTAAGAGAAATGAGTATTTCAACGGAGATAAAGAGACTTCCGCATTTGATGTATTCTATTCTGAGGGATATATTCCTTCCTATTCCTTTCCGAAGAATGTTGTAAGATTCTGTGTGGAAAAGGATTCTGAACATGGGCGTAGGGCTCCTAAGGACATTAAATATGCCCCTGAAAGGGATATTGCGGTTGCCATTAGTGAATTTGCCCCAGGGCGTTTCATTACTATCGATAAGAAGATATATAAGAGTGGCGGACTGTATTCAAATCCGAGGCCGAAGGGATATGAGCATAATCAGGCAGAATACTATTTCACAAGTAAAGACTACAAGAAATACATCATTGTCTGCACAGAATGTAATTGGTTCGGCGATGGTCAGGAAGAATATACAGAATGCCCTTACTGCCATGCACCGGTGGAACGGCATTCAATGATTAAGCCGTGGGGGTTCGCGCCGGTTAAGGGGGACCCGGTCAAGTACGAAGACGAGGAAGAAGAAAAGACATATGCGGAAGCACCATATTATTCCTATGTTCCCAAAGATACGGAAATGCAAAATTATAAACACAGCTACATCCGCTTTGCAAATCTCCAGAATCGCAAGGTACTGACTGTCAATATGGGAAAGAAGAAAAATGGATTTAATATCTGTACTAAATGTGGTGGAGCAGAGGTAGCAGAATCGCTTCAGACGAGCGATTTTCGATTTTCCCAGCCGTATCATGATCGCTATCTCTGTAGACATGAAGGCACAGTTGCAACAAATATTTATCTTGGATATGAATTTCTGACAGACATGTTTATGTTAGATATTAGATATGATAATCAGAAGCTAGTATCAAACTATGATAGTGAGGAAAAGAATATTCTACGTTCCGCTGCAACGACTTTGCATGAGGCGATTAAAAAGGCAGTGTCACTTTCACTGGATATTGATTATAATGAAATCAACGGCGGATGGAGGACGCGTCTTGAGGAAAATGGCGAAGTACATATTGAGATGTTCTTTTATGACAATCTGACCAGTGGTGCCGGCTATTCTGCCCTTATTGGAGAAGATAGAGTGCTTGATGATGTGTTTTCAAGAACAAAAGAGATTTTGACAGAATGCACATGTTCTAAGTCATGTAGAAATTGTCTTGATAATTTCTATAACCAGAGAAATCACGATATCTTTGACAGAACGTTGGCTGCACAGCTCCTCGAATATGCTCTGAATAGAAAATATCCGGAAGACTATTCGGAAGAAGAGCAGGAAGTTTATCTAGTGCCTCTGAAGAAATTGATCAAAGAGTCAAAAAGTATATCTGCAAAAGATAATATTGTATTTGAAGTTATTCCTTCATTAAGAAAGCGGGAAAGAAATGAAAAAGGTAAGATGTATTTGAATCCATACAATTTATCAGACTGGCTCCCCAATACTTTTATGGAGTATTTGGGAAAAATCAGTGAATAAATGAATGAGCAAAGGAGGTGAATATATGTTCTATTCCCCGTTAAGATATCCAGGCGGAAAAGGTAAACTGACTGAATTTATGAAATATATGATTGATCAACTTGGACATAGTGGAGGAACATATATCGAGCCTTTTGCTGGCGGGGCAGGTATTGCGATTGAACTCCTCCTTCGGGGCGTTGTCAGCAGGATAGTCATCAATGACTATGATAAAGGGATTTGGTCTTTTTGGAAAGCTGTCCTTACTGAGACTGATCGATTTATAGCGGAGCTTGCAGTTGTTCCTCTTACTATGGAAGAATGGAACCGACAGCGCAATATCTGCCTCACACGAAATGATAAATACAGTTTTGAACTTGGGTTTGCAACATTTTACATGAACCGTACGAATCATTCTGGTATTATTAAGGGCGGTGTGATTGGTGGTATGGATCAGTCTGGATTATGGAAAATGGATGCCCGTTTCAAGAGAGAAGAGTTAATTCGAAGGATAGAGAGCATTGCTGAGAGAAAATCAGGTATAAAGCTTTATAATAAGGACATTAATAGCTTTATTACACGATATATTCCTCTGTATGAGGAAAATACACTTGTTTATTTTGATCCTCCGTATTTTAAGAAAGGGAAACAACTCTATATGAATTACTTTCAATTAGAAGACCATGTTCGGATTGAAAGAGCGATAAGAGACTGTGTAAAATGTGACTGGATCATTACTTATGATGATGCGTCAGAAATAAAAAGTATTTATAGAGGTTATTCTATATGTCTGTATGATCTGAATTACAGTGTGTCCTCCAAGTGCAAAACAAGTGAACTTATGATATTCAAGGAAGGGATTAAAGTTCCATATGATGAAGAACTTCAGGAACAAAAAATAAAAATTAACATCCGATTATGTGGTACATAGTTTTGAGTAGATGTTTTATATACGATGCTTGGGTGTTGATATAAATTATATCGGCAAATAAATAGCTACTATTGTAGGAATCGCAATTGGCACTATCCTAAAGTTTGTGTAAACCTTCAGATTGATGTAAGATTAAACGATTCAGTCTGGAGGTTTTATTATGGTAAGAAAAACGAAATTATATACGGAAGATGTAGCAACAAATGTAATATGACGTTATGCGTAACTTATGTAATATAATGGTTATTCCAGAATTTCTTGTTTGAGTGTTTAATGCATGGTAAACGGTAGATCCCGCTTACCATATGTGACACAAAAATTATAAAAATTCACAAGAGAATAAATGAAGTTCAACGCAGGGTTATTACATCATAGACAAGAATTGAATTAGCTATTTTGTAACCAAAACTTTCATGATTAAATTTGCAGTATAAGAAGCATTTCAGACCTATAAAGTATAGCGTAGTGGGAAGAAATTTTCCAATGCAGCACATTATGTATTTTATTCAAAAAGGGGTTAGGGGAATATATCCCTTAGCAACCAAAAGCAAGCATTTTTTTCAATAAATTCCACAGGAAAAAATTGAAAAATGAACCTGTGTTATGATATAGGAAGAGCTTGCTATTTTAGCCTGTGGACGTCCATAGGCAGTGCTTGCTCCGATTATCAAGAATTATTGACAATTTCTAAGGAAAGAACCGGAGGTGGGTTGAATAAGGGGGCAATCTTTTCTGCCCCCTTATTCAGCACACTTTCGGTTTTTCCGAATTGAACAAAGTCGCGTCCGGTATGGGGATTCAATGTCCCCTGCTTCCATCGGCTGACTGCTGTTCCGGATATTTTCAGGTCTTATTTTTGAAGAATTTTCCCAGCTTAGGGCATACTCCCCCCTTACCCCCAGATTTTATGTCTTATATCGTAAGCGCTTAATTTAGGGGTGGATTTCAAACAGCTTGTCGTTATGCGATAATGGTTACAAAGATGCAAGCATTTTACCATGCAAACTACTTGCATGCTTGCAAATGATTCAGTGTAAAGGAGATGACCATTATGCGTGCTGTCAGAAAAACTTCCGAAGAACAATACCGTCTGGTCATGGAATGCCGTCAGAGCGGCCTGACTGATTGTGACTGGTGCAGGGAAAACGGAATTAATATAAACACCTTTTATGCTTGGGTGAGGCGTCTCCGAAAAGAAACCTGCCATATGATTCCAGATCCCGGCAGACATCATGCGGACAACGGCATTTGTGTCAATGAGGTTGTCAAGGTTGAGATCCTTCCAGAGGAACAGCAGGATCCGTCTGATGCTAAAGATAATCCTGTCTCACTGCCAACGGCCGGGGTTCCTATGGTTGAAATAGAGGCAAACGGGATTTTATTCCGATTTACAGGAACGGTTGACGCAACCTTGTATGAAAAGACCCTGCTCATGATCGGAGGATGGCTATGATTGGTGATATCTCCGTTAAAACAAATTTATATCTGGTTTCAGGCTACACGGATATGCGCCGCTCAATAGATGGTTTGTGCGCAACGATCCAAAACATGCTCCATACAGAGCCGGATTCCATGTCCGTCTACCTTTTCTGTGGAAAACGGTGTGACCGCATAAAAATTCTTATCAAAGAACCGGACGGCATGTGCCTGCTGTACAAACGTCTGGATTGCAGCATACAGGGTCGTTTCCGGTGGCCACGCAATCGGGATGAGGTAAAGCCGATCACCTGGAAGCAGTTCGACTGGCTCATGTCAGGTTTGGAGGTTGAACAGCCCAAGGCATTGAAAATGGATGTATAATACCTGCCGCAGGATTCCGGAAACCATTGGTTTTACTGGATATTTTCTATATTTTGTGGTATCATTAAACCATCAGATTTCGGGGGAAAAGCCAGTGCCGCGGGACGCAAAAGACATCCAGTTTGCAGAGCTGAAGGATATGATTGCCCAACTGAATACAACCATTGCCGCCCTGACGGGAACCATCCAGGAAAAGGATGCGGCCATTGCAAAGCTTACGGAGGAGGTTTCTTATCTGCGCAGGAAGCTCTTTGGCGCATCTTCCGAAAAACGCCCGGGCATCGATCCAAACCAGCTCTCCCTTTTTGATACGGATGAGGGAATGGAGATCCCCGTAGCCGATGTGGAAGAAATTCCGGAAACCGTTGTCCGGGAGCATACCCGCCAGCGGAAGAAAAAGCCCACGCTGGAGGAGCAGTTCAAGGGAGCTGCAATAAACCGGGTGGTTGTGGATTCCCTGACGGACGAAGAGAAGAAATGCCCGGTATGCGGAGCAGGGATGGTTCCCATCGGTACGGAAGTGATACGCCGGGAGGTGGAGTTCATTCCCGCAAGATATGAAGTGACGGAATATGTCGCTACTACTTATGAATGTCCCAAGTGTAAGCAGACGGAAGAACCTCAGTTTATAAAGGATGAGGGATGTCCTCCTGCGCTTATTGAGAAAAGCTATGCCACACCATCGCTGGTGTCCGGCATTCTGAAGAATAAATTTGTCCTCGGCCTGCCCTTTTACCGGCAGGAGCAGGATCTAAAAAGATCCGGCATTCTGATCACCCGGGCCACAATGGCTGCCTGGGCCATCCTCGTGTTCCAGCTGTATTTTCAGTTTCTGGTGCAGTTCTTCCACAGGGAACTGCTGAAACGGCATTTCCTGATGATGGACGAGACGCCCGTCCAGGTGCTCAAAGAGCCGGACAAAAGACCGCAGTCCAAGTCTTATGTGTGGCTGATGCGTTCCGGGGAGGACGGCCTGCCGCCCCTGTTGATATACCGGTATTCCCCGACAAGAAATGGGAATAATGCGGTAGAAATGCTGGAAAGTTCCACGCCGGGATTGTACCTGATGGTGGACGGCTTCCAGGGATACGACAAACTGAAAAATGTAAAACGCTGTGCCTGCTATGCTCACATCAGGAGGTATTTTTTGGATGCTATTCCAAAAGGAAGTGAAAAAGACTTGTCAAATCCGGCAGTGCAGGGTGTAGCATACTGTGATAAGCTGTTCCGGTATGAGCGCATATATAAGGAACAGGGGCTTTCCCATGAACAGCGCCAGAAACGCAGGATGAAAGACGAAAAGCCTGTTGTGGATGCATTCATCAAATGGCTGGACCAGCAGAAGATGTCCGCAAGCAGCAATAAATTCAATAAAGCCCTGACTTACGCACGGAACCGCCAGGATATCCTCCTGACCTATCTGGAGGATGGCCGCTGCAGCCTGTCGAACAACATGAGCGAGAATTCGATCCGCCCTGTTGTGGTAGGCAGGAAGAACTGGCTTTTTTCAGACACGGTAGGTGGAGCCGAGGCAAGCATGGGGATATACACTATTGTAGAGATGGCAAAGTTTCACGGCTTAGACCCATACAAATATATGAAATACATTCTGGAGCAGCGTCCCAGCTATCGGTCAACAGATGAAGAACTTGAAAAGCTTGCACCATGGTCTTCATCCTGTCAGGAAATATGTAAGTAAGCAGGATTCAGATGTCAATGTGCGAAAGTATTTTAACTATTGCATTGGTATGCACGGTAAAATACTTGCATTACTGTGATTATTATTACACACTGGGGAATGATTCGCAATCCACCCCTAAATTAATCGCTTACCTTATATCCGGTTGTTCCAGGGTCAGGCGCTGCTCCTTTTGGGCGCCCGCCCAGTGCACACTTCATAGGACATGGACCCGCCACAGCACGGGCATACAGTGACATCCTTCTTGTACAGTATCCTGATTGCCTGCGCCTTGTCGTCTTTCCTGAACCGTCTCAGGAACTCACGGCAGCCGATCAGGTTCCTGCATATGGGGATCAGCTTCCGCTTGTTCTGGTTGCTTAAGATTCCATAATGCCGTATCCTGACAAAACCCTTCGGAGGGACATGCATCAGAAAGCGGCGGACGAACTCGACACCATCCAGGGTCAGCTCCTTCCACTGGCCGCCGCTTCTGTAATCCTTCACCTTTATGGTCACGGTGTCTTCGCCCATGCAGAGGATGCGGCTGTTGCCGATTGCTATTCGGTGCGTGTAACGTCCGAGGTAATGCATCACGGTCTCCGCTCCGGCAAAAGACTCCCTGATATCCGTGACCCAGTTTTTTCCATAACAGGCATCCAGCAGTTCCTGGTATTTATACTGGTTGCGGTACCTGGCCGCCTCCCCCTCATAGCTTAGGTTTCCCGCCTCATGCAGCGCCTTCAGCCCGGACAGGAACTTGCCCTTAAAAAGTGCGGCCATCGCCTTTCCGGGCAGGAAGAAGCCACCCTTTTTCTGATGCCAGTTCCGGTCCGCATCAAGCCCACCGCCTGTGCAGAGAACATGGATATGGGGATGGTAGGACAGGTTTGAACCCCATGTGTGCATGATGCTGATGAAGCCGGGGGTGCCGCCCATATGTGCCGGATCCTTGGAAAGTTCCATGATAGTTTCCGACACGGCATGGAAGAACAGGGAATACAGTTCTTCCTGGTTACAGTAGATCAGGGCGTTCAGTTCGCTTGGGCAGGTGAATACCATATGATAATAATCGATATCCAGCACATGCTCATTCTGCGCATCGACCCATAGTTCATTGGACAGTGCCTGGCACATCGGGCAGGATCTGTCACGGCAGGAATTGTTATGTATCTGGATATGGCCGCACTGGCCGCATCTGGAGACGTTCACCCCGTATGCCCCTGTCTTGCAGTTGAGGATGTGGACTGCAGACTTTGCCTGTCTGGCATTGGGAGTATATTTTTCTAAGTATCTGGGGTAGAACTGCCACAGGACATCCTGGATTGTCGGTTTATCTGCCATCACCGCGGGCCTCCATCCCCATTTTTTCAAACGTGTCGAATGGACTCCTGATCCCCATGAGGGCCTTTGATGTCATCTGCAGGTACACATCGGTGGAATTCGGGCTGCGGTGCCCTAAAAGCTGCTGGATGAATGTGTGGCTGATACCGTCCTCCAGGGCATGGCAGGCGAAACAGTGGCGCATCGTATGTGGTGTCACCCCTTCCGGCAGCCCCAGCGCACGGGCATGGTCCTTGATGAACGTTTCGACGGCTGCCGTTGTCAGGGGCTCATCCCTTACGGTGCTGGGGAACAGCCATCCCCTTGGCCGGTTGTAGCGGTACCAGTACTCCGTGAGGATCTCCAGGTTGCGGTCGCTGAGTATGGTATACCGGTCCTGCCTGTTCTTCGACAGCGGCACATGGATCATCCTCTGTGACCTGCGGACATCCTCATAGCGCAGGCGGCAGACCTCACTCACCCTCAGCCCTGAAGAATACATGGTGGAGGTGATTGCCTTGTGTTTGTAGTTATCCATGGAATCGATCAGCAGGCCGACCTGTTCCCGCGTAAGGATCACGGGAAGCTGGCGGTCTCGCTTCATCTTTGGTATCTTTTTCGGGTCCCATACATAGCCCAGGGTGTATTCAAAAAAGAACCGGATTGCCGCTGTATAGACGTTGATGGTGGAAGCCTTTTTTGATTCATTGTCCTTCATGTGGAAAATGAACCTCCGTATGTCGGCGTAGGTAATGGACATGGCTTCTTTTCCAGTGAATTCCAGGAAGCGTTTTGTAAAGCGGTAATAGTCGTCACATGTATTCTGGGTAAAGTTTTTGAGCCGCAGGTCTTCCTGCAGCCTGAGAAGATATTTTTCGTTCATGAAAACGCCCTCCATAATGTTATGATTTTAGTGGCTGATACGGTCCAGCCGTCTATGGAGGTGCACGGGCAATATAAAACCGCTTGCCTGCTGAGCGGATACATGGTATGATTTTGTCCATAGCAGTAGTGATGATTCCTATACGTATAAGGTTTGTTGGTTTGTGGTGAATTAACAATACCTTATTCAGGGCTCATTTACTACTGCTTTTTTATGAAAAAGAAAAATCGCTATGCGTAACCTTGGCAGGCCATCGCGCAGCGATTTTGTTCAACTATTATTGTCAATAATTCTTGATAAGAATAGCAAGCATAGGAAAAGAGTACCCTTTTCCGTATTTCTGCCCGCCTTGTCGGTCAGAAATTGCTTGTTGGGAAGTGTCCCAAACCCTCTATGAGAACGGAAAGGAGCGAAAAACCATGAACGGACGCAAAAGGACAGTACAGGTCAAATTCTATGTGACAGAGGAAGAAAGGAAACTGATTGAGGAAAAAATGAAGCTCGTCCCCACAAGCAACATGGCGGCGTATCTGCGCAAGATCGCCATTGACGGGTACATTATCCAAGTAGACCACACGGATATAAAGGCAGCTATGAAACGGCAGATATTGAGTTTGGCTATACCCTCTCGCAAGCACTGGATAAGGGAAACAATTTAGCCTTTCACTTGATACAGTCCTTTGCGCCGGGGGAAGTGGACTATGAGAAAGCCCATG
>OFGC01001255.1_pt1 | contig 18504 bp, 13 predicted proteins | sample 1521691 | NCBI WGS metagenome assembly OFGC01 (sample SAMEA3504121, study PRJEB24116) | mouse gut metagenome | biome: mouse gut; feature: mouse-associated habitat; material: faeces | place: Denmark | collected 2011
GGAGAGGCGATCACCTGGCATCTTTACGAGGTGCTGGGGCTGAAGCCTGAGAATACGCGGCGAATTGTTTTTCACGAGATTACAAAACCGGCGATTCTTCACGCCATTGACAATCCCCGCTCAATTGATATCGACAGGGTTAACGCCCAGCAGGCACGCCGTGTCCTCGACCGCATAGTGGGATTCGAACTCAGTCCTATATTGTGGAAAAAGATCAAGCCGGCGCTGTCGGCAGGCAGAGTGCAAAGCGTTGCCGTGCGACTGATATGCGAGAGAGAAAAAGAGGTGGAAGCTTTTTCCCCCGAACCTTTTTTCAGGGTTAATGCTGTTTTTGCAGCAAACGGTGGAGAGAATTTCAAAGCGGAACTCAAGCGTCGTCTCCCTTCAGAAAAAGAAGCACTCGATTTTCTGGAAGTTTGCAAGAATGCGTCTTTCTCAATAGCTGAATTAAGCGTAAAACCGGTTAAGCGCTCACCTGCGCCACCTTTTACCACTTCCACCCTGCAACAGGAAGCCGGTAAAAGACTCGGTTTTTCTGTCAACACCACAATGCGCATCGCGCAGAAATTATATGAGGACGGACGCATTACATACATGCGAACCGACTCGACAAACCTCTCCGAACTGGCGATCCGCGACATCGCTACAGCGATAGCCGCTGATTATGGCGATGATTTCGTGAAAACACGCCATTACCACACGAATTCAAAAGGTGCGCAGGAAGCTCACGAGGCAATCCGACCTACATACATATCAAATAAGTCAATCCCGGGCACCGCGCAGGAACAGAAACTGTATGATCTGATATGGAAACGCGCTGTAGCTTCGCAAATGAGCGATGCGCTGCTCGAAAAGACCAATGTTGACATATCGGTAAGCGGGTCAAAAGAGGAATTCAAAGCCGAAGGTGAAGTTGTCAAATTCGAGGGCTTCATGAAAGCATGGCAGATCGACGCTGACTCAGCCACATTCACACGCCTTCCGCAACTCGCGCAAGGGGAAAATCTTGATGCAGGCGAAATCACAGCGACACAACGGTTCACACTGCCTCCGGCTCGCTACACAGAGGCTTCGCTTGTTAAAAAAATGGAAGATCTCGGAATCGGACGTCCGTCAACTTATGCTCCCACTATCTCTACGATCCAGAGCCGCGATTACATCCGTCATGGAGAGAAGGAGGGAACCCCGAGAGCTTTCGATGTGCTGACCCTTGCCAACGGCAAGATAGCCAAAGCCACGCTTTCCGAAAATACCGGCAGCGAGAAAGGGAAACTTGTGCCGACAGATGTGGGTATGGTTGTAAACGAGTTCCTCACACAATATTTTCCTGATATCCTTGACTATAATTTCACAGCACGCGTTGAGGAAAAATTCGATGAGATCGCAGAAGGCAAACTCGGCTGGAAAAACGAGATGTCGGATTTCTATACCAATTTCCACCCGTCGATAGAGAAGGTGGATTCAATGCGGCTTGAACACAAGGTGGGAGAACGCATATTGGGCACGGATCCCAAATCCGGTAAACAGGTATCTGTAAAAATCGGACGATTCGGACCAGTAGTGCAGATCGGTGATGCCGCAGATGATGAGAAGCCACAGTTTGCGAGTCTTCTCGAAGGTCAGAGCATTCAGGATATAACCCTTGAGGAAGCGCTGAAACTTTTTGAGCTTCCGCGCCAGATAGGCACTATCGACGGCAAGCCCGTCACAGCCGCCATAGGCAGATTCGGGCCATACGTGCATTTTGAAAAGATGTTCGTGTCAATACCCAAGGATCTTGCTCCGCAGACAATCACTCTTGAAGAGGCGCAAGCTTTGATCAATGCAAAGAAAGAGGCTGAGGCAAACCGTCTTATCAAGGATTTCCCCGAAATGCCCGGACTCGAAGTGCTCAACGGCCGTTTCGGTCCATACATCGCATATAAGAAAGAGGGTGACCGCAAGGCAACCAACTATAAGATTCCGAAAGGTACCGACCCGACAACACTGACACTCGACGACATCAAGTCTCTCATGGAGAAACAGGATGCCGCTCCTGCAAAGAAGCCACGCGCCCGCAAAAAATCATAACAGCGGATTTAGGCAACTCAGATTCCAACAGACCAAACTGAATAGAAACTTAAAACCAAAATCATGATTAGAATTAACGTTATAACACTGTTTCTTTCAATATTGGTCTTATGCCCCGGCATTAAGGCTCAGGATTACAAGGCCGCTTCTCTTTGGGATGCCAATGGAAACGTCAAGGAGATCAAATACAAAACCAAAGATCCCTTGATGAAGAAAAAGAAGATGAAGTTTGAGAAAGACGGGAAGCTGAAAAGCAATGTCATGACATATGATGACAACGGTTATCCATGCGGGATAGATATGAATTTTGGTGTCGTTGCATTCTCTGTGAAATTTACCTACAGCAGTTCAAAACCGCATCTTCTGGAAAACGTGGTCATGGACACCAAAGTCAGGAATGACTATAACTCCTATGACATCACATTCAGCTACGAGGGTGATGTTCCCGTAAAAAGAGTCATCAACGCTCAAAAAAAGGGAGACGATCCGGCTTCATTTGAATGGACAAACATATTCTCAAATTATAAATTTGATTCCAAGGGGAATTGGATCTCTCGTGACGTGGAAATGAAGGGCAGAAACCTCACTGACAGCACGACAAAGGAATCGTCCTACACTGAAACTCGGGAACTGACTTATTGGCAATAAGAGTCCGTATCATAAAACGAACTCTATCAAACCATAATACGATAGCGGATGTTATAGTTTCATAACATCCGCTATTGCTATGTCAGAGAATAAAGAAATAACAGACGTAACGCCCCGGAAGCGTTCAGGCAGACGCCCGCTGATTGCGAGGGTCGCCATTGCCTTTGCGTGGATAATCGGCGGCATTATCTTGCTTGCTGCCGCCGCAGCTTGCGCTGTGACGCTTTATCTGACACCAGAAAGATTGACGGAACTTATAAACAAGGAGGCATCAGAAAATCTTGACGCGGATGTCACTGTTAAAAACGCACATTTCACATTATGGTCATCATTTCCAAGACTGCGCGTCGGCGTGGATACGATCTCTGTTATAAGTAGATCCCTCTCTGGTCTACCCGCTGATGCAAAAGACAGTCTACCTGAAAACGCGGATTTTCTCGCCTCAACAGGCAAAGTGAGCACAGACTTAAACGTGTTCAGTCTCCTCAAAGGGGATATATCGATCGAGGATATCTGCGTGGACAACCTGAGCCTCAACCTCGTAGCTGTGTCCGACTCTATTGCAAATTTCAATATAATAGACAGACACAAGTTGCCTGAAAAAATGCCGGATATATCTATCGGCACCCTGAAACTCACCAATCCCCGTCAGTTTTCATTCCAAGATGTTCCTCGACAGGCTAATGCGGATATTGACTTGAAAAGACTCTCCGTTGTCAAATCTGAGACTGCGGACAACTCTTATACGCTTGATCTTGCAGGAATCGCAGATGTCGCAACAGGAGATTCTATTTTGATAAGGCAATTACCATTCTCCGCATCCGGAGCCACTGATGTGAGCCTTAAACCTATGACCGTGAGATTATCGGGATATGACATCGCCATAGGCAATATAAAGGGTAAACTCGATCTGTCGGCAATTATGGATAAGACTGCAAGACTCGACAGATTCGATCTGAACCTCGGAAACTTCAACATTGATTCTCTTCTCCGTTATTTTCCGGGAGTGACACTTCCATTACCTCCATCCATGCATACGGATGTAGTGGTCAACGCCGCGGCACGACTCACCGCCCCCTACACATTCTCTTCAAAAGAACTCCCCTCTTTTGAGGCTGACGTAAATATTCCGCAGGGCGCAATAGACTATCGTGAGAACAACGGGACAATATACAGTCTGACTCATTCCGACATAACCGGGAAACTCACCCTCGATGGAAAATCTCCCGATTCTTCCATGCTTGAGATTCCTGCATTCAATGTAGACGGGGAAGGAACCGACATGATGTTGCAAGCCAGCATTTCGGATCTGTTCGGTGACCCACAGATAAAGGCCTCCATGAGAGGAATAACAAACGCCGCGGTTACAGGACGCATAATACCGGTGTTGCGTCCGTATGCCCTGAAAGGCAAGATCAACAGCGACGCCATTGTGGAATTAAGGCTTTCCGATATCAAAGAGGATAAGTTGGAAAATATCTTGCTCAACGGGGATGTGACATTGCACAACTATCGCATGAAAGTTCCTCAGGCTGGGATGTCTGCCAAGGGGAACAGCCTCGCCTTGAGTTTTGGAGAAGATGCGGGCAAAATGTCTGTCTCCATGAAAGCGGACTCTATGGCTGTGACAGTTAGCGAAAAGAAGTTGAAAACCAACATACAGGGATTCACAGCGAAAGCCAACATATCCAGGAACCCGGCAAAGGGTGTGTCTCAAAAGATTGATATGAAAATCAACGGCAAATCCGCCTCTGCCATTACCGGAAAAAACAGAATATCCATGCAGGATATTTCAGCGGATTTGTCTGCAACAGCAATGAAGAAAGCTGTTGCTGTGAAAAAATACAAGAAACCCGAAAGATGGGTATCTGACAGCCGTAGTCTTGCCTACATCGGGCACACTCCGGAATATCTCACCGTTAATCTGCCTGAAAAAGTGACTGATCTTATTGGCAAATGGAAATCCCATCTATCTGTCAAGGTTGGTTCCGGGGAATTCCTTACTCCAGCACTCCCCTTACACAACGGATTCGGAATGCTTGAACTGGAGGCATCTTTCGATTCCGTTAGACTGAAAAGGGTTGATTTGAATTCACAGGATACCAGACTCCGGGTCAAGGGCGAGATATCAAATTTACGCCAGTTTCTCACCTCTGAAAGCGTGGCGCCACTCCGCATGGCCCTTGATGTAGCAATCGATACCGTGCAGATCAACCAGCTCGCAGGGGCTTATAATCACGGCATTGCCCTCACCCACGGACCAAAGGCCTCAGTGCTCACTGTAATTCCGGATACTCTGACACCGTCAGACACCCTCGCCATTCTGATACCGCGGAATATCATCGCCGACATCAAGGCTTCCGCCATGATGACACGTTATACAAATCTTTATCTACGTGATCTTTCTACCGGTGTCAGCATCCGCGACGGAATACTAAGCGTCAAGGACCTTGGCATAACATCCGATTTTGGCGCGCTCAGACTCAACTTCACATTCGACACATCGGATATACAACGCGTCGGAATGAATATGCAGATGGGACTCGCAGATGTGAATGTGGTCAACTTCTTCCGCAATTTCCACACCCTTCTCCTCATGATGCCACAGATGAGAAACATCAAGGGTGAGCTCTCGGCTATGGCAGAGGCAAAGCTGCTTGTTTTTCCGAACATGTATCTCAACATGCCATCGATATGGGCGGATCTGTATGTTCATGGCAAAAACCTGTCGTTGCATCAGGACAAATTCATCCGCAGGATCACCCGCATGATGCTTATCCGCAATTCCAATGATATCAAACTTGCGGATATGGATATACATGCCTCCGTGCATGACAACCTCATGGAGCTTTACCCCTTCGACATAAGCTTCGATAAATACCGTCTGCAATTCGGTGGTCTCAACAACTTTGACGGCAATATGTATTATCATCTCGGCATAAACAAATCTCCCGTCCCGTTCCCCTTCGGTATTAACATCAAAGGAGAGTTCAGTCATCCTGAAATTCGTTTTGGTGGAGCGACTTACAAGGTCAACCAGGGTGAGAATATATCCTCTTCCGTGATGGAAGAGAAGAGGGTGAATCTTCCACTCTCCCTGAAATGTCTCGTCCGCGAGATGATAGAGAAAGCGGCTGAGGCGGATACAACTCCGGCTTCATTCTATGTTTATTGAAAAATTTTATCTACAATTTGCATTTTTAGCTTCTAAAATTTACAAAAAATAACTAACTTTACGTCTGTTTTAACCGAGACTGCGTCTCACCGCTTTTTTATCAGAATGACCTCCGAGATTTATCATATCCCAGCATTGCTTGAAGATTCAATAAACGGTTTGAATATCAAACCTAATGGACTCTACGCCGACGTGACTTTCGGCGGCGGCGGTCATTCACGCGCCATTCTCGCCAAACTTGGCCCAGACGGAAAGCTTTTTGGTTTTGACCGCGACAGAGATGCCCTGTCAAATGCTCCGGATGATTCACGATTTACATTTGTACATTCAAACTTCAGATACATCCCGAATTTCATGCGCTACCATGGAGTGGAGAAGCTTGACGGCATACTCGCTGACCTCGGAGTCTCGTTCCATCATTTCGATGATGCGGAAAGAGGATTCTCCTTCCGTTCTGACGCACCGCTCGACATGCGCATGAACCGCAAGGCGGATGTTACAGCTGCCACTATTGCCGAGACATACCCTGACAAACAGCTTGAGAACCTGTTTCGGACCTACACCGACCTCAAACGTCCGCGCGCAGTGGCAGAGGCGATTGTCCGCGCACGCGCTGTATCTCCGGTCGACACAACGTTCAAACTTGCGGATGCCGTGAGGAAAGCCCTGAATCCTAAATCGGAGAAAAAAGAACTCGCGCAGGTCTTTCAGGCATTCCGGATAGAAGTAAATGGTGAAATGGATGCCCTGAAACGTTTCCTCAACGCCACTCCCGATCTTCTTGCCGAAGGGGGCAGACTTGCAGTGATCACCTATCATTCCATTGAAGACAGGATAGTCAAGAATTTCATGAAAACGGGCAATATAGAGGGCAAAGAGGAAAAAGACTTTTTCGGAAAGGTTTCCACGCCATGGAAACTGATTACACGCTCCCCTATCGTTCCCACCGAAGAGGAAGTTGATGCAAACCCCAGATCTCGCTCCGCGAAACTGCGTATAGCTGAATTGACTAATAACTGATACATAAACACTACACCTTGACATTATGGCTTCGCCGAAGAAAAAAGAGAAACAGAAAATTGGATGGATGAGTGAGCTCCGGTACGGACGTTCGCTCTCTATTGAATTTTTCAAATCCAACGCATGGCTGATGCTTCTCTTTGTCGTGGCGATTCTTGCACTTATCGGACTCAGATACAAAACAAAGACCAAGATGGCTGAGATAAAACAGCTCACCGTTGAACTGCAAAGAGCTGAAAGCCATAAGCTACACGAGAAATCACTTTACATGTCACTTATCCGCGAATCGGAAATGGTCAAGATGGTTAACGAAAAGAACCTCAGCCTCGAATTCCAGGAGCAACCACCCTACGAACTCTCTGACGATGAAACAAAATAATAAAAAACATATCCTGTTCCGATACGGCTTGATAAGCCTTTTCTTCATTTTCTTCGGCATATTGGTGATGGTGAAACTCTTCGACACCACCGTCATCGAAGCTGGCGCATGGAACGACCGCGCGCGTCGGGAACTCTCGCGTATCGACACAATACGCCCTGAACGCGGGAATATTCTCGCCGACAACGGCAATATACTCGCATGCAATCTCAAGGTCTACGACATCAAGATCGACCTGCGTCATAACAAGGTCAAGGCTCTACGTTCCATCCCTTGGAATAAAGTGGATTCGCTTGCAGACTCCCTCGACGTGCATTATCCCAGGATTAAAAATCTACACCAGCATCCCGATACATTTGCCAAATATTCATGGCGTACACGTCTGCGCCGCGAACTGGAGAAAGACCCGGACAAACGCCCCCGAGCATTACGCATAGCTCGAAATAAAACTCTCGAAGATTTCCAGATAATCCGCACTTTCCCTTTCCTCAAGGATTTCAAGGGTAAGGGATTCCGCAATCCTCTCTACAAGGAGGAGAAGAATATCCGCATGTATCCTTACGGAAGAATGGCATACCGAAGCATCGGACGTGTCAACGAGAATGCCGCCACGCGCCAGATTCACGGTTACTCGGGTCTTGAGAAAGACCTCGACAGCCTCTTGTACGGTCAGCCGGGATTGGCGAAGAAAGTAGCCCTTACAAACGGAATCACCAATTGGGTGGCAACTCCGGCGGTAAGAGGTTATGACATACGGACCACAATAGACATCGATCTCCAGGACATGCTGGAGGAGGAGTTACACACCATATGCCAGGGGGCAAAAGCTGAATGGGGAACCGCGATCCTGATGGAGGTCAAGACAGGTGAGATAAAGGCGATATCGAATATAGAGCTTCTTGAAGACGGCACGTATGGCGAGGCCCTCAACCGCGCCGTGCTCCCCTTCGAACCGGGTTCAGTCATGAAGCCTATCTCTCTGATGATTGCATTTGAAGATGGATTGGTAAAATCTGTAAACGACATGATCAGCTGCGCACCATTCCAGCGCACAAGCGACCCACACGGTTCCGGAATGAAATCGATGAAGCAGGTAATTGAGCAATCCTCCAACCCCGGAATCGCCCGAGTCATCTTCAGAGGCTATGAAAGCGACCCTGCCCGTTTCCATGACCGTCTTACAGAACTCGGATTTTTCGAGCCTATACGCTCCGGAATCGCAGGAGAGTGCACGCCGCGCATCCGTAAGCTGCTTCCCAAAGATTCAAGAGGTAACAACATCACCATGACCGCACGCCACCTTGACCTCGCGCGTCAGGCATACGGATATAACACAGAGCTGCCTCCGCTCTTCACTCTTGCCATATACAATGCCATAGCTAACGGCGGCAGATACGTCCGTCCTCACCTGATGAAGGGGCTTATTGATGAGCAGGGTCGAGATTCCGTGATTCCGATACAATACATCCGCGACCGCATCTGCTCTGAAGAGACAGCCCGCAAGGTAAGGGAATGCATCGCCGAGGTGGTATGGGGTGATCACGGCACCGCCCGCGCTGTGCGCGATGACCGTGTGAAAGTAGTAGGCAAGACAGGAACTGCCTATCCCGTGGAGAAAGGCGCATACAACACCGCCAAACGCCGTTATGCGTTCGCCGGATTCTTCCCATACGAGAATCCCCAATACAGTTGCATAGCCCTTGTACTCGGACCAAGCGGCACATCGGCAAACCGCACTTCCGGACAGGTGGTGAAGAATATGGCTGTGAAGATGTATTCGCGTGGCAAACTCAACAATTCATCATCGTTCTTAGCCGACACCAAAGGGAACAAACCGATAGTCGTCGGCTCCGAAAAATGCGACAGCCGCATGCTCGCCTCTTCAATAGGCGCATCGGGAATGAAGCATTACAAAACTGCCAAAGACCATGCAGGCGGTGTGATTCCCGATGTAAAGGGATATGACGCACCATCTGCTGTCAAGATACTTGAGGAGCGCGGCATAAACGTGCGACTCAAAGGATCCGGATATGTGGTGGCGCAATCCATCCCTGCCGGAACAAAAACTACTCCAAACCAGACTATAACTCTCCATTTGAAAATCTAAAGATATGTCAGTTAAACTATCTCATCTTCTCGAAGGAATCAGCACCATTGAAGTGATCGGAAATCTCGACAAGAATATCACCGATCTCCAGAGCGATTCAAGAAAGGCTGTCAAGGACGGAATGTTCGTGGCTGTGCGTGGTGTCACAACCGATGGCCATAAATATATACCGGTAGTGGCAAGCACCCATGTCGGCGCCATTGTTTGCGAGCAGTTGCCTGCTGCTCTCGAAAAAGGGATAACCTATATCAGGGTCGAGGATTCAGCCGAGGCTCTCGGCCGTCTCGCATCCAACTGGTATGGACACCCGTCTTCAAAACTGAAGCTTGTGGGTGTAACAGGAACCAACGGCAAGACAACAACCGCTACCCTCCTTTACGAAATGGCGAAATATGAAGGTTACAAAGCCGGACTGATCTCCACTGTTTGCAACTATATCCAGGACCGTGCTGTCCCGACAACCCATACGACACCCGATCCTCTGACCCTCAACGAGCTTCTGGCCGAGATGGTGGAGGCAGGATGCGACTATGCTTTCATGGAGGTGTCCTCACATGCTGCGCATCAGCATCGCATCGCCGGTCTGAGATTCGCAGGCGCGATATTCTCGAACCTCACCCGTGATCATCTTGACTATCACGGCACAGTGGAGAATTACATGAATGCCAAGAAGATGTTTTTCGATATGCTTCCATCCGATGCCTTCGCTCTGGTCAATATCGATGACAAGGCAGGAAAGTATATGGTGCAGAACACACGCGCCAAGGTTTACACATATTCACTGCGTGCGGATGCCGATTTCCGTTGCCGCATTCTCGACATGCGCCTTGATGGCACCCTGCTCTCTTTCAATGGCAGCGAAGTGGAAACCGCGTTTACCGGACGCTTCAACGCCTACAACCTCACAGCAGTCTACAGCGCATCTGTACTTATCGGATGGAATAAAGAGGAAGTGCTTGTCAACATGAGCCGACTCATCCCCGTGGCAGGACGCTTCCAGACGCTCCGCTCTCCGGAGGGTGTCACTGCGATCGTAGACTACGCGCATACCCCTGATGCCCTCGTGAATGTGCTTGACACAATCCGAGGAATCATCGGGGCTGAATGCGAGATCACCACTGTCGTAGGCGCAGGTGGTAACCGTGATCATGGGAAACGCCCCATGATGGCTCACGAAGCTGCTATCCGCTCAAACATGGTGATCCTGACATCCGACAATCCGCGTGACGAGGAACCGGAGGCAATCATCGCAGATATGAAAGCCGGTCTCTCTTCCGAGGAGATGCGACGCACCCTCTGCATCACCGACCGCCGCGAAGCAATCCGGACAGCCGTCAAGCTGACAAAACCGGGAAGCGTGGTGCTCATTGCAGGAAAGGGACACGAGACATACCAGGAAGTGAAAGGCATCCGCTCCCATTTCGACGACCGTGAGGAAGTCCTCTCAGCTTTCCAATAAATGCAAAGCCCCGCTCCAGAGCCGATTCCTCCGCTCCTTTACTCCGCTCCATTCTCTCCATTCTCTCCATCCTCTCCATCCTCTCCATCCTCTCAAAATGTATTATTTGATTAAGCCTTTTAGCTTCAGCTAAAAAATATGATTTATGCTTTGCTTGAACTCCTTGATGGAGTAAGTTTCCCCGGCCACAATCTGATGGGCTACATCACTTTCCGCGCCGGAATATCATTCGCCCTTGCCTTGATAATAGCATTGGCTTTCGGCCACAAGATTATCGAGCGCCTGCAGAAGATGCAGGTTGGCGAGGTTGTCAGAAACCTCGGTCTCGAAGGGCAGATGAAAAAGACAGGCACCCCGACTATGGGCGGTGTCATAATAATTATGTCGATAGTTATCCCATGTCTGCTGCTTGGTAATCTCACCAACATCTACATGATTCTTATGCTGGTCGCTACATTATGGATGGGTTGCATCGGATTCCTTGACGACTATCGCAAATTGAAATATCACAACAAGGATGGTCTTAAAGGTAAATACAAAGTTACAGGACAGGTCGGCCTCGGTCTGCTCGTAGGTATAACCATGTGGCTATCACCGGATATCGTGATGAGCGAGAATTTTGAGGTGCAGAGAGCCAATTCCGCTGAAACGGAAATCGTTGTATCCACCGACCAGATAAAATCACCGCAGACCACCATACCGTTTGTAAAAAACAATAACTTCAATTACGAATGGCTCACCTCGTGGGTGCCTGACAAAGAGGCTGCAGAAACTCTGGGATGGATTGCATTCGTGCTCGTGGTGGTTATTGTAGTGGCAGCCGTAAGCAACGGTGCGAATCTCACCGACGGTCTTGACGGATTATGCGCCGGAACTTCGGCTATTATAGGAATTGCCTTGCTGATAATGGGATATCTCGGAAGCAACGTGATATATTCCAGCTACCTGAACATAATGTATATCCCCGGGTCTGAGGAGCTTGTAGTCTACGCAGCCGCCTTCATAGGAGCTCTTGTCGGCTTCCTGTGGTATAACGCTTTCCCAGCGCAGGTATTTATGGGCGATACAGGAAGCCTTACACTCGGCGGTATCCTTGCCGTGTTCGCGATCCTTATCCGCAAAGAGCTGCTGATTCCACTGCTTTGCCTGATATTCTTCCTTGAGGATGTGTCAGTTATGATGCAGGTGGGATATTTCAAGTATACCAAGAAAAAATATGGAGAGGGACGACGCATTTTCAAGATGACTCCACTTCACCACCACTTCCAGAAACCGCTTGAGGCTGGTAGCAACGTGCTGTGGAAACATCCGGCGAATGCAATCCCCGAATCAAAAATCGTGGTGAGATTCTGGATTGTAGGAATCCTGCTCGCCGCCCTTACATTTGTAACACTAAAAATACGATAATGAAATTAGTTGTGTTAGGAGGAGGAGAAAGCGGTGTTGGCGCTGCGATCCTCGGCAAAGACAAAGGTATGGAGGTGTTCCTCAGCGATATGGGCACCATCAAACCTGACTACAAAGATACTCTTCTGCAGGAAAATATAGATTTCGAGGAGGGGAAACATACGGAAGACCGGATACTCGACGCTGATATTGTGGTGAAAAGTCCCGGTATTCCGCCGTATGCCCCTATAGTTGAGAAAATAGCGGCAAAGGGGATTCCCGTTTTGTCCGAAATTGAATTCGCAGGAAGATATACTGACGCAAAAATGGTATGCATCACCGGCTCCAACGGCAAGACCACCACAACGCTGCTCACATATCACATCCTGCGAAAGGCAGGGATGAATGTGGGATTGGCAGGAAACGTCGGCAAAAGCCTTGCGCTGCAGGTTGCCCGCGATCCACATGAAGTGTACGTTATCGAGCTGTCAAGTTTCCAGCTTGAGAACATGTACGACTTCAAGGCAAATATAGCGGTGATAATGAACATCACCCCTGACCATCTTGACCGCTACGACCATAAGATGGAGAATTATGTCAAAGCTAAATTCCGTATTCTCCAGAACCAGACACATGAGGATTATTTCATCTATTGGCAGGATGATCCGATTGTCAAGGAGCAGATACGTCAGATTCAGGTTGAGGCGATGCAGATGCCGTTCAGTGAATTTGAGCAAGAGGGAAGCCATGCTTTCGTGAAAGACGGCATTGTCAAGTTCGTGACACCAGGTGAAGTATGGGAGATTCCTCGCGACAAACTCTCGCTGACAGGACTCCATAACTTGTATAACTCCATGGCTGCCGGGCTTTCAGCCTCGTTACTTGACATACGCAAAGACGAGATACGCTCCGCGCTTGAGGATTTCGAGGCTGTCGAGCACCGTCTCGAATATGTCGCCACAATAAATGGTGTGCGTTATGTCAACGACTCCAAAGCTACCAACGTAAATTCCACATGGTATGCACTTGAAAGCATGACCACTCCCACTGTCCTCATTCTCGGAGGCAAAGACAAAGGGAACGACTATACCGAAATCGAAGACCTTGTAAAAGATAAGGTAAAAGCCATAGTCTGCATGGGAAAAGACAACGGCAAACTCCTCGATTTCTTCAAAGGCAAGGTGCCCGCGATCTCCGACACCCATTCAATCGAAGAGGCTGTCAAAGAATGCGCCCGTCTTGCGGAGGAGGGTGATACCGTTCTTCTCTCCCCCTGCTGCGCCAGCTTTGACCTCTTCACGAGCTATGAAGACCGCGGCAGACAATTCAAAGATCATGTCCGCGCCTTAGAGAAATAACCTGATAACTAATAACTCATACATAATACTTAATTGAGCACTCAGAATCCTCTTCCCGGTCTCGACATCCGCGAGACGATAGACGGACGCTCGGCTACCACCGCAAAAAGAGCATCCTCACCAGCAGCAAACGCTGCGGTGAAGCGTTCGCGTCCCGACCCCTACATATGGGGAATATACATAATGTTCCTTCTTATCAGCGTCGTTGAGCTTTTCAGTGCGTCCAGCACCGAAGTATCATCCAGCAACGTCTACAGCCCGCTAATCCGCCACGCGATATTTCTCGCTCTTGGTCTCGGTGTGGTATTATGGCTGCAGAATACCCACTATATCCTCATGCGACGCTTCGCCTGGATCTTTGCAATACTGTCACTCGGTCTACTTGTGATGTCAACGGTGGCAGGTGTCGAAATCAATGGAGCACAACGAGCTCTCAGAATCGCAGGTATGACCATACAGCCGGCGGAGATTGTCAAGCTGTCGGTAGTTTTACTGCTCGCCTCTATCCTGTCAAAAAACCAGACACCAGGTGGTGTTACCAACCGTGGAATCATCACTTCTGCAATAGTTGTGGTGGTGTTCGCCGTGTTCCTATACAAGGATGGTCTGACCAACACAATCCTCCTTATGGGTGTTAGTATCAGCATGTTCCTCATTGGCGGTATACAATGGCCCAAATTCTGGATGATTATCTTCATCTACGGTTTATGTGCCGGCTCACTCTTGATGGTCAAACAGGTGAATAAGAAAATATCTACGGATGAGTTTGATACAGTAGCGATTGAGGCAACATCTTCAAATACATCATCAAACGCAGGGGGCGCCATAGGGGGTCGCGAAGAGACACGAAACAACCGCATCTACCGCTGGCTTGCAGGGGTGCATCCGAACGACCCTATAGATGACCTTAACCGTCAGGTGATATTTTCAAAATTCGCCCAGGCCAATGGGGGATTAGTGGGACAAGGACCCGGCAACTCTCGCGAAAGCGCACGTTTGCCTCTTGCCTTCTCAGATTACATATATTCGATCATCGTAGAGGATACAGGATTTGTCGGAGGGTCACTTTTGCTGATATTGTTCCTGTTACTTGTTGCGCGGGCAGGGCGAATCGCCTACAAATGCTCACGGGCATTCCCTGCATTCCTAATAATGGGGTGTGCGGTGATGATTGTGTTCCAAGCACTTGTGCATATGGCTATCGTCACGGGACTGTTCCCCGTCTCCGGCCAACCGTTGCCTTTCATCTCAAAAGGAGGCACCTCTGTGCTTGTGATGTCAGCAGCAATAGGCATGATGCTGTCTGTGAGTCGCTTTGCCGTCACGACAGGCGATAAGAAAGATATCCGCGCTGAAGGAGCTTCCGGAAGATATGCAGGCTGCCAACTTCAGCGATTACCAGAATAAAAGTTGAGTGCCGGCACCTGCGGTGCCGCTAAAATCATCAGATCATGAAAAAAAGAATTCTCATAAGCGGAGGAGGCACAGGAGGTCATATATTCCCTGCCCTTTCGATCGCAAACGCCATAAAGCGCCGCATGGACGCTGATATCCTATTCGTAGGAGCTGACAACCGCATGGAGATGGAAAAAGTTCCGGCTGCCGGCTATGAAATAATAGGACTTCCGGTGGCTGGATTCGACCGCCGGCACATGCTGAAAAACTTCAGTGTGCTGCTGAAGCTGTTCAAGAGCGTCAACATGGCGCGTAAGATTGTAAAGGATTTCAAACCTGACATAGCAATCGGTGTGGGCGGATATTGCTCCGGACCGACACTGAAAGCCGCACAGCGTGCCGGAGTGCCGACCCTTGTGCAGGAACAGAATTCATATGCCGGTGTAACCAACAAGCTTCTTGCTGCTAATGCTGCCAAGATATGCGTCGCTTATGAGGGAATGGAGACATTCTTCCCAAAAGAGAAAATAGTACTCACCGGAAATCCTGTGCGTAAGGATCTGACCGATTCCAGACTCGACAGAGCAAAAGCACGATCAAGTTTCGGTCTAAATCCGGAGCGCACCACTGTGCTTGTAGTAGGCGGAAGCCTTGGAGCCCGCACACTCAACCAGAGCATGGAAGCCGGGCTGAAAAAACTCCTTGACAATGGAATACAGGTCATCTGGCAGACCGGAAAATCTTTCGGGAACCGCGGACAGATAGCATCAAAAGGGCTTCAGGGTGCCGTTGTGACTGAATTCATCTCTGATATGGGTGCTGCCTATGCAGCCGCTGACCTCGTGGTGTCGCGCGCTGGTGCCGGATCAATCAGCGAGCTTCAGATTCTCGGCAAACCATGCGTATTGGTTCCCTCTCCGAATGTTGCGGAAGATCATCAGACAAAGAATGCTCTTGCCCTCGTCAACAAAAATGCCGCTGTTATGGTGACGGATGCCGAGGCTGAGGAGAAACTGGTAGATACTGTTATCGATCTTGCACACGACTCTACGAAACTTAAGACAATGAGCGAAAACATCTCCGCCATGGCTCTCCGCGACAGCGATGAACATATCGTGGATGAAATTGTTAAAATCATCGGTAAATGAACAAGATATACTTTGTAGGTGCCGGAGGAATCGGCATGGCAAACCTCGTAAGATATTTTCTGAAACATGGCGCAGCCGTCGCCGGATATGACCGCACCCCTTCTGCTCTGACATCTGAATTGGAGAAAGAAGGGGCTGTACTCACATTCTCCGATTCAAGAACTGAAATCCCCGAATCTTTCCGAGATCCGGAGGAGACGCTTGTCGTGTACACTCCTGCGGTGCCTGAATCAAACGACATTCTGTCATATTTCCGCGAAAACGGATTCGAAGTTGTCAAGCGGGCGGCATTGCTCGGCAAGATAACTGAATCCACCGATGCAATATGTGTGGCGGGATCTCATGGAAAAACAACGACATCCTCCATGATTGCCAACATTTTGAGAAATGCAGATGCAGGTTGCACTGCATTCCTGGGTGGAATCCTGCGCAACACAGGCAGCAACCTTGTGCTGGACGAGCAGTCGCGTTTTTCCGTAATAGAAGCCGATGAATACGACCGTTCCTTTCATCACCTTCACCCGCATATAGCAATCATAACCTCTACCGACCCTGACCATCTTGATATATACGGAGACGAAGAGCATTATCTTGAGGCATTCTCGATTTTCACCTCCCTGATACGCCCCGGAGGCACACTCATAACCCATACCGGTCTTAAATATCGGCCCGATGTCAAGGATGGTGTGAGTGTCCAGACTTACAGCGGTGGAGCTGAAGGCGACTGGCATGCAGAGGATATAACGTTTGGTGAAGGCAGGATTACATTTACCCTGGTTGGACCCGGCGGTTTGCGCATCGAAGGGATTCGTCCGGGTGTACCCGTTGAGATAAACATCGACAACGCTGTCGCCGCAGCTGCCCTCACAGCCGGTGCCACACCCGAGGAAGTGAAAGCCGGACTCGCCTCATTCATGGGAGCAAAACGCCGCTTCGAGATCTGGCGTGACGGTTCAAACCATATCGGTGCTCCGGTGCTTATAGACGATTACGCCCATAGCCCCAATGAGGTAAAAAATTCAATCCGCTCGGTAAAAAAATTATATCCCGGCAAAAAACTGACCGTGATATTCCAGCCGCATCTTTACACCCGCACACGTGATTTCGCACCTGATTTCGCGGAAGCCCTTTCCGAGGCGGATTGCGTGATCATGCCGGAAATATACCCCGCACGGGAGCTCCCGATTCCCGGAGTGACATCACACATGATTCTCGACAGCGTAAAATCATCTGAAAAAATATATTGCGAGCGAAAAGATTTGTTGAATCTGATAAAAAATAGTAACTTTGAAATCTTGATGACATTAGGGGCTGCCGACATAGACAGACTGCTCCCTGACATCAACGAGATTTTGTCGCGAAGATGAGAAATACAATCTTGAAATGGCTGCTGTTGTTACTACTGATGGGATACACTGCCTGGATCACCGTATGGGCGAACCGGGAGGCGGATCGCCACAAATGCACAGGAATCATTGTCAAGGTAACGGGGAGTGACAACCCCAAAATCATCGACCGTACCAAGAGTGGTATTGTGACTGAGCTGAGCAGATATCCAGAAAGCATCACCGGGGTTCCCGTGCATAACGTTGATACCCGCAAGATCGAGAAATATCTCTCGGCGATATCCAATTTCGAAAGCGTGAACTGCATGATCAATTCCGACAATCACCTTCTTGTGGAGGCAAGACCTCTGGAACCGGTGATGAGAGTGTTCGACGCAGGGAAATCGTATTACATCAACCGCGAGGGAAAAAGAATCGAGGCAAAGGCTGAATTCTTTTCCGATGTGCCCGTGGTCTGTGGAAATTTCACCAAGAGATTCACTCCAAGAGATGTATTGCCTCTTGTGAGATATATCGAGAAAGATCCGCAACTCTCGAATCTGGTGGGAATGATTGTTGCCCGCGACAGGAGAAACCTCCTGCTCGTGCCTCGCATCAAGGGACACGTGGTGAATTTCGGGGATACGACCCGCATGGCGGAGAAAAGTAAGAACCTCTTTCTTTTCTACCGCAAGGTGATGCCACACAAGGGTTGGATGGAGTATGACACAATATCCGTCAAATTCCGTGACCAGATTGTGGCGACAAGACGCGACAAGACAAAACTCAAGCACAGTGAGGATTATACGGAAGATATCGATCTTGAGGAGCATACGCTTCCTGATATCTCCGAACCGGCAGGTGCTGTAGAATAAAACTTAGAAAACAAAAAAAGGGAATGACCGAAGAGAGATATGTCGCTGCGATAGAGATAAGCAGCTCCAAGATAGTGGCTGTCGTGGGTAAGCTCCGCCCCGGTGGTCAGCTTGACATTTTAGCCACAGAACAGGAGAAGGGAGTGGAAAGCGTCCGCT
>OFGC01001267.1_pt1 | contig 18348 bp, 15 predicted proteins | sample 1521691 | NCBI WGS metagenome assembly OFGC01 (sample SAMEA3504121, study PRJEB24116) | mouse gut metagenome | biome: mouse gut; feature: mouse-associated habitat; material: faeces | place: Denmark | collected 2011
CTGGGCATCGACGCCGGCTCCACCACCACCAAAATCGCTCTGGTGGGGGAGGACGGCTCCCTGCTCTACTCCTTTTACGCCAATAATGACGGCAGCCCTTTAAGCACCGCCATCCGGTCCTTAAAGGAAATCCATGAACGGCTGCCCCAGGGTGTGCGCATTGTCCGCTCCTGCTCCACCGGCTACGGCGAAGCGCTTATTAAGTCTGCCCTCCTTCTGGATGAGGGCGAGGTCGAAACAGTGGCGCACTATTATGCCGCGTCCTTTTTTGAGCCGGACGTAGACTGCATCCTGGACATCGGCGGACAGGATATGAAATGTATCAAGATCAAGAACCAGACTGTTGATAACGTGCTTCTGAACGAAGCATGCTCTTCAGGCTGCGGTTCTTTCATAGAGACTTTTGCCAAATCCTTGAATTACAGTGTCCAGGACTTTGCCCAGGCCGCCCTGTTCGCCCGTCATCCCATTGACCTGGGCACCCGCTGTACCGTATTTATGAACTCCAAGGTAAAACAGGCGCAGAAAGAAGGGGCTTCGGTCAACGATATCTCCGCCGGGCTTGCCTACTCCGTGATCAAAAATGCTCTGTTCAAGGTGATCAAGGTTTCCGATGCCTCGGAGCTTGGGAAGAACATCGTGGTGCAGGGAGGAACCTTCTATAATGATGCCGTACTGCGAAGCTTTGAAAAGATCGCAGACTGTGAGGCTGTCCGGCCTGACATTGCAGGTATTATGGGCGCTTTCGGCGCAGCCCTGATTGCCAGGGAGCACTACGAGGAAGGCGGCGTTTCCACCATGCTCTCCTACGAGAAGCTCTGCGCCCTTCAGTACAGCACCAGCATGGCCAAATGCAAGGGCTGTACCAACAGCTGCAGACTCACCATCAATAAATTTACCGGAGGCCGTCAATATATCTCCGGCAACCGCTGCGAACGAGGCATCGGAGGACAGAAAAACGCCGGTAACGTGCCTAATCTGTTTGAATACAAGCTGCGCAGACTCTTCTCCTACCCTTCTCTGGAGGCCGATCAAGCGCCCAGAGGCACGGTGGGAATCCCCAGAGTCCTGAACATGTATGAAAACTATCCCTTCTGGCACACCTTTTTCACCAGGCTGGGCTACCGGGTCATTTTGTCCCCCAGCTCCAACCGGAAAATTTATGAGCTGGGTATCGAGTCCATTCCCAGCGAGTCCGAATGCTATCCGGCCAAGCTGGCTCACGGACATGTGACCTGGCTGATCCGGCAGAAGGTGGATTTCATTTTTTATCCGGCTCTGTTTTACGAGCGTGACGAGGTGTCCGGAGCAAATAATCACTATAATTGTCCCATCGTCACCTCCTATTCGGAGAACATCAAAAATAATGTGGAGGAGATCAGCAGCGGTGAAATGCAGCTGCGCAACCCCTTTATGTCCTTCCGGGACGTGAACACGGTGACGGAGGCTTTGCTGAAGGAATTCCAGGAGCTTCCCCGCAAGGAGGTTCAGGAGGCCTGCGCCGCCGGCTGGGAGGAAATGTCCCGTGCCCGGCAGGATATCCGGGACAAGGGAGACGAGGTTTTGGCCTACCTGAAACAAACCGGCAAGCGGGGAATCGTTCTGGCAGGCAGGCCTTATCATGTGGACCCGGAAATCAATCACGGTATCCCGGAGCTGATCACCTCCTTTGACATGGCAGTGCTCACGGAGGATTCCGTGTCCCATCTGGGCTGTCCCGACAGGCCCCTGATCGTATCCGACCAGTGGATGTACCACTCCAGGCTCTATGCCGCGGCAAGCTTTGTAAAAACCACGGACAATCTGGATCTGATCCAGTTAAACTCCTTCGGCTGCGGTCTGGATGCGGTGACCACGGACCAGGTAAACGACATTCTCTCAGGCTCGGACAAAATCTACACCTGTTTAAAGATCGATGAGGTAAATAATCTGGGAGCCGCCAGGATCCGGGTCCGCTCTCTCCTGTCCGCCATTCAGGTACGGGAGAAAAAGCGCAAACAGCGCACTCTTCGGTCTGAGGCCATTACAAAGGTGTCCTTCACCGAGGAAATGCGAAAGGATTACACCATCATCTGTCCCCAGATGTCCCCCATCCATTTCAAGATCATGGAGCCTGCCTTCAACGCCTGCGGCTATCACTTTGCGGTGCTGGACAACGACAATAAGCACTCCGTGGATGTGGGCCTGAAATATGTGAACAACGACGCCTGCTATCCCTCCCTGCTGGTGGTGGGGCAGATCATGGAGGCGCTGCTCTCCGGCAAATATGACTTGAATAAAACTGCGGTTATCATGAGCCAGACCGGCGGCGGCTGCCGGGCTACCAACTACATCGGCTTTATCCGCCGGGCCCTGACAAAGGCCGGAATGGAGCAGATTCCTGTCATTTCCCTGAACCTGGCAGGAATCGAAAGCAATCCCGGTTTCCACCTGAATGCGGATCTGCTGATCCGGGCGGCGGTAAGCGCTCAGCTGGGCGATATCTTCATGCGCTGCGTCTACCGGATGCGTCCCTATGAAGCCACTCCCGGAAGCGTGGACGCCCTGCACAGACAGTGGGTGGAAAAGGCTCAGCGTTTTGTATCCGCAAAGCATATCCGCCTTGGAAAATTTTATAAAATGTGCCGGGAAATCATCCGGGACTTTGACAGCATCCCTCTGCTTGACATCCAAAAGCCCCGGGTGGGCGTAGTGGGCGAGATTCTGGTGAAGTTTTCTCCTGCGGGCAACAACCATCTGGTAGAACTTCTGGAAGCCGAGGGTGCCGAGGCAGTGGTACCCGATCTGATCGATTTCATGCTTTACTGCTTTTACAATCAGATCTATAAAGCCGACAACCTTGGCACCAGCAAAAAAGCCGCCCGACTGTCAAAGCTTGGTATCTGGGCCATCGAACATGTGCTCAGAGGCGCCGCGGCAAAGGAGTTTAAAAAGAGCAGACATTTTACCGCTCCCACTCCCATCCGGGAAATCGCTTCCTTTGCGGAGCCCATTGTCTCCATCGGCAATCAGACCGGGGAAGGATGGTTCCTTACCGGTGAAATGGTGGAGCTGATCCACGACAACGTACCCAATATTGTCTGTACCCAGCCCTTTGGCTGCCTTCCCAACCATGTGGTAGGCAAGGGCGTCATTAAGGCGCTGCGTAAGGCATATCCCCAGTCCAACATTGTAGCCATCGACTATGATCCCGGCGCCAGCGAGGTCAATCAACTGAACCGGATCAAGCTGATGCTGTCCACTGCCCAGAAAAATCTGAGGCAGACAGAAAATACGGATCCTTCAAAAAACGTCGCAGACCAGCCTGCCTGAGGCCCTTATAATCCGACAGCAGAAGAATGAAAAGAACCGATCCTTTTGTTTCTAACTGACAAAAGATCGGTTCTTTTTACGATACCTTTTATGAAGCACCCGCTCCTGCCTCCTTCAGGCCGAGCGTTCTGACAGATATTGCTGAAGCACTGCCGCCACCTCTTCTGGCTTCATTCCTGAATCCTGAATCAGGTCGCTGACAGCCTCCAGCTCCTTTCTTTTTTTCTCCTGGTAAAGATCCTCCAGCTCCCTCTTTTCTGACTCAACCCGGGTCATCAGCGCATCTATCAGTTCCTGCTTCGCGCTGATTTTTTCCTCAATGGTCTTGCGCGGTCCTCTTGCCATATACCTTCTCCTTTCATAAACCTTTTTATATCAGTATATGGACAAGGCTGGCAAAATATTCCTGTTTGTACTTTTTTCTATAATTTTTCTTCTCTTCAGGACAAAAGCGAAATAAAATCTTCCTTGCTCATGGCGGCAAACTGTCCTGCGTCTCCCTGAATCACCTGCTCCGACAGTGCTCTCTTGCTCTCCTGCAGCTCCTGAATCTTCTCCTCGATGGTTCCCTTGGCGATCAACTTGTATACCACCACCTTCTTTGTCTGACCGATCCGGTGCGCCCGGTCAGTGGCCTGGTTCTGCACTGCCAGATTCCACCAGGGATCGTAGTGGATCACCACATCCGCACCGGTGAGATTCAGGCCAACGCCTCCCGCCTTCAGGGAGATCAAAAACACCTTTGTATCATCCTCATTGAAGGCCTTTACCAGCTGCAGACGCTTTTCCTTGGGCGTGGCGCCGGTAATCGAGTAGAAGCTTGTCTCCTCCTGTGTAAGGCGCCCGGCCAAAAGCTCCAGCATGGAGGTAAACTGTGAAAACAGAAGCACCTTATGACCGCCCTCCAGAGCGCTGTTCACCAATTCCACACAGGCCTCCAGCTTTGCGGAATCCCCGTTGTAATTTTCAAAACACAGACCCGGGTCACAGCAGATCTGTCTGAGCTTTGTCAGCTCCGCCAGAATCTGCATTTTATTTTTCTGGAACTCCTGGGCATCCTGTCTGGCAATCTTCTGCTTCATATACACCACCTGTGCGTCATAAAGCTTCTGCTGAGAGGATTCAAATTTCACATACCGGCTTTCCTCCAGCTTTTCCGGAAGATCCTTCAGCACGTTCTCTTTCATTCGGCGCAGAATGAAGGGCGCAGTCATCCTTTGAAGGCGTTCCAGGGACTGCTGGTCCTCATTCTTTATAATGGGTGCTTCGAAATCGTTGCGGAACACATCATATCCGTACAAATATCCGGGGATCAGGTAATCGAATATACTCCAGAGCTCACTGAGTCGGTTTTCGATCGGAGTTCCCGTCAGAGCATACCGGGTCCTGCTTGTAACTGCCTTGACGGCCTTGGCCGCCGCGGTGGTGTGGTTTTTAATGTACTGGGCCTCGTCAACGATCTGGTAGGTAAATTCCTTGTCCTCGTAATGGGCTATATCCCTTTTCAGCAAATCGTAAGACGTTACGATCACGTCAAAGTTTTTGTACTGCTCCAGCTTCTGGGTCCGCTCCTCCTGATTTCCCGCGATCAGCGCAAAGTTAATTTCCGGGGCAAAACGACGCAGCTCCTCTCCCCAGTTATATACCAGCGAGGCAGGAGCCACCACCAGAGAAGTTCCCACCTTTCCCTCCTGTCGGGCTGCCAAAAGCACCGCAATCACCTGCAGGGTCTTTCCCAGCCCCATATCGTCCGCCAGGATCCCTCCCAGGCCGTAGGACTCCAGCATGCGAAGCCAGCGATAACCGGTTATCTGATATCCCCTCATCACATCCTTCAAAGATCCGGGCTCCTCAAAGTCCGCATCCTTCACGGTCTTGAAGTTCTTCACCATCTTACGGAAATAGCTGTCCCTGCTGCTGTAGATTTCCTCATTTTTCTCCAACAGCCTGTCCAGGTACAGAGCTCTGTACAGAGGGAGCTTCACATTTCCCTTCAAAAGCTCCTTCGGAGTCATGCGCAGAGTCTCCATCAATTCCTCCAGGGTGGCCAGGGAATCATCCTCCAGACTCAGAAAATCGCCGTTTTTCAGACGATGATACTTCTTTTTGGCACGGTAGCTTTTCAGTATATCGATCAGCTCCTCCGGCGGCACATCCTGAGTAGCAATGTTCAGGTTCAGCAGGTCCCTTGAAACAGATACGCCTACGCTCATCCGCACCCTGCGTCCCACGTTCATTCCGCTGAACCTGCGCGTACAGCGCACCTCGCCCAGCCCCAGCAGCGTATCCACTCCCCGCTCCAGCACCTGGAACATTTTTTCTTCATTCTGGCCGCAGTGAAGCTCCTGCTTTTCCGGATCATATTCCGGAAACCACTGCCGGGTCAAAAACAATGTTTCGCTCTCCCGGTGTTCCTCCCGAAAAGGCTCCCCCTTCCAATTTTCGCGCATATAATCCAGCACGGAGTACTCCCTGCCTCCGTATCTGGCCATGACCCGACAACTCATGTTGTGCTCCTCGGCATCCAGATAGAAAACAAACTCCGCCTGAGGCGGAAGATAGGCGGCAATCTCCTCCGCATTCTCCTCCATGATATCCACCGCCCCCTGAAGCTGGGGCAGCAGAGTATAATAAAACTGGGGAAGGTTGTTTCTTCCTACCTGAAATTCCAGCTGGCCGTCGGAACAGAAATCCGCCAGAGTGCGAATCCGCTTTAAAAACTCCTCCTGAAGCCTGCAGATATATTCACCCTCCACATAATAGGCCGTTTTTGTTCCATAAAATAACAGAGGCATCCGGCAAGTGACCGTGATTCCATGGAAGGTGCGCCTGTCGCTCAGGGCGTTTTTGCGGATCGTCATGGAAATATGGGGATCCTGCTCCCTGGGCTTTAAAGTGCATTTCACCTTGGTACGGCCATCCCTGTTCTCATAATCGATTCCGGTGCCGTCCAGCATCTGGAACAGCTCGTCCAGTCTCCAGCCAAAAAGCGCCAGTTCTCCGTCCCGGGAAGCCGCCTTCCGGGAATAACTGTTCGCCTCGATCATTCTTCGTTCAAAGGCTGACTCCTCCTTGATGATACGGCCTATAAAATCAATCCACCGTCTTCCGTTCTCCGTAAAATTGCTGACATTGTGGTTGATGGTAGTGTTGCTTCCATACACAGACGACTTGGATTCCTGAACATTTTCATAAAAAGCAAAAAGATCCTTTATGACAAACAGCTTGCTCTCTCCGATCTTAAAGGAAACTGTCAGCTCGTCATCCTTTTGCACGATCCTGGGCAGAAGCGTCAAGCTTTCCTGTCTGCCTATAGTATCCGAGACCACACTGTTGGCCCGTTGCTCCATATAGGCATTCATCAGGCTCCTGGCCAGCTTATCCGTAGCGTCCCCCAGATTCCTTCCCTGCAGATGCTCATTGATCAAATTGCCGAAAGCCGCCAGATAGGCGCAGTACTCTTTCCTGTAAAATTGATAATAGTAATGCCTCCGGCATTCCGCACAGCCGCACTCCGCATACAGAACCTCATCCCTGGAAAAAACCATCCGGAGAGGAAAGGTATTTCTTCCCTCCGTTCCCGCTCCTGTGGCCTCTCCCACCATTTCCCCATGATTCTGTATGTATCCGGTTTCCACTTCCTGCAATGACACCCTGCCCTCCAAAAGCAGCTTTTCTCCCCGCTGGCGGATGGCTTTCGTCAGATTCATGCTCTTTTGTATCTGTTCTCCGTCAAAATATTGGTAATGGGATAAAGCTGCATAGGCTTCCAGCCCCGCCCCTGCTTTTTCCTCCTGAGGCAATACCTCCTGACGGTTCAGGACAATGTATTCCCCATCCTGTTCCCCGGAAAAATCTTCTGGCTCAATGGTTTCTGGCTGTTCTGTTTCCACCTGCTCTGTTTCCACCTGCTCTGTTTCCACCTGCTCCGCCTCCGGCTTCTCCGCCATAATCTCATCCAGTGTAATCTGACGATTCTCGCTGTTCTCGCTCTCTGTCTTCCGGGATTTCGCCCGTCTCCCGGCTTTTTTCTGCTCTTCCGGCTCTGTTTTTGCCTCCAGATGCTCTTTCTCCTTTGCTTCCATGGCATACAGCACCGCCGCCATATGCTTACATTTTCCGCCGCCCCTGGCCATGGGGCAGGTGCACCGCATCAAATATCCGTTGTCACCGCTCCTCCGGATGATCTTCACCGGAATGCGCTGTCGGTCCTGAACGGAGGCCTCACATTTTTCTCCGTCATCCGCATAATCATCTACTTTGTCGAAGGCATAATATTCCATCCCCTGCCTTAACACATTGCTGTTGAATTGATTTTTCCATTCCCTCATTCGCAGTATATTCCCTTCACAGCCTTATATAGGCTTTTGATTGACCTTCCTATGCACTTACCTATTGGGTTCACAGCCTCCTGATAGGAAAATATATATATCCCTGCCCATTTTCCTTTGGACAATTATAATCATGAGCCGCTCCCGCCAGCTCCAGCCCCTGTTCCTCCATGTATTTCAATACCTTCTGGAAAATGTCCTCTTCCGTGCATTTCACACTTAAATATTCATAAGCGGGAATCGTCCATTTCACCCAGCCTGCCGGGGCTTCCTCCTGGTCCACAGCCTCCACTCCTGCCAGATAGAGCCCTTCTGTGAAATCATTTTCCCAAGGTTTAAAGGAGCGGGAGAAATCCGACATTGCCCCCCCATATTCCTTCAATGCTGCCGTTTTGGTCCTTCTTAGCAAGATGCTGAATCTGATCAAAATGCTCATTTGCATCCTTCCACAGTCTCTCAATAAAACCCGGCCCGTCCTTCGTGGATCCTTCTTTTCCAATCACCGAAAAAGATTCCTTCTTGCATCGTTTAATCTCCATCTGCGCCTATCTCCTTCCCCGGAAAGCGGCTTCCCGGAAATATTACCCTTGTCCCTTTTGCATAGTAACTATAACCCATTTCAACTTATTTTTCAATCTTACTTTCGTGTTCACCCCAGCGCATACTGGCGCATATATTGTTCATACTGCTCTCTGAAAGCTTCACTTCCGTTTCGAAAATCCCGCAAGGACTGATGCAGGTTCATGTTGTCATGAGCTGCATCCACCACACACCCGGCAATATTGGAGCAGTGATCTGCCGTCCGCTCCAAATCAGTAAGCAAGTCGAGCCATACAAACCCTGCATCAATGGTACACTCCCCCTTCTGCATACGAAGAATATGGCGCGTGCGAAGCTGTTCCTTCAGCTTGTCAATGACCTGCTCTAAAGGCTCCACCTCAGCGGCGGCGGCCAAATCGTTTTCGAGAAAGGCCGACAGCGCCAAATCCAGGATATGGCCTTCCGCCGCAGAAATGACTCCAAGTTCCTCTATGGCCGCATCGGTAAGGCGCATCCCCTTGTCCCGAAGCTCCTCCGCAGATTCCAGGATATTGACCGCATGATCCGCAATCCGCTCAAAATCCCCGATTATTTTCAGAAGCTTTGCCGCCTCTCTGCTGTCCGCCTCACTGATCTGATGGGTGCTCAGATTCACAAGATAAGTACCCAGGATGTCCTCATAATAATCGGTTTTGTCCTCTTTTTCCCGAATGGAGACTGCTGCCTCAGAGGAATAGCTGTGTAAAACGCCAATCGCCTCCTTCAGGGATGTAACGGCAATCCCCGCCATATCGGCAGACACCTCATGACATCTCTCCAAAGCGATGGACGGCGTGGCAAAAAGACGTTCATCCAATTCCAAAAATACCTCCGGCTGTTTTGCATCTGGAACAAGAATGGTAACCAGCCTCTCAAGGAAGCCCGAAAGCGGCAGCATCAGAGCCGTACACAGAATATTGAAAATCGAATGGGCCACCGCAATGCCAAACAGTGATGCCGGCTCTTCCAGAAAAGCAGGATGGAAGAACAGCCTTGACAGACAAAATACCGACAGCCAGACCACCGTTCCGATAATATTAAACAAAAGATGCACCATTGCAGCCCGTTTCGCATTGATACTGGCTCCCACGGAGGACATCATAGCCGTAACGCAGGTTCCAATGTTCTGTCCCATAATAATCGGAATCCCGGCCCCGTAAGATACCTGTCCGGTTACGGCCAATGCCTGCAGAATACCCACAGAGGCCGAACTGGACTGAATAACTGCCGTAAGAATCGCACCGGCCAGCACACCCAGAACCGGATTCTGAAACATAATGAACAGCCTCTGAAAGCCAGGCACATCCCCCAGACCGGACACGGCACCGGACATGGTCTCCATGCCGAACATAAGGGTCGCAAAGCCCAGAAGAATCATTCCGGTATCCTTCTTCCTGGTATCCTTTATAAACATATAGAAAATAATACCAATGAGGGCCAGCACCGGAGTGAAGGAGGATGGTTTCAGGAGCTTTACAAACATATTTCCGCTGTCAATTCCTGCCAGACTCAAAATCCAGGCCGTCACAGTGGTCCCCACATTAGCTCCCATGATGATATTGATGGCCTGCTTTAATGTCATGATACCGGAATTTACAAATCCGACTACCATAACCGTGGCTGCTGAGGAGCTCTGGATGATCGCAGTTACACCCAGCCCTGTCAGAAGTCCCGCAAGCCTTCCGGTGGTCAGCTTTTCAAGAAGGGATCGCAGACTGCCCCCCGCCCTTCGCTCCAGGGCCTGTCCCATAATATTCATACCGAACAAAAACAAACTCAGCCCGCCGACCAGTGTGAGTATATCAAAAATGTCCATTGAATGGATTCCTTTCCGCATAGTTTGTTATTCTTTATTGTGCCAATTCAATGTAAAATCTATCGTCAATGCCAGATAAATTTTTTGTAAAGCACCGTATCTTTTCCGTTCTCTTCATCTCCTGTGCTCATAAACCAGCTCTGTTATCCCATCATAGCTCTGGGTTTTCGTCAGCTTCAAAGGAATCTCTTTTCCGCTGCCTCCAAAAAGCCGGATCCCTTTTCCAAGCAGTATTGGTATCACAGAAACATAATACACATCAATCAAATCCTCCGCCATGAGCTGCCGGACAATATCTGCACCGCCGCATATCCAGATGTCTTTCCCATCCTTCTTTTTCAGTTCCCTTATGAGACTGCACGGTTCTTCACTGGTAAACCGTATCATCTCCGTAGAAGAACAGTCTCTGTGTGTGACCACATAGCTTTCTAATCCGCTGTATACCCATTCCTCCAAAGACAGCTCTGTAATGACTTGATAATAAGTATTCCAGCCCATGACCACCGTATCCACATTGGCCACAAATTCCGAATAGGTATCTATCTTTTCTTCATCGTTCCCCTGGCCGCCCAGCCATCCAACCTTCCCTTCGCTGTCGGCAATATAACCGTCCAGACTCATTGCGATAAACAAAATAACTTTCCTCATAAACGCCTCATACTCCATCCCGTCTCAATCTTGCCAATATATTCTCAATCTCCATAAAGCCAGCTCCTTTCTGCCATTCCCATTTTAACATATGTGCCTCCGATAAGCTATATCTTTAAGAAACAAACCGTTAATGAAAAGGGCGCCTCGTGACTATTCACGGCTTTGCCGCAAATAGTCACATAATGAACCATGCTGCCTCAGGTTTTTTGTGCAGATTATACCAGGAATCGTGTTGCTCTCATTCTATCTCACCTCTTTACCAAATTAACTACTTGTTCAAGGCTCATTTCTCCCATGTCCTGTTTATCAGGCTCTGCGTCTCTTTGTCTTACGGATACAGATATATTATTTTTCTCGTTTTCACCTATAATAATCATATATGGCACCTTATCCATACGCGCTTCACGGATCTTATATCCAAGTTTCTCACTTCTGGCATCCACTTCTACTCGAATATCATTTTCTTCCAAAGCCCTCTCAATTTCTTTAGCATAATCAATATATCTATCTGAAACCGGAAGAACCTTAACCTGCACAGGTGCAATCCATGCAGGAAATTTCCCTGCATAATGTTCTAGTAAAATGCCAATAAAACGTTCTATCGAGCCGAATACAACTCTATGCAGCATAATCGGACGATGTTTCTCTCCATCTGCCCCAATATAGTCAATCGCAAATCTTTGCGGAAGCTGGAAATCAAGCTGAATCGTCCCGCATTGCCACGTTCTGCCTATGGAATCCTTTATATGAAAATCGAGTTTCGGTCCATAGAATGCACCATCTCCTTCATTTACTACATAAGGCTTACCCATTCCCTGCACCGCTTTTTCCAAAGCTTCCGTAGCAAGTTGCCAATCCTCATCACTTCCGATGGAATGCTCTGGTCTCGTTGACAATTCAATTTCATACGAAAAACCAAATTTCTGGTAAACCTCATCAATAAGGCGCATAACACCTTGTATCTCATCCATTACCTGATCTTCTCTCATAAAAACGTGAGCGTCATCCTGCGTAAATGAACGTACTCTCATGAGACCATGTAATGTTCCAGACTTTTCATTACGATGCACAAGCCCTAATTCTCCCATTCGCATAGGAAGCTCTTTATATGATCTCGGTTCCAGTTTATACACCAGCATTCCCCCCGGACAACTCATTGGTTTGATTGCATAATCATCATCTTCGACCTTAAGAGAGTACATGGCATCTCTATAAAAATCCCAATGACCAGATGTTTCCCAAAGCCTTCTCTCCAACATAATGGGCGTAGAAATTTCTACATATCCTTCTCTGCGATGAATTTTCCTCCAATAATCAATCAACAGGTTCTTCAGTATCATTCCCTTTGGCAGGAATACCGGTAATCCTGCTCCTTCATCAAAAATCGTAAATATTCCAAGTTCCTTTCCCAATTTTCTGTGATCTCTTGCTTTTGCTTCTTCAACCATATGGAGATATTCATCCAATTGTGCCGCTTTTGGAAAGGATATACCATAGATTCTCGTAAGCATTTGATTTTTTTCCTTACCTCTCCAGTAGGCTCCGGCAACCGACAATAACTTGATTGCTTTAATCTGACACACATTAGAAATATGTGGTCCAGCACAAAATTCCTCATATTCTCCCTGCTTATAGAAGCTGATTTGTTCTGCATCATTCAGTTCCTGAATCAGCTCAATTTTATATATTTCACCTGCATTATCCATAAAGCTAAGAGCTTCTTCTTTTGACTTCTCATAGACTTGCAAGGAGAGAGACTCCTTTACGATTTTTCGCATTTCTGCTTCGATTGTGTTTAAATGCTCTTCTGAAAATGAAAAATCAAATTGAAAATCATAATAAAATCCATTTTCGATTGCCGGACCAATGGCACATTTTGTTTCTGGATATAAGCGTTTTACAGCCTGTGCGAGCACATGTGCGCTCGTATGCCAAAAGGCCTTTTTGCCCTCCTGTTCTTCAAAGCTTACTTCTGCAATTTCTCCATTTTTTCGTAGAACCTTCATAATTTGCTGCTCCTTTCGTTTTTCGGTTTTAACTGTTTGGCAACAACATAAGAAAAGCACCCATAAGACCATGATCGCATAGTCTTAAGGGTGCACTTAGCACGGTTCCACCTTAACTTTTCACTTCAGATTCTGTCAAATCCTATCCTTTAACGCAGGCGTACGGTAACACTTACTCATTTCAGCATTACAGCTCTGGAATGGTTTTCGTCTAATTTCCACATAAATAGCTTCCACCAAGTGCTATTCTCTCTGGATGTTTCCAACTAAACTACTCTTTTCCGTCATCGCTTTTCTTATGTTATTTATGATACATTATCACAACTTCTTTATTTTGTCAATGCGGGAGTTCTTGAGTAACACGACAGTTACCGTAAAAATATTTTTGTCCGGAGAATGTCCAAGGTTTCCAAGAAAATCTAAGTTAAGAAATCCTTTTTCACACTTAAATCATTCATGAAATAATATAGTTCTTCAAATGTCATATCCGGCGTTGCTGCATCAATTAGAGTTTTATGTAGATATTCTTCCATCAACAAACCTCTCCGCCACTCGTCATTATAATCATGTTGTGTAACTGCATATATAATCTTAATAAACCGTCTAAATCATCCTTCAAGATTTCCCTAATCATATATATCCCCTTCCGTATTATCCATTGCATCCAATCGATCTGCATCTTGCACAATTTTCCCATCTATTGACTTTGGGGAAACTGTTTCTGCGCCTTTAAATGAGATCTCCCTGATAATATCAATTACATGCTCTATCGTACTGTCCGTAAGATGACAATCTAACATAATAACGCCGTGCATTTTCGTAATCCCTTGTTTCAAATATCTTTATATCATCCGTATCATGCAGCAATGCAGCAATCATCACTATGTATTCGTCGCATTTTTCTGTTTTTGCAATTTTATCCGCATTATTTAAGACTCTTAAGCTATGCCAATAATCATGCCCCGAACAATCATTCTCAAACAATTCCTTTATTTTTTGCAATAGGATATATTTTGTCTGTTCATATATATTCCTCAAATTATCCATTTTTCTAAATAAGCGGCTACGCCATCCTCCTCATTTGAAAGTGTGATATCATCAGCAATGTCTTTGACCTCTTGTACCGCATTATCCATCGCAACACCAATGCCGCATAGATTTAACATACCCATATCTGCATAATCATCTCCAAAAGCAGCAATTTCCGATACATCTGTATGACATGCTTCACATACTGCTAATATTGCCTTTTCCTTTGTAATCCCGCTTTTCGTAAACTTATACCAGTCGCCATCCGAAAAATGCTGGCTATCAAGCTCTGAGAAATGTTCACACAATTTCTGTGCCAAGTTAGGATGGCGTATCTCAACACATATCTTCAAAGCTTCGTGCTTAAAGTCTGCAAAGTCCGTATATATACTGTCTCCCCAGCTTTTATCCTGCTCTTTTGGATCGGTTTTATAATTCCAATAATGTGCCTCTAATGTGTCAACCGTAATTTCACAATCCATACCGCATATTTTTCTTGCTGACTCAATAAAGTTTTTTGTCTCTATTGCCGAAAAGGAAGAAGAACAGATAATTTTTTCGTTTACCCGTACCAATGCCCCTCCGCTGGAAATAAGAATATCTGGCTTCATTTTTCTTAAAAAGCCCAAACAATTTTGTTCGCCCCTTGATGTTGAAATGCCGATTAAATACCCGCATTTTTTACATTTGCATAATATTTCCAATGTATATTCAGATAAGGTTTTATCATTTCTTAACAAAGTGCCGTCTAAATCAAAAATTAATATTTGGGGTTTTCTCATTATATGTTCCTCCAAAAGCCAAGCTCTTTTAAACGTGTGCCATGAATCTATGATAACACATTCTTTTGCATTTATCCCCAGGAAATTGTTAAGTATAACAAAGAACGAAAGTCATACTGAAAAAAGCAAGGAAAGAACAGCTTAAAAATCAGATGCAGTACGGGGAACTGTACCACCGCAACTACTACAAGGAAGTGCAGGACAAAAACAGGGTTTACTATGAGTATTACAGCTTGGAGGACACGCAGGACATTCCGGCGGATTACAACGAAATTTCTTTTGTATGTTTAAGACCGGACGGCTGTCTTGAAACGCCGAGTACATTGAGTATCGCCTGCCGTACGCTCGCAAAGAAACTGGACGGATTTGAGGGCTTTCATTTCCACCAACTCCGCCATACTTATACAAGCAGCCTGCTGTCAAACGGTGCAGCACCGAAAGACGTGCAGGAACTCTTGGGACACTCTGATTTGAGTACCACAATGAATGTGTATGCCCATGCTACAAGAGAAGCAAAGCGGACTTCCGCAAGGCTCTTGGATAAAGTGGCGGGCAACGATTAGATACATTCAGAAAAACTTTCCCTTGTAAACTGCCCATAAGGGCAAAAACAAGGGAAAATACATAGCAATTCACTGTATGAGGCTCTAAAAGCCTTGAAAAATAAGGAAAGTTCAAGAAATTCATCTCCAAATCCTGATTTTCTGATCTGTTTCACGTCACTATTTTATTACTCCCTTTTTCTTTGCATAATCACAAACAAAGGAAGCAAATGCCAATATGATCAGTATAAAGGCAGACAAGATATCCCATATATCAAGAATAGGCTCTGCTATCATTTTTGATAACATTATATTGATAAGAAACATAAATGGAATTGTCAATAAAAAAATAATTGCTAATGCAACCAATTTGCTTGTTTTTCTGAAACGATGATAAACTGCTACCATGATCCACATGAAAACGATCGCAGCCACTGCAAGTACTGCTCCAACTGAAAATACTTCTTTTACATTTATGAGATTACTCAGCAAAAACAGATATGGAACAAGGAAGACACTCAGCGATAGGAAGCTTATGATGATTCCCCTCTTTCCCAATATAATGCTTGGAAAAATAATAACCCATGCAAAAACAATAGAACTGACCGGAAGCAGTGACCAAGTAAAATCACCCGATATTGCGATATTACAAATAAGACACACCATTATTCCTATGAAAAGCGTTGCCGAAAAAAGAATGGAAATCACTACATTCTTTGCTATGTAATTTTCCTCTTTTCTTTTCAAAGCAATCAAATTTTCGTCCGCTTTCTTTTTTAAGTTTTCCATATTGATTTCCTCTCCGCTTAACAGCTCGTTTACTGTGATTCCCAATATCTCACAAAGTTCTAACATGATAGATGAGTCTGGCATGCTCTTTCCTGTTTCCCATTTAGATACGGCTCTATCTGTAATATTCAGTTTTTCCGCCAACTGCGCTTGGGTTAATTTTTTCTCTTTTCGGCATTTGGCAATAAATTTTCCAATTTCTATTTGGTTCATAACGTTCTCTCCTTTCGTCTTAGATGATACACGCAATCATAGGTTTTTCACACGAACCAACAGTTGAATTTTAACAATTCAACCATTCGTTGGGAAGTCTCGTGTCAGTACACTAGTGCTCGTCCTCTTCTCTTCGAATTTCTGACATAGAAAAAGCAGGATGCCTTTTCTGGTTTCCTGCTACTCCATTGACCTACATCGGCTTTAGATTTTGATTGAGCCTGCCGACCATCCAGGCGATTCTCTTTTCCCGTCCAGATTCTGTCTTTGCGTCAAAATATGCCCGTGCGTAGGTTTTCTTTACAGAGAGGGACATAGCCTCGAAATTTGTAAAAGCAGGCTCATAACCTTCGAGCAATGAGGACAGGCAGGCGATTTGTTCCTCTGTAACGGGCATGGGTTTTGGAGCGTCCCACTGCCCATTTTTTTTAGCTTCCTCTATTTTCTTTCTGCCATGCTCCGTCATAAGTCCTCGTTCTTCAAGACTTTTTACCAAGGTCTTATTTTTCTCTGACCATTTGCTCTTTGCTCTACGCATAGAAAAATATTTTTTATATGCTTTATCATCAATGCTCTTCATTTGCCCGTCGATCCATCCAAAGCAAAGGGCTTCCTCAAGGGCATCTGCTGCTTTTATTGTTTTGGGTCCGCCACTTTTGCCAAACAAAAGCCAAACGCCGTCCTCAGACAAGCAATGCTCACAAAGCCATTTCCTGAATTCTTCTCTGTTAGAAAATTCCATCATCTCACTCATTATGCGTATCTCCTTTCGTACGCCTTGTCAATGACAGGCGCACAACTCCCGATTCGTTACTGGATCCATTATAGCGCAATAAGTTTTCAGAGGGAATAGGCTTTATAAAAAAGAATCTAGTTATGTATAAAACACTGTAATTTACGCCACAAGCTCATTTCATTGCCGCCTTTGATGATCATTGCGCCGAAAATCTTTGAAAGATATTTCTTGCGTTAATGGCAATTATAAGCGATACCACGCCCGAAAATAACACAGGCACAAACTCACATCCTTTACAAATTTCAAACAGGACGCCATAGAATGCATTGCCCAATGGCTGCGCACACATGGAAACCGTAAAAATCACTGCAATCACCTTTCCAATTAAATTTTGCGGGGTTTCTGTTTGAATAAAGGACATCATCTGCACGGTGAAAAGCGTTGAACATACCATGATCAAAAAGCAGCATACGGTTACGACGATATAATTTATGATTGCAGATGAGAACAGGATCAATGAAACGCCAATAGGAAACACACATGCCGCACAGGCGATTACCAGATTGCCCGACTTATGAATCGCCAGTTTGCTTGCAAAAACTCCTGCTCCGATCCCTCCTGCCAATCCTCCTGCCGCCAATGCCCCCTGTGCAAATCCATACAATCTATTTGCCTGTGAAGGCTCTATATCTAGTACCTCCGTTACCAGATATGGAAGTGCGACGATAATCATTGCAGCAAGGAACAAATTAATTCCACAGATTACGAGAACGGCTTTTCCGATCACAGGCTTCTCCTTTCGGATAAAGTGGATGCTCTCCGCAAAATCGGTTCTCGCTGTCTTTAGTATGCCGCCATCTGAAGCTTGTTTCTGGAATGGTATCTTAATGAAAATTTCCATAACTGCCGACATCAAAAAGCAAACCATGCAAACCCACAAGACAGGCTTTAAACCATATGCACTGTATAAAACGCCTCCCAGCACAGGACCTATCAAAGATGCAAACGAGCTGATCGTATTGATAATAGAATTTGCCGCCATAAAATTATCTTGATCGGCAAGCGCAGGAATGCTTGCCTGCACAGACGGCTGATATGCGCCCGCAATGCCGTATAAAAGCATTAACGTAACCGTCAGAAGCAAAATGATATTTTCCCCGTCCATAAGCAGGGAAAATGTCAGGATTACCGCCGCAGTAAAGAAATCCAATATTACCATAATATTTCTCTTATTGACCCTGTCCGCGACAATTCCCCCAACCGGGGAAAGCAGAATAGCAGGAATAAAAGCGCACGCGGTAACGGTTCCGTAGAGCGCAGACGAGCCGGTCAGATTCAATAAGTATAAGGGTAACGCAAACCGGACTGCAGCGTTGCCAAAGAGTGATATAATCTGACCAACGACGACTAAGGTGAAATCTTTTGAAAATAGTTTTTGATTCATTTTCTAACCCTCCATTTTATTTGCTCTTTTGGTAAATAGCTGTCAGTTCCTGTAATCTTTCTAACATTTCATCGTCTATGATATCGAGTCCGAATCCCTGCATCATCTGGCTGAAAAC
>OFGC01001270.1_pt1 | contig 18272 bp, 14 predicted proteins | sample 1521691 | NCBI WGS metagenome assembly OFGC01 (sample SAMEA3504121, study PRJEB24116) | mouse gut metagenome | biome: mouse gut; feature: mouse-associated habitat; material: faeces | place: Denmark | collected 2011
AAAGAAAGATATAAAATGTGCCCAAAGGGCGGGCACGGAAGGTAAATATTAAGGAGGAAATATGAAAAAATTTATATTATTTATTTTTGTTATATTTATCAGCTCTAATGTATATGGAGCAGAAATTAATTTTTCAAATAATAATGGATTGCAAAATAATGATATGTGTGTAAACACCATGTTTTACAATATGTCAGTAGAAATATGCCGTCCAATATCACCATGGGGTAATGCGGTTGTAAAAAATACAACTATTAAAGAAATATATCCACAATTTAAAACATTGATGGCAGATTATCACCCTTTATATAGAGTATTATCAGATAAACTTCCATCTAAAGATACCAAAATGATTATTGATGTTGAAAATATTGAAACTGGTATAAAAGCAGAAAGAATTTCAACAAAAACAGGTATTCAAGATTTATCAGGTGAAGTTATATATACTATAAGTCCTAATGTTGTAAATATTACTATTAGAGCTAATGGTGGTGTTGAAGCAAAAATTGAATTTAAGCAGCAAGGGAAAGATGTATTTATTACCAAAAATTCTGAATATCTTGACTTTTTAGTTGAAAATAGTAAGAAATATGATGAAGGATTTCCATATTTATTTGATGAAAAACTACATGATTTTTATGGTGATAAAGAAAATATATGGGTTGATTATATATACAAAAGTGATATAAAAACAAAATCAGGCACAGTATATAAAGATATTCCAATATTTTTTCATAAACACCCAATGAAAACAGTCATGAAAAATGCTTCAATTGATGATTTATACTATAAATTAAGTAGTGATGAACTGCCAAGTGCAGGAACAGAGACTCGAAATGTTACAAGCGATGGGTGTGGTAAAGCAGAGTATGTATGGGATGATAATGGAAGTGTAGGTGTTATAGATACATCATGCGAGACAGATAACAAATATTATTCTTATTACATACAGAATGGTAATGATGCAGAATGTTATTTTTTACCGATAGATTGGTTAAATTAAAATATAATTTATAGACATTGCTTTTAAATAATATAGTATATTCTTTTCCAAGCCTGTAATAATTTAGCAGGCTTGGAAATAAATAAACTTATTAACATCTACAAGGAAAGAGCATGGGGCATCAAAATAATCAGATTACAATTAAAGACATATTAAGTAAACATGACAATATGTATGATGTATTATTATCAATGCAATTAAATTTGTTTCCATTATCATCTTTAGATTTAGTAGATGTTGATAATGAAAAACAATATGGCAGTTACTATGCTTTTAGTATCCCAATTCCTGCAGAGCTAGTGAAAGAGGCAGTATTAACAGCGAAACAGTCAGATAGTCATTTATCTCGTTTAGTGCTGAAATATCCATATATTCAGTTAATAGTAGAATATTGGATACTCAATAAAATATATAGTATATGCCAAAGCAACCCAAAATTAATAGGTGCATCAGAATTTATAAAAGATTATAAATCATTTAATAAATATTTAAGTTATCATTACTTACCCTATGAAGAATATACCAAAAACCCAGATATTGAGAGTGATTTTGGTTATACAGCCACATTTGAATCCATGGCATCTATACTTCAACAGTTAGATGGTAAGAAGTATAAGACAATATCATATAAAAAAGAATCAGGGTATGATGATTATAGTAAAGAAATAATATATAACATTGCAGATTTTGAATTTGCTGTAGATGATGCATTTAGAAATACAGATTTTACCTTATATGATTTTATATATGATTTATTTTATAACGGAGTATGTAAAACATTAAGAGCATCATTTAAAAATGGTATTATAAATAAGTATATTCCACTTTATAAACTACCAAAAAATACATTTACTTATAAAGAGTTAAAGTTTAACCAGTTATATGGTTCTGAAACAGAGTTAGAACTTTTTCCAAATATAGATAGGAATATAGTTCGCCTAGAATGTACAACTCCAAAATTACTATCAGATAAAAGTATAATAGTAAAAAGTGCTGATAATGAATACAATAAAAAATATAAAGAGCAGTCATATAATTTTCAAAATGATTATTATAATCCTAAACTAGGTCCTGGTTATGATGAGTTATGGGAAGTATGTGGCAGGTCTATAGAGCAGGCAAAGGCAAATAAGCACGGAGAAAGAGATTTATATACTAAATGGTTTTTTACTCCCATAGAAGAGCCTGCACCACCTATGAGGAAGTATCCAGAAAGAATAACAGATGATAAAGGAAATATTATTAAAGAAATATATGAATATACATATAAAGAAACGGAAGAGATTTTAGGAACACGCTTTTATTTTACCCATAATTTTCATGTAAAAACTCCATGTATGTATAGAAACCGAATGATGAAAGGTTATGAGTGGGATAGAATGTCCCCAATAGATGATGTGCTTTATACTACAAATGAAAATATACTAATATCTTCCCTTTATTATAAATATATGGGTTTACAGTTAATTACAGCAGCATTCATCAGTACATATACTGGAGGTGCATAGTGGGAGTATATACCAAACTTAATAAGGAAGAATATAAAGAACTTGAAAAAAAATTTATACTTCATTGTGAAGCAGACCCAAAATCAACAGATTACAGCTTATATGTAGATAACAAAAAGAAACTTACTTTTGGTATAGGGTTTAATATAGAGGATAACCCTAACTGGCTTGCTATAGCACTTTTGCACAAATTTTCAAGTTTAAAACCTATAGAAGAAATAAATACAATTGGTTATCAGAAAGATGTATTATTATATGGTAATGGTAAATATAATAAATTTATAGAAGAAAATTGCAATGGTAATGGTTCAGATAATAAAGTATTGCAAATAATCCGTAAATATAAAACAGCAAAAAATACAAAGGTAAAAAATATAGATAAACTAAGCAAGGAAATACAAAAACTAATAGATGAATATAATAAAGGAAGTGATATAGAAAAAATCCCTGTGAATGATTTTTCTTTTGAATTTACAGACGAAGAAATATCGCTCATATATGATATAGGTAAAAAAGAATATGAAAATCAATTGGCTAAATACTTAACAGGGACAGGTAGACCTTTTAATATCCATAGTATTAAAGATACAAAGCTTTATATTTCATTATTATCCTTTACATATCAGCAGGGGGGAGGAACTTTACAAGAACATAGTAATATATTTCAAGGAGTTGCTAAAAGCCGTTTTTTACTATGGTTTACATTAAGATATAATGTATTAAGGTTTACTAAGCAGTATAAAAGACGGCTGCATGAATCAACCTTGTTTGGTTTAATAGAAAATCAGGCAGTAGATACAAAAAAAGCAGATATTCCAGCAACAATACTTGATGTTTTTTCCTATTTAAATTTTTTTATGGCAAGTGTTGATAATACATATCTTAGTTATATAAAAACTAATGAGCGATGTAAAATAATAGATACAAAAGCTGTAGATGATGGGTTAGTATTATTTAATATGCAGTCAAGATATGATGTTATAAAAAATTCACTCCAAACAGTAGATTTTATAAAAGATTTTTTTACTGATGCATCATACTTTAAAGGTCAATTTTTGGATAATATAATAGATTTTGCATCACATAGCACTATTTTTTCAATATTTACCCAGTTTATAAAAGAGAGTTTTGGAGAAGAATTAAAAGCTAAAAAGGGCAGTGAAGAATTATTTTTATTAGAAAATATATATGTAGTAGAATGTATAAATAAAGAAAAGTTTTTAGAAGTGATGTCACTAAAATATTCATCATTACAGGCAAAGTGTAATGTATTGCTGTTTTTAAACAGCACATCAGATATAGTTAATGATATATCTATATTACAGTCTAAATGCCCAAATGTTCACTTTACAATAGCAGTAAAGGCAGGTTATACATATTCTTTTAAAGTAGATAAGAAGTCATCATCACAGACAAACATAATGTTATACAGTGTGAAAGATGGTAAATATCATCCAGAACTTTTAAAAGATACCTTTAAGGCAGAAAAAAATTCTAATGAAGAAAGCCGTTATGAAAAGAATATATTATTATTCAGTGCAGAAGAAAATAATAAATTATCAGGCAGATTAAGTAATAATGCAAATATATTTCATATAACTTGTGAAACAGAAGAAAAAATAATAAGTAAAGTAAAACTCTATAACTTTATAACAGACATCTATACAGGCAATATACAGGTAGATATGCAGGGTAAAGAATATGAAGTATCATCAGATAAATCAAGCGGAGAATTTACAGTAGATGTTAGATTAAGCATATTAGATGAAGCATTAAAAGAAGAAGATATAAATGATAAACCATATTATATGTATGTAAATAAAACAGGAGAAATATTTGAAAGCAAAATAAGCAATGGCAGTGCATCCTTTTATTATAACCCAGAAGAAACAAACAGTAACCAGAAAGTATTGTTTTCTTTTAATAAGGCAGATTTTGCAAGTAAAAAAGCAGCTAACAGTAAAAGTTTAGATTTTATGCTGATAAATAAGACAGATTAGTGCAAAAATAATACGAAATAATTAGGCATTATTTTATAACTATACTTTATTCATTAAGTGGTATTTGCATAATATAGCTTGAGCTTTTAGATTGTCCTAGTGTAGAGCCCCAGCCTAGACGGACACCAGTTTTGCCTAATTTTAAAGCCATTTTTGATTTATATTTGATTTTTAGATATAAGTCTATTGCAAATTCATTATTTGTAAGAAAAGCTATACTGTTTTTAAGCATTTTAAATTTAGAGCCAGTGGGAAAGAAATTAAGGGCTTCGTCATATTCAAGATTATCTATTAATATGCCTATTTTTGTTTGATAAGAACATACACTTTTGCCAATGATAAAGTTTTTTCCAAGCTGACAGTTTTTAATGCCAAGATAATTCTGCTGAGAAGATATTACAGGGATATGATGTGGAAGATTTTCAATAATTGTAAGCCTGTCTTTTAGATTAAATGTTATCTGTAATATTCTTTCTATCTGCTTTTTAGGTCGTCTTAAATTAACTATTAATGGAGCAAATGGCAGGTAAGTTTTTGCTGTATCTTTATTTTTAATACCTAAAAATGATAACAGTATATTAGAAATATTATCATCTAGATTATAGTTAAATGATTTTGCATAACTACCCATAGATACTACATCATAAAATATCCATGTTATATAATTATTAAAGAAATCAAACAATAAGCTCCATCCATCACCGCCATCATCATTTAAAGCTAGTTTTTCTAATATATAGCTTGGCAGTTGGGAAGAAGATCCTTGAATACCTAAAAAGTTTATCATTACTTCAAGAGTAAGTTTTTCTGCTCCCTGTTGTTTTCTATCAATAGTAGTTATACTCTCTATTTCTTTATTAGGATGCCCAAGTGATGAGTTTGTTCTAAACAGTATATCATCTCTTTGATAATTTTTAAGAAGATTTTTAACAGTTTTATAGAAATATTTATACTGTAAATTACTGCTCATATATTAGATTTCCTGCCTTCTGTTGGGAAGTAATCTAACACTGTATTAGCTGTAATACAATTTATTTGCAGTTCACAAAAAGAGTTAATAGAGGCGAAAGATGAAAAAAACTTAGCAAGGATTAATCCTAGTCTATAAACTTCTCCTATACAGTAAAATAATGAATCATCTATATCAATAATACACAATGTGCCCTTTTTAGGGATACCATTTATCATTCTATAAACAGTTTTTGATTTTATATTTTTTACAGCATCACGAAGTTTTTCTGATACATTATCATTTTTTCCAAGTGTAAAATCATAAGCATGAAGCACAGCTAAAAAAGATGTTCTGTTTGTCATAGTTTGGTAATTAAGTGATAATACCGATACAAGTTTCCATAAAATAGTGCCATCTACTGCTGCTTTATAAAGTTTTGTAGGAAGTGTAATATTTGTTGTAGATATATTTTGATTATCAAATCTGTTAATATCTCCAATCTGTAATTCTTCAGGTAAAGTTCCATTACAGCATAATGCATTTACAGATATTGTTTCATGGTCATTTGACATTAATATGGAACTGTCATACAGTGTAAGATATGTATATTCATCACCGTTAATATCTTTTTTTCTTGAAGTGGTAAAAAAATCTGGCATATCATCTTCTCTTAAAAACTCAAATCGTTCAAAATTATTATAATTTTTCAAATATCTTTTACCACGAACGCTGGTGCTGCTGAATACTGATATAACTTCTAGTATATTATAATATTTATCATAAGTTTTGCTTATAGAAAGCCTGAAACCATCTTTATTTATATCATTTTTCATTGGCACTGTTGATGTTTCAAAAAGATTTATAACAGGTGTAATACCAAAGCTAAAATGGTCTGCACGAGGTATGCAGAATGAAGGCAGATTTTTTGTAAAAATAAATTTTATTATAAAACTTTTACCATTAAAATATTTTAGCATATCAAGTTTGTCTATTGTTACCATATTAAACTTATCTGGTATAAAAAAATATTCCTGCATTAGTGAAAATGCTTCTATGCCAGTGTTTCTTCTAGCAAATATACTTTCTTTATCATCAAAACCCATAGTGTTTAAATTCTGCACAGGCAGTCTGTATTCTTCATTATTATCAGGATTAATAATAATTATTTCATGAAGATAGTTAAAAAACCACATTAAAAGTGAGGTGGCTAAATAAATATCACTGCCTAGATATAAATTTAATTTTGTAATATTCATATCAGAAATATTTGCATCATCTTTATATGACTCTATTCTTAAAGACATACTTTGAAATTTACTTATGCTTTGCAGCAATACATCAGTAATCTTTATCGGGTATAAATATAAGTCATATACGGTAGTAAACTGGCAGGATACATTATTTATCTGTTTTGCAAATACATTAGCACCTTTTGGTATTATCAGACTGTTTATTTCAGCATTGCTGTTTAAATTAAATTCCTGCATACACATAGCTGGTATAGATGCAGTATAGTTAGGTGCAATAATATTTATAAGTGATTCTGCAATAGAAGGAATATTTTGGTCTAATTCCATTTTTATTTTAGATGTAAGTATTGCAAAATTTTCTATCAGCCTTTCAATATCAGGATCTTTACTTGTGTTAGATAAAAATGGTGCAAGTTTTGGAAACCGCTCTATAAACTGCTGTCTTGCTTTTGCAAGTTCATCTATTTCTTTATGATAATATAATATATGACTGTTGTTATTCATCAAATAACCTCACAATACCTGTTATTTGAAAAATCAATTATAATATGAAACTCATTAAATTTATCATTTAATAAATGGCACTGTAAATCAATAGATAGTTTCCACGGCATATTGCTGTTATCATAGCTGGCAGATGTAACTATAACTCTTTTTTCATATTCATAAATTAAATTTTCTATTTTTGATATGATTGCATTACATAACTCACTAGATTCAATAGAATGATTATTTTCATTATTAAACCCTGAGTTTGTGATACTCATACAGTCATCAGGATTTGTATTAAGCAGTGCTTCTATATTCTTTTTAATTTCTGTAATTTTATCATTTCTATATTCAATGCCATTATACTGGTCATCAAGTTTATGCACTATTTTATCAATAAAGCCCATAATATACCTGTAAAAAGCAGGTATATAAAAATCTCATATACCTGCCTTTTAAATTTATTCTTTATCTAGTTTACCTACAAGAGAGAGTTCAAAATTAGCTCCCATATATTTAAAGTGAGGTCTAGCATTAAGCTGCACTCTATACCATCCTGGTTCACCCGGAATATCTGTAACGGTAACGGTTGCCCCCCTGAATGGTCTTCTGCTTCTAACTTCTGCTGGTGGATTTTCTTGGTCTGAAATATACTGTTTTAACCATTCATTTAATCCTCTTTCTGTATCCTGCCTTTCTTTCCAGCTGCCTATTTCTTCCCGTTGCAGCACTTTTAAATAGTGAGCCATACGAGAGATTAAAAATAAATACGGCAGTTGAGTTCCAAGCCTGAAATTAGTTTCAGCTTCTTTGCCCTCTGGTGTATTTGGGAAAATTTTTGGTTTAAGTGCAGAGTTTGCAGAGAAAAATGAAGCATTATTACTGCCACGCCTTAGTGTCAATGCTATAAAACCATTTTCAGAAAGTTCATATTCTCTTCTATCTGTAATTAAGACTTCTGTTGGTATTTTTGACTGCATACTTCCAAAACTTTCATAAAAATATACAGGTAAATCTTTTACTTCACCGCCACTTCTAGGACCTATAATACTTCCGCACCATCTATATTTTGCAAAACTTTCAGTTAATCTTGTAGCAAGCAGGTAAGCACAGTTACCCCATACAAGATGGTCATGGGATGCACTAACATCTTCTGTATAATTAAAAGATTTAATAGGGTTGTTTTCCATATCATAAGGGGAGCGGGTTAAATATCTTGTAACCAAAAGCCCTGTATATTTGGCATCTTCATTTTCTCTAAAAGAACGCCACCTTGCATACTGAGGACCATCAAGAAGTCCTTTTAAATCTTGAATAGTAGGCATTTCTGTATAGTCTTTTAAGCCAAAGAATTTAGAATCCATAGAAGTAAGGAAAGGGGCATGGCTCATAGCAGCAATAGCAGACATTTTATTTAAAAAAGTCATATCAGGGCTTGCATAAGTCAGGCTGTAATCCCCAATAATTGCACCAACTGGCTCTCCTCCAAACTGACCATATTCTGATGAATATATATGTTTATAAAGTGTCGTTTGAGTAATATCTGGATTTAGCTCAAAATCTTCTAATGCTTCTTCTTTTGTAACATTAAATAAGTCTATTTTAATATTTTCATTAAAATCTGTTCTTTCTACAAGTGTATATAACCCTCGCCATGTTGCTTCAAGTTTTTGGAATTCTTTGTTATGCAGAATTTCATCCATTTGTTCAGATATAACATCATCAATATGGGCTATCATTTCATCAAGGGCAAATTTATTGACTTTTTCTTCAGCATTATCGCTTTTAACAATTTGAGTAATAAATTCTGCTACACCCTGTTTTGCGATAGGGTAGCTTTCGTCATGTATGGAAAATTTACTTTTACCCATAATCTCTTCTATTATAGGTGTTTCAATAATAACTTCCGTTTTGTTTTCAGACATATTATATACCTCTACTCATTATTGTTTTTTTTACTTTTAGCAATTTCCAACATAAGCTGTTCTTTCTTTTCAGCATCGCTTAATATGGCAAGCAGTTTTTTTCTAAATTCAGGCACATTACCCATAGGCCCTTTTAATGCAGTGAGAGCTTCTCTTAAAGCCATAAGTTTTTGCAGTTCTGGCACTTGTTTAACAATATTATCAGGAGAAAAATCTGTCATACTTTTAATATTTAAATTGATACTCATTTCATCAGCATCAGGGCTTATTGTATTTTTTACATTGAAGTTTGTAGTAATACACATTTGCTCCATTACTTTATTAAAGTTTACCTTATTGATAGAAACAGGTTCTCTTTCTTCAAGTGGGATATTATTAGTATCACTAGTAAAATTAGACATAACCATAAGTTTTAATGGTAATTCCACATCAGCAGCAGCACCATTAGTCTTTGCTTTATAGGAAATATTAATCCGCTCTTTTGGAGCATTTGATCCGTCAGACATCTTATTCCTCCTAATTGTTTTTTAGTTAACTTATACCAAAAAAGTTTTTTTTTCAATTGAAAAAATGGAAAATACACTATATAATACATCTTATTATGTTTTATCATAAATATTATTAGTAATTGGTTGGATCGGTGTCAGATATAATAGTGTATGCAGATGAAATAGTAGATATCCAAGATGATGTTCATTATACAGAAATGTATAATGAATTAAGTAAATATAAAACTCTATCTCACAGTGAAATAGATTGGCATAAAGTTTATACAAATAGTCTTGATTTACTCAAAAAATCACTTGATACAAGAGTATTTAGAGGTTTTATATTAGGAGTAATATCCATCAATACTAATGATGTATTTATAAAACTTAATGAAGTGATTAATCATTATCATGCACTATGGTCTAATGTATATAAAAAGTATGCTGAAGAAAATAGTAAACAGGCAAAAATTCAGAATAAATTTTTTACAGATACGCTTAATGAGCTGATAGAAGCAAATAATACATATAAAGTAAATATACCGACAGAAATTGTTTTAAATATTAATGCTGTAATTGACGATTTTAATAACAACTTAAATACTAATTTTCAATTAATGATAGTTCCTGCTAAAAAGGAAGATAAACCTAGTGAAAACATAAGCCAAAATAATACATTAAGCATTTCAACAAAATCCATAGAGAGTATGGATACAAGAGAGTATAGAGAATATTTTTTCTCATTAGGTCGTAAACTTTTGGAAAAAGATATATTAAATATTGCTGGGTATTCTCTTTTTTGGGAAGGTGTATGGGGCAGAATCACTCAAGAAGTGCCACATAAAAATAATATTACAGCAGTAAGGTATCCAGAACATAATACAATAGAGATAATAAAAAATATAAGTGAATATACAAGTGGAAATATAATCCGAGCATTATCAAACTTATTATTAAATCCATTTTGGTTTGAAGGGTATAAAATATTTATAGATTATTCTAATAAAGTAAATCAACATACTATAGCTTCCCATATAAAATCATTAGCTTGTTTACAATTAACCAAATTTGAATGGATTACTAAACTTCATTTTTCTAATAATGAATCATTTTGTTCTAGAAGTCTTTATAATTTTTTTAATGATAATCAGCCACATTATAGAGTAGAAGTAGTAACAGAACCCAGCAAACCAGTCAAACATAAGAAAGAGAATTTAGATACAAAATCATTAAAAGCACGATTGAATATAATAAACAATGAGCTTGATAACAGTATAAAATCAAGAGTTAATGGTCTGATTAGTTTAGCAGAAACTATGCATGCAAATGGTTTAGATAATAGTGCTGATATATTATATATTGAAGTCATTAATCTTATGGAAACTACCTTACTTAAAGACTATTTAATAGAAGAATATACAAATATAAAAGAACAACAGCATATAGATAAATAAAAAAGGTGTATTTATGGGAGCTATTGCAGGTTTTTTCAAGAAAATAGGAAAGTTTTTAATATCTAAACCATTCTTAATTGGACTTGCTGTATTACTGCTTGTAGTATTTTGTGTATTATTTTGGATATACTCACCACTATTAGCATTTAATGATATTAATATATTTGGTAGTTTATTTGTAAGAGGATTTATAATATTTCTCTTATGGCTTGCTTTAATACTCATACTTATATTTAAAAAGACAAAAGATGTTCTTGATTTTTTTAAAAATGAAAACAGGCAAAAGATAAAAGATATTAAATTAGAAGCAAAAGGTCATTCTAAAAAGACTAAAAGAAATTTTCTCCTTTCTTTAAAGGAAGCTCGTCAGGTATGGAAAAACAGCCTGAAATTTCGTAATATTCCACTTGTAATGGTAATAGGAAATGAGGGGGCGGGTAAAAGCTCTTTTATAAACTATTCTGAAATGGAATTTCCTGTTACAGATATGCTCAGCAGTTATAAACTGCATCATAAATCTACAAGGAATTTCAGTTTATATATTTCAAAAGAAGGAGCTCTTGTAGATACAGAAGGTAGTTTTTTTTCTTTAGAGCGTTTGTTTGAACCAGAAAATACAGATGAATTGCCAGAAGATGATATAGATAAGCATAAAAAATTTCTAACTAAAAAGATAGTATGGAAATCATTTTTAAAAATGCTTAATCATTTCCATTTTTATAAAAAATTAAATGGTATAGTGCTGATTATAGATTTACCAAGATTAATTCTAGGCAGTGAAGAAGATTTAACATCATCTATAGCCTATATGGTTCAAAGAGTAAGTGAATGTGAAAATCATCTAAATTTACAGCTTCCAGTATATATAGTATTTAATAAAATAGATTTGCTTGATGGTATGCCAAGCTTTTTAAAGCTTTATAATGACAAAATATCAAAAAGGGCATTGGGATTAACATTTAGCAGGCATCAAAAAATATCAGAAGATTATTTAAAGTCGCAGTTTTCAGAAATGATAACTTCGTTTAAATTTGCATTAATGAATAAAAATTATCAAACTGGGAATGTGGAAGATAAACAGAAAGCATATCTGTATCTTGCTCAGTTAGAAACATTATGTTTTGTTGTAAGTGGTATAATTAGTAGACTTTCATATGAAAATAGCAATAAAAATAAATCATTTTTAAGAGGAGTATATTTTACAAGTGCATATCAGGAAAATATACCAATAAATATATTATTTGATAAAATCTCAAATGAATATAGTTTTAGTGTTACTACTGTTTATCATCATAGAAAAACTATAAAGAACAGCTTTTTTGTAAACTCATTGTTAAAAGATATAATTTTTAAGGACAGGGGTTTGGGCAGTCCGATATTTGGGAGTAACTGGAAAAAAGCAACTTTTATACTTGCAGGTATAATTGTATTCTCTATAACATACAGTATATCAAGTTATTATACAGATGCTAGAAAAACAGAAATAGAAAGGCTTGCAAACAGTTTAAATGAGATAAATATTTTAATAGATGATATGAACAAACATTATCATATATCAGATATTTCTGATAAATCAGTATATGTAAACAAACTGCGTGATATATTAACAGGGTATCCACAGCTTTTTGGGCAGTATTCCATATTTGATGGCTTAACTTTAAACCTCACTTATAAAGGGCTTGAACCTGCTAAAATATTTTATATTGATAAAATAGAAGATATATTATCACTAAGCCTTGTAAAAGAAATGGAAGCTAATATTTTAAAAGAAAGGCAGACAGATAGGCTTGTAAGAGCATTATATATGTATAAAGCATTATTTGAAAGAGAATATTTAGATAAATCACTTTTAAAACTGTGGATAAAAGATAACTATGATTTATTTATGAGCTATAATATTTCAGAAAAAACATTATACACTTATATAGATGATTTGCCTGCAAATACATCATTTCCTGATATAAAAATAAGTGATATGGTGTTGGCAGAAGCTGTTAAAAAGCTAAAAAATGCCACAAGATCAGAAAGACTTTATGCTTTATTATCATTTAGGGCAAACAGCATAGACGGAGAAGGTTTTTATAGTATAAAAGAAGATTCAGGCTCTGGTTTTGATGAAGTATTTGATGTAAGCAATAATTTTTATCTTATACCAAAAACATTTACTTTAAAAGGTGTAGAAAAACTGTTTTCTAATATTACTAAATACATAGAAGATTTAGATAAAATAGACCGCTGGGCATTAAATATAAAAAATGATGAGATAGAAAAGCAGGATAATGTTGTTCTATCAGTAGGTATTATTAATTTATATTTACAAGAATACCAGCAGAAATGGCAGAATGTATTAGAAAACCTAAAACCAAAAAGGTTTAATAGCAGTGACAGCGGGCTGAATATACTGGCAGTGTTATCTAAACCATCTAACCCAGTAAGAGGGGTTATAGAAGTTGTTAGTTCTAATACAGACTTAATAAATAGTCCATTATTAAAACATGCATCAAATTTAGGGCTCCCTGTATCAAAAATTAGGAGTAATTTTAGCATATTAAGTGATGCATTTACTCCATATCATAATGTCGCAAAGCAGGACTCTTTTTTTAATCAAGGAATTGAGGCAGTCAGTAATAAAGCGAGAGTGCAGACTGGAGAAAAGCAGGTAAAAATAATGGATAAAATAAGTGCAGATACTCATAATGTATATAAGAAGATAGTAGATTATGTTTCAAGTAATGCCTCACCAAAAGATAAAATTGTGTATGCATTGAAACCTATTGAAATAGCAGATGACCCATTTTTTATCATTAATAAAGATGCAGAGGCTTTGCCGATAGAAATAGGCAATTATTATAAAGTTGTAACATCAGATTCATGGAGTTTAATAGAATATCATGCAGGTATAGAGCTTAACAAAGCATGGCAGACAGAAATGTATGCACAGTTTATGAATCAGGTTGCATCATACTATCCAATAAATGCAAGAGGTAAAGAATCATTAAAGTTTGATGCTTTTAGAAGTTTTTTTGGCAAGCAGGGAGTATGGAATAAATTTTTTACACAGTATCTTGACTTGATATTAGTAAAACGATGGGATGTTTATGATATTAACCCAACATATTCATCAAAAATTAATTTTTCTAATGATTTTTTATCTACTGTGTATAAACTAGCTACTATAAGCAATGGAGTATTAGATGCTAATGATAATCTGGATGTGGATTTTACAGTAACAACAGTAGCACTATCTGGTGATTATGGTAGTGTAGAATTAAGCTATGATAATCATATAATGGTTTATGACCAAACATTTCCAAGCAGTTTAAAGATAGCAGGTGGCAATTTTAAAGAGAATACAAAATTAAAACTTGTTATAAAAGATTATAATGGTGCAGTGAAAGAAATACGAGAATATAATGGTGAGTGGGCATGGCTTCAATTTATTCAAAGTGGCAGGCATATAGGTAATGGAGTATATCGCTTAACATTTAATGACAATGAAAAATTATATTTTGACTGGAAAGTAGATGGTGGTAATGTATCATTAAACAGAGTATTAAATTCACTGTCAAACTTAAATATACCACAAAATATATTAAAACGATAGGGCTGGATTATGGAACAAATTCATATAAAAATAACAGACAGCATAAAATTAAAGTCTGGTGTTAAACAAATGACATTTAACGAAAGTGGTGGATATATTGGCAGTGGTGATGAATGCCAGTGGGTAGTGCATGATGCATTTGATACAATAAAAGAAAAACATATTCAAATAAAATTATATGATAATCATTTTTGTTTAGTGCCACAAAAAAATTGTCATGTTTATATGAATGGTGACCATAGTCCTATAGTTACAAGCTATTATCTTGCTTTGAATATTGGTGATTTTTTTAAAATAGGAGATATTGAATTTACAGTTGTTCAAGAAAGTGAGCTTGATGATCTGGCAGAAGAAACAGCAGACAATGCACTAGATGATATAAAAGATTACAATAAGTTAGATAAATATGCAGTTGTTCCTAATGGACAGGTAGAAGGATTTAATGCAGAAGAAGACATATCTCTTGATGATTTAGTAAATAATAATAAAGATGTGCTTGGAATAGAAGAAACTTTTGAAAATATGGAAGATAATCAGGTTGAAAACTATATGATGCAAAACCATATTATTTCAAGACAGGTATTGAAAGATTTTATTATAAAAGAATGTGATAATATATTAAATAATGAAATAAAAAAGCAGAATAATTTATTAGAATTATTAAGTCAAGAAAAAAGTAAACTTTCTACAAAAGATTTATCTCATATTGTATCAAGCTTTAATTTAGTTAATAATACAAAAATTATTAATTTGCTTGTTATATCCATGCTTTTTAAAGAATTAGACAGTCCATTTTTAAATGAACTGGAACAGGATGGCTTTGAAAAAATATTATCTACATTTATAAAAAATGCATCATCAGACCATAATAGTATTGAAAGACTTGTTGTGCATGCGATAAAAAAATATACAGGTGAATAATATGAAAAAAATTTCATTATTAATTTTTATATTCATAATAATGTATGGTTGTTCCTCTACAGCCGTGATTACTATGATTAATGATAAAAACTCAAATCCTAATTATCATGGTGATAATGTTCCTGTAACATTAAAACTTTATAAATTGAATGGGGTAGAAAGGTTTAAGGAAGCCTCAGTATTAGATTTAAATACAAGAGAAGATGCTGTTTTAGGTAAAGATATGATAGATGTGAGCCGTATGCAGATAGCTCCAAATGATGCAAAAGTAATGGCAACTATTAAGAAAAAAGATGTGGGTTATATTGGTGTGCTTGTAATGTATGCTAATATGCAGAACAAAAAGATTAAATCAGCGATTAGAAGTAAAGATATATCAGGAGATAATGTTACATTTACCATATCTAGCGAAGGTGTTTTCATAACAGGTAAAAAGAAAGGTAATATAAAAAAGGAGCTTATCAATGGCAAATAGTTTAAAAGTGGCATGGATAAATGGCATGAATATAGACAGAGTCCATTTTGAACAGCAGGAAAGATATATAGAAAGAAGCATAAACCAAAAAACAATAGATATTTTTGAAAATTTATATGGTATATTTGATATAGAATTTCAGTCAGAAATGTTATCTCAAGGTAAAATAGGAGTCAACAGAGTATCAGGGGTCAGCCCTGATGGAACTATTTTTAAAGCACCTGATGAAGATTTTCTACCAGAACCATTGGAAATTAAATCAGGAATACAGGCAGGAGCTGTAATTGTATTAAAAATACCTATGAGTGTGGATACTGTTGCAGATTTATCAGTTCAAAATTCACTTCCTGATACAAAATATATAGCTACTCATAGTATGGTATCATCTAAAACTTTTGATGATACTACAAGAAGCAAGCTGGGAGATATGGAGGATAATAAATTAACTTCTTCATACTCGCAGGAAAAGATTAGTGTAATAATGGCTTCTCTCAGGTTATCATTAGGAGTGCAGGGTTCTAAATCATCTAATGAAATAGAAATACCTGTATGCAGAATTAAATCAATAGATTTAAATAAAAATATTACATTAGATGATAAGTTTATTCCAACAAGCATTAACATTGCAAATATACCTTTGGTCATTACTTTTTTAGAAGAAATGCTCCATGCAACAGCAGGTCATAGGGATAACCTTGCTGAAACATTTGCAGGTATTAGCAAGGCTTCTACAACTATTGATTTTGAAACATATATTGCTTTAAATATTTTAAAAAAATGGAATATACTTTTTTCTCATTTGAAAAATAAAAGTAAACTTCACCCAGAATATTTTTATGAAAAACTGCTTGAATTTCAAGCTGACCTTTTAAGCCTTGATATAAACAGTGGTGTATATGAATATATCAGATATGACCACTTAAATATTGCAGCATCTATCGTTTCTACTATAAATAAAGTTAAATTATTGTTCTCACATATTGTGGCACCAAAATATATTCCAGCTGTTATATCTGGCGATAATGGTATATTCGTCTGCTCTTTTGATAATGTATCAATATTAAAGGAATCTACCATATATATGGCTGTTAAAGGAGAATGTTCTCTTGAAACTGTGCAAACAACATTTAAAATGCAAAGTAAAGTCGGAACAAGTGCTAAAATTAGAAACCTTATTTCAGCCCAATTAAATGGATTAAATATTGAACAGCTTACAATAGTGCCTTCTATACTGCCTCATTTAAATGACTATGTATATTTTAAAATAGATAAAACAGACAGTATGTGGCAGGATTTTAAAAATGAAAACAGTATAGCAGTATATATAACTCAGAGAATACCAAATCCTGATATTAAAATGTGGGCTGTAGGAGTATAAGATGAGCAATAATAATATTATTGATGATACAGAAATTCAAACAGCTTATAATCAAAACAAAGATGAATTATTACATTCCATATCTTTTAATGGACTGGAAACAAACCCTGTAATGAGTTCATCATTACATTTAATATTACTTGCTAAAAAAATATCAGAAGACAAAGAGTGTTCAGAAAAAGCAATAGAAGATTTTAAAAGAGAGTTTATTAATGATATATTATCTATTTCTGCAAAACTATCTACTCTTTCAAAATATGATGAACAGGATATAACTAGATTTCGTTACTGTTTATGTGTTTTTATTGATGAAATGGTAATGAAAAATCAATCATTTATGGAAAACACATATTCATCAAATAGTCTATCTATAAGATTTTTTAAAGAGCCGTCAGGTGGTAATAAATTTTTTGGAATAATGGATAAATGGCTTGAAAATCCAGCCAAAAATAAAGATATGCTTGAATTTATATATGTATGCTTAATTTTAGGATATCAAGGCAAGTTTTCTGTTGATAATGATGGTGCTAAAAAATTACACTTATTAATGGAAAATATAGCTTCTGCTGTTGCACCTACTCTAAATACTGATGAAATGAAAGCATTTGAACTTGCTTATGCTGATAATGTAAAAGAAAACTTTTGGAGTAAATATGGGCATACTTTAAAAAAATTAACTTTTATTATTATACCTGTTGTCATAATACTCACTTTTTATTTTGGCAACTATTTTTTGATTTATAAAAGCAATTTAGAAACTTCTACATACTTATCTAATAAAATAAAGATTAGTGAAGATAAAGAGTAGAGAAATATTATAAATAG
>OFGC01001277.1_pt1 | contig 18166 bp, 13 predicted proteins | sample 1521691 | NCBI WGS metagenome assembly OFGC01 (sample SAMEA3504121, study PRJEB24116) | mouse gut metagenome | biome: mouse gut; feature: mouse-associated habitat; material: faeces | place: Denmark | collected 2011
GCCGCTGCGGGAAGGCAGATAATGGATAAATGAAAAAAGAAAATACATCCTGTAAGTCCGGGTTTGCGGCGCTGATCGGCAGACCCAACGTGGGAAAATCAACCTTGATGAATCAGCTGATCGGTCAAAAAATTGCCATCACCTCCAATAAACCCCAGACCACCAGAAATCGGATCCGGACGGTGCTGACCCGGCAGGAGGGACAGATCGTGTTTCTGGACACGCCGGGGATCCACAAGGCAAAAAATAAGCTGGGAAACTACATGGTAGGTGTGGCGGAAAAAACCTTTGATCAAGTAGATGTGATACTCTGGCTGGTGGAACCCTCCACCTATATCGGAGCGGGAGAGCGCCATATCATCGAGCTGCTCAAGAAGGTGAAGACGCCGGTGATTCTGGTGATCAACAAGACGGATACGGTGAAAAAAGAGGCGGTTTTAACTTTTATAGATGCCTATCGCAAAGAAATGGATTTTCAGGAGATCGTGCCCGTGTCCGCTCTTAAGGGACAGGGCACGGATGAGCTGGTGTCCTGCATTTTCCAGTATCTTCCCTATGGCCCTGCCTTTTATGACGAGGATACCGTTACCGATCAGCCTATCCGGCAGATCGCGGCGGAGCTGATCCGGGAGAAGGCGCTGCGGCTGATGCAGGAGGAAATTCCCCACGGGATTGCGGTGAGCATTGAGAGCATGAAGGAAAAGGGCTCCGTCTGCCACATTGAAGCTACGATTGTCTGTGAAAGAGAATCCCACAAGGGAATGATCATCGGAAAGGGTGGTATGATGCTTAAAAAAATCGGCTCCGCCGCCCGTCCGGAGATCGAAGAGCTTTTGGAAATGCAGGTTAATTTAAAGCTTTGGGTCAAGGTAAAAAAGGATTGGAGAGATAGTGATTTCCTTCTGAAAAATTTTGGATATGACCCGAAAGATATCACCGCCGACGAATAGAAAAAAAGAAAATGCAGACCCTAAAACGGGAACATTACATGACGGATGACAGGGGATGCGGAAATGAACATGGAATACTGGAAGCAGTTTGAAAGCAGCGGAAAGATAGAGGATTATCTGTCCTTTGTGTCCTGTGAAAGGCGGGAGCGGGATTCCAGAGGACAGAAGCTTGAGGAAGGGTCGGATGCAGGAATATATTTCGGTGACAGGGATTGTGCTGAAGCAGTCTCCTGTGGGGGAATACGACAGGAACATCAGTATCTTGACTAAGGAGAGAGGAAAGATTTCAGCCTTTGCAAGAGGGGCCAGGAGGCCGGGCAGCAAGCTGTCGGCGGCTGCGGCTCCTTTTTCCTTTGGCACATTTCGGATGTATCAGGGAAGAAGCTCCTATACCCTGACGGAGGCGGAGATCCAAAATTACTTTGAAGAGCTTCGGGCGGATTATATCGGGGCCTGCTACGGCATGTATTTTGCCGAGGTGGCGGATTACTATACCCGGGAAAATAACGACGAGAAGCAAATGCTGAAGCTTCTGTACCAGTCCCTCCGGGCGCTGTGCGCGGCTTCTCTGCCAAATCCTCTGGTGCGGTGTGTTTTTGAATGCAAGGCCATAGCGGTTAACGGAGAATTTCCGGGGCCCCCGAAGGACAGGCCTCTGGAGGATTCCACTGTCTACGCCTTGCAGTACATAGCCGCAAGCCCCGTGGAAAAGCTATACACCTTTACTGTGACGGAGCCCGTGCTTGAACAGCTGAAAGAGGTGGCCGGGGAATATATGAGGCGCTTTGTGGGACGAAAATTTCACAGCCTGGAGGTCCTGCAAAGTCTTTGTTGAAAAACCAGTTTTTTTTTGATACAATATCTTCAATATGTGTTGCGGCACGACGCAGGAAGTACAGCGTCCGGAGCCGGCAGATAGGGGCATGATCATGATAAGAAAAAGAACTTTTGCGGTTTGCCTGGGGCTTCTGACAGCAATGCTGTCGGCCTGCGGTCAGGTGAAGGGACCGGATACGATCGATAAACCCACCCTGGTAATTACGGAGACCGGCAAAGTGACCGCGTATCTTGTGGGCGAGCTTGACAAGGATTATTATGAGCTGGCGGAGCTTGAAGCCATGGCTCTGGAGGAGGCGGCGGAATTCAACCGGCTTCATCCCCTGGACGGGGGAGAAATGGTAACCCTGGAGAGTGTGGAAGCCTTGGAGGAGGGCGGAACCGGAGTGGTGGTGTCCTTCGGATTTGAAAATGCGCAGGCCTACACGGAGTATACGGGTCAGCCTCTGTTTTTCGGAAGTCCGGAGGAGGGGCTGAAGGAGGCCGGTGATGGACTGCCCGTGCTGAAAAATGTAAAGGACGGCACCGAGGCCACGCAGGAAAGCTTAATGGCTCAAGGAGGAAAGCTCATTGCAGTAGGAGCCGGAACGGTGGTCTACTGCCCCTATCGCGTGACGCATGTCAGCCAGGGTGCGGTTTTGAATGCGGATGGAAGCGTGGACGCTCTTGGAGCGGAGGGAACCGTATACATTCTTATGAGATGAAGTAATAAATGAGCTGCAGCCGCGGCAGAATGAGAGGATGAGATATTATGGAAAAGACAATGGAAAAGATCGTAGCGCTGGCAAAGGCCAGAGGGTTCGTGTATCCCGGCTCGGAGATCTATGGGGGCCTGGCAAACACCTGGGATTACGGCAATCTGGGTGTGGAGCTGAAAAACAATGTGAAAAAGGCCTGGTGGCAGAAATTCATACAGGAGAATCCTTATAATGTGGGCGTGGACTGCGCTATTTTGATGAATCCTCAGACCTGGGTAGCAAGCGGCCATCTGGGCGGCTTCTCCGATCCTCTCATGGATTGCCGGCAGTGTCATGAGCGTTTTCGGGCCGACAAGCTGATCGAGGATTACTGCCAGGAGAAGGGAATTGCCCTGGAGGAAAGCATCGACGGCTGGTCTCAGGAGCGGATGAAGGCCTTTGTGGAGGAGCATCAGATCCCCTGTCCTTCCTGCGGTAAGCATGATTATACGGATATCCGGCAGTTTAATCTGATGTTCAAGACCTTCCAGGGTGTGACGGAGGATGCCAAAAATACCGTGTATCTCCGGCCCGAGACGGCTCAGGGTATATTTGTGAACTTTAAGAATGTGCAGAGGACTTCCCGGAAGAAGATTCCTTTCGGCATCGGGCAGATCGGTAAATCCTTCCGGAACGAGATCACTCCCGGAAACTTCACCTTCCGCACAAGGGAATTTGAACAGATGGAGCTGGAATTCTTCTGTGAGCCCGGCACGGATCTGGAATGGTTCCAGTATTGGAGAGGCTTCTGCCGGGACTGGCTGCTGTCTCTGGGAATGAAGGAGGAGGAAATGCGGCTTCGGGACCACAGTCCCGAGGAGCTGTGCTTTTACAGCAAAGGGACTACGGATATTGAATTCCTGTTCCCCTTCGGATGGGGCGAGCTGTGGGGCATTGCCGACAGAACCGACTACGATCTGTCCCAGCATGCGAATACCTCCGGTGAGGATATGAGCTACTTTGACGACGAGAAGAAGGAGAAGTACATACCCTATGTGATCGAGCCTTCTCTGGGCGCAGACAGGGTGGTTCTGGCATTCCTGTGCGCAGCCTATGACGAGGAAGAGCTGGAGGGCGGAGACATGCGGACGGTGCTTCGTTTCCATCCGGCACTGGCTCCTGTGAAGATCGGTGTGCTGCCTCTTTCCAAGAAGCTGAATCAGGGGGCGGAGAAGGTGTATCAGTCACTGTCCCGGAAGTACAATTGTGAGTTTGACGAGAGAGGAAATATTGGAAAAAGGTACCGCCGACAGGATGAGATCGGTACTCCCTTCTGTGTTACCTATGATTTTGATTCGGAGACCGACGGGTGTGTTACTGTCCGGTTCCGGGATTCCATGGAGCAGGAAAGGGTGGCCATCGCAGACTTGGATGCCTATTTTGCAGATAGGTTTACATTTTAACGATTTCACCGCCGGGGAGCAGAAGCCTTTCTGCTCCCTTTGCCTACGCAGGGGAAAAATCCTGAAAAAGGAAACAGGGGAAAAGCAGTATGAACGGTAGAGAAGCATTTCAGGTATTGGGGATCGATGAGACAAAAGAAGAGCGGGTAATCAAAAATGCTTATCGGGAAAAACTGGCCGTGACCAACCCGGAGGATGACCCGGAAGGGTTTAAGCGCCTCAGAAACGCCTATGACACTGCCTGTCGTCTTGCCAGGCAGGAGGATAAAGAGGAAGAGCCGCCGAAGGACGAGACGCCCTCTGGTCTGTGGGTGGAGCGGGCGGCGGGCATTTACGGAAATATCCGAAGCAGGCAGGATCTGGAGGCCTGGAAGGAGCTGTTTAGGGACGAGTGCTTCCTTTCTCTGGAGGAAGAGGAAAACTGCCGGATGAAACTGCTGCGGTTTTTGATGGACCATTTTCGTCTGCCGGACGCCGTATGGACCCTGCTGAACCGGAAGCTGTCCATCGTGGAGGATGCGGCGGCGCTGCGGGAGCGCTTTCCTGCAGATTTTGTGCGATATCTCATCAACAAATGTGAGCGGGGCGAGGACGTGGAGTTCGACCAGTTTCAGGGAGCGGAGGACGCGGACTACGACTTGTTTCTGCAGTATTACGACCGGTGCTGGCAGGCGCTGCAGGAGGGCAGCCTGGAGCAGGCAAAGCAGAATATTACGGATGCGGATGCACTGGGAATCCGCCATCCGGTTATGGAAATCTGCCGGGCTGAGCTTTTGGCCAGGCAGGAACAGCCCGAGGAGGGCATTCGTCTGCTGGAGGAGCTTTGGGAAAGGTATCCCCGGGACGGGATGATCGGATACAACACTGCGGAAGCCTTGTGGCGTCAGGGGCCGGCAAAGGAAGACAGCAGGAGGAAGGCGGCGGAAATATATCGTCAGCTGAAGGAGGATAACGATACTCATTACATGGCCAACGTTCGCCTGACTGAATGGTATTATGATCAGAAGGAATACCGCCAGGCAAAAAAATGCGCGGAGAAGGTACTGGCGGCTGGAGGCGACGAAGCCTTTATGGCGCTGCTGGGAAAGGTGAATGCCCAAATCGAGAAGCAGCTGGAGGCGGAGTACCGTAAAGGGCAGAGCTGGGATCCGGCCCTGGAGCTGTGCTGGTGCTATCTTCAGGACGGTAAAATTTCCCGGGGAATCCGTCTTGCCCTGACCATTGAAAAACAGATTCCTCCCCAGCGGGAAGCCGAGTACAACGGGCTTCTGGCAAAGCTGTATGTGGAGGAGGCAGAGTATGAGACTGCAGTCACCATGAGCCGTCTCTGGGAGGAGGCCCTGGAGAAGAAGCTTGTGGGAGAGGAGGGCGAAGAGAAGGAGAAGGATCTGGACCGGCTCAAGCAGGCCCGGCTGATCCGGATGCAGAGCTTTCATAATCTGGGTTTTCAGAACAAGACAGGCTTTGAAGACGCTGTCCGGGAGGGCGAGAGCGTTCTGGCGGGAAATGTTAAGGATATCGGAGTCCTGCTGGAGCTGGCTCAGATCTATACGGAAATGGGGGAATACGAAAAATGTGAGGAGCTGGCAAGAAAGCTGGTGGAGGATTACCAGATCTATGCTGCCTATGCCACCTCTCTGGAGGCCTACAGACGTCAGCTGAACGCTTCCGGCGTGGTGCGCACCGGCAGTCAGTGCATTCAGTATTTTCCCAATTTTGCCAAGGCCTATGAGTATGTGGCCAAGGTATATCTGGATTTGGAGCGTCCGGAGGATCTGGACAAGGTATTGTCGGATGCCGCTCAAAATAACGTAAAAAGCGCCGTGCTGGAGGCCTATGCGTATCAAAAGCAGAAAAAGCCCATGGAAGCCGGTCTATTGGACCGGAAGCTGAAAAAATTCCGGAAGGAATTCCGTGCCCACGTGGAAAAAGGAGAATTGGCTTTTTATGACCAGGGGCTTCCCATTTTGACGGAATACCTGTACAATTGTCCTGACAGCTATATGTTTGTGGAACGGGGAATCTTTCACCGGGCGGCTCATCATTATCGGGAGGCCAGAGAGGATTTTGAGAAGGCTGCCGCCATGAGTCCGGCCAATCCCTATGCGCTCAACGGACTGAGCTTTGTGTGTAAATATACTGGAGATTTTGAAAAGGCGCTGTTTTTTATGAAGCGGGCCGTTTTATATATGGATGAAGATATGTCACCCGTTATTTATGCGGATATGGGAAACCTATACAGCCTTCTGGGCGATTATGAAATGGCGCTGGCTTCTTACAGGCAATATGAAGCGCTGGCGGGAGAAAAGCGTCCGGCATGGTTTTACGACAATATGGCAGAGATTCAGGCGAAGCTGGGAAATACACAGGAGGCTCTTGCCCTGTATGAAAAGGCCTGTGAACAGGATAGATTTGCTTTTCTGGAAAAGTCTACGGCTCTGTATGCAGGAATAGGAATCAATGATGAAGCGCGACTGAAGACCTGGAAGAATACGTTGAGAAATTCCGGGGATCGGGGAAAGCGCAGTTCCCGGGAGGCCAGACTGGCATACCTGCGGGGAGCCGGCTGGGCGGGCCTTGAGACCGGATCCAAGCGCAAAAGTCTGTACCTTTTGACGAAAGCGCTGCGGTACTGTCAGGAGGAGGAGCTGGGAGGTGCACTGGGAGATTTGGTGTTTGCATGTATGCTGTGGCAGGAGGACAGGAAGGGAAAAAAATACGGGAAAAAGCTCAGAGACTGGCTGAGGAGAGAAAAATTCTCAGGTCGAAGCGCTTATTTCAACAGAGGGAAGGCATACCTTCAGCTGGAGTTTTTAGCCGCCTGCTACCTGGAGCCGGAGGATAAGCTGCAGGAAATTCTGGACCGGGAAAGAGACTGTGAGATCTGCCATTTCTGCACCTGCTGTGTCTGCAAGGAAATGGAGGGTGTGCGGATCGCTTACCTGCTGCGGACGGGCCGCCGGGAGGAAGCGGGGGAGCGGCTTAAGAGAAATCTTGAGCTGCAGCCCTGGGACGAATATATGCAGGCTGTAAAGCATGTGGCATTTCAGGATCAGCTGCAGTAAAGCGGACAAAGGGGAAGATAAATGATAGTAGGAATCGATTTGGGTACTACAAACAGCCTGGTGGCATATTTCGCGGATGGTCAGCCGAGGATCATACCCAACCGGCTGGGAAAAAATCTAACGCCTTCTGTGGTCAGCGTGGACCGGGAGGGAAATGTATATGTAGGCGAGACTGCCAGAGAGCGCATGGGCCTGTATCCGGATTCCGTGGCCCAGACCTTTAAGCGCAGCATGGGCACGGAGCGGGATTACGTGCTCAGCGGAAGACATTTTAAGCCGGAGGAGCTTTCCAGCATGGTGCTGCGATTTCTGAAGGAGGACGCGGAAAGCTTTCTGGGTGAGGAAGTGACGGAAGCGGTGATCAGCGTGCCGGCCTATTTTGACGATAAAAGAAGAAAGGCCACGAAACGGGCCGGGGAGCTGGCAGGACTGAAGGTGGAAAGGATGGTATCCGAGCCCACAGCAGCGGCGGTGGCCTACGGACTTTATGATAAGACCCGGGACACCAGATTTTTGGTATTTGACCTGGGAGGAGGCACCTTTGACGTGTCTATCCTGGAGCTGTATCATAATATCCTGGAGGTCAGAGCCGTGGCGGGAGACAATTACCTGGGAGGAGAGGACTTTACCCAGGTGATGGCCAGGCTGTTTCTCCAGAAGGCCAAGCTCCAGCTCCAGGATCTGTCGGAAAAGGAGCAGGTAAGGCTTTATCGACAGGCGGAAAAGGCAAAGTGCGCCGTCAGCGGACAGAACAGGGTATCCATGAGCTTTTTGTATAAGGAAGAGACACTGGAGAAGGAGATCTCCAGCAAGGAATATGAGGAGGCCTGCGAGGATCTGCTGATGAAGATCAGAGAGCCGGTGAAAAAGAGCCTGGCAGATGCGGGACTGAAGCTTTCGGATATTGATGAGGTGCTGCTGATCGGGGGAGCCACAAGACTTTCGGTGGTCAGGGATTTTCTGATCAGGCTGTTTCGTAAATTTCCGGATACCAAAATGAATCCCGATGAGGCGGTGGCTCTGGGCGCCGCAGTCCAGGCGGCCATGAAGGAGCGTCGGGAGGAAGTAAAGGAGGTCATCCTGACGGATGTGTGCTCCTTTACCCTGGGCACGGAGGTGGTGGTAGAGTATGAGGAAGGAAAGTTTGAGGACGGAAGGTTCTGTCCCATTATCGAGCGCAACACGGTGATTCCGGCCAGCCATACGGAGAGACTTTATACTGCCAGGGACGGTCAGGACAAGGTGCGCGTGCGGGTGCTTCAGGGGGAGAGCCGGTTTGCCAGAAACAATCTGTTTCTGGGAGAGCTGGAGATTCAGGTGCCTAAGGGCCCCAAAGGGCAGGAGTCCGTGGATGTAACCTACACTTATGACATCAACTCACTGCTGGAGGTGGAGGTGACTGTGGTTTCCACAGGCGCCAGCCAGAAAATGATCATTAAGGGCGAGGACAGCCAGATGACCGACGAAGAGGCGAAAAAGCGCATGGAAGAGCTGGCCTACCTGAAGATACAGCCCCGGGACTATGAGGAAAACAGGCTGGTGCTGACCCGGGCAGAGCGTATGTACGAGGAAGCGCTGGGAGACCGGCGCAGAAAGCTGGACCACTATATCACGCTCTTTGAGGCGGCTTTGAAAAAGGGAGACCAGAATCAGATTCTGGAAACCAGGAAGGCCCTGAACGAAGCGCTGGGAGAAGAGGATGAATGAGAATAAAAAATATTTTTTGATCGGAGGACAAAACCATGAGACCAATCGGTGTAAATGAACTGAGAAGAATGTTCCTTGAGTTTTTTGAGGGGAAGGACCATCTGAAAATGAAAAGCTTTTCACTGGTGCCCCATAATGATAACAGTCTGTTGATCATTAATTCCGGTATGGCGCCCTTAAAGCCCTACTTTACCGGACAGGAGATTCCGCCCAGGCGCAGAGTGACCACCTGCCAGAAGTGCGTCAGAACCGGCGATATTGAGAATGTGGGAAAAACAGCCCGCCATCTGACTTTTTTTGAGATGCTGGGAAATTTTTCCTTTGGAGACTATTTTAAGCACGAGGCCATTGCCTGGAGCTGGGAGTTTCTGACCAAGGTGGTGGGCATGGATCCCGACAGACTGTACCCTTCCATCTATTGCGAGGATGACGAGGCTTTTGATATCTGGACCAGGGAGGTGGGGGTTCCCGCCGAGAAAATCACTCGTTTTTACAGGGACGAAAACGGCGCCTGCGATAATTTCTGGGAGCATGGGGCAGGTCCCTGCGGCCCTTGTTCGGAAATCTATTATGACAGAGGTATCAAGTATGGCTGCGGCAGGCCGGACTGTAAGGTGGGCTGTGACTGTGACCGGTTTATGGAGGTATGGAACAATGTGTTCACTCAGTTCGATAACGACGGCCACGGCAATTACACGGAGCTTGCCCAGAAGAATATCGACACGGGCATGGGCCTGGAGCGTCTGGCAGTGGTAGTTCAGGACGTGGACTCCGTGTTTGATATCGACACCATGAAGGCTGTCCGGGACCGGATCTGTGAGATTGCCGGGGTGGAGTACCGGAAGGATGATGGAGCGGATGTATCCATTCGTCTGATCACTGACCATATCCGTTCCACCACCTTTATGATCAGCGACGGCATTATGCCCTCCAACGAGGGGAGGGGCTATGTGCTCCGCCGGCTGCTCCGGCGTGCGGCCAGGCACGGGAGACTTTTGGGGATTCAGGGCAAGTTTATGGCCCGCCTCAGCGAGACCGTCATCGACGAGTGCCGGGACGGCTATCCTGAGCTGGAAGAAAAGAAGGCGTTTATCCTGAATGTATTGACTCAGGAGGAAGACAAATTTGACAGGACCATCGATCAGGGCCTGAGCATTCTGGCCCAGCTGGAGGAAGAGCTTCGCGGGGCCGGCGCCACTCGGCTTTCCGGCGAGAATGTTTTCCGGCTTTATGATACCTTTGGCTTCCCGGTGGATCTGACGGAAGAGATTCTGGCGGAAAAGGGCTTTACCATCGATCAGGCGGGCTTTGACGCCTGCATGCAAAAGCAGAAGGAGAAGGCCCGCAAGGCCAGGAAGACCACCAACTATATGGGTGCGGATGTGACGGTGTACGAGTCCATCGATCCCGAAATTACCACGGAATTTGTTGGCTACGACAGGCTGGAGCATGAGTCTCCCGTCACCGTGCTGACCACCGAGACCGAGCTGGTTTCTGCTCTCACGGACGGACAGACGGGAACCGTTATCGTGGAGGAGACTCCTTTTTACGCCACAATGGGAGGTCAGTGCGGAGATACTGGAGTGATCACCACGGCAGACGGAAGCTTTGAGGTGAAGGATACCGTTAAGCTTTTAGGAGGTAAGGTAGGCCATATCGGCACCGTTACCAGAGGCATGATCAAGGTGGGAGATAAGGCATCGCTTTCGGTGGACAAGGACAGAAGGGCTGCTGTCTGTAAAAACCACAGCGCCACGCATCTGCTTCAAAGGGCGCTCCGGGAGGTGCTGGGATCCCATGTGGAGCAGTCCGGCTCCTACGTGGACGGGGAGAGACTGCGCTTTGACTTCAGCCACTTTGCGCCCATGACAAAGGAAGAGCTGGAAAAGGTGGAAGCCATGGTCAACGAAAGGATCGGAGAAAATCTGCCGGTGGTGACACAGATCATGGATATTGAGGAGGCCAAGAAGACGGGGGCAATGGCTCTGTTTGGCGAAAAATACGGCGAGAAGGTCAGAGTGGTCAAAATGGGAGATTTCTCCGTGGAGCTCTGCGGCGGCACCCATGTGGGAGGCACAGGGGTTATCGCTTCCTTTAAGATTTTGTCCGAGGGCGGCATTGCCGCCGGAGTTCGCAGGATTGAGGCGTTGACCGGGAACGGGGTCACCGCGTATTACAGGGGGTTGGAAGAGACTCTGGAGGCGGCCAGCCGGACGTTGAAGGCCACTCCTGCCACATTGGTGGAGAAGTGCGGCCATTTGATGGCGGAATTGAAGTCCCTTTCCTCGGAGCTGGAATCCATGAAGAGCAAGGCCGCCAGGGAAGCTTTGGGCGACGTGATGGATCAGGTGCAGGAGATCGGAGGCGTAAAGCTTTTGGCGGCCAGCCCGGAGGGGGTTGACATGAACGGCCTTCGGGATCTGGGAGATCAGCTGAAGGAAAAGCTGGGAGAGGGAGTGGTGGTGCTTTTGTCCGCTCTGGACGGCAGGGTGAATATGATCGCCATGGCCACCGACGAAGCCGTCCGCAAAGGAGCTCATGCCGGAAATCTCATCAAGGGAATCGCCGCTCTGGTGGGCGGAGGCGGAGGCGGACGCCCCAATATGGCCCAGGCGGGAGGGAAAAAGCCCGAGGGTATTCCTGCCGCGGTAGCGGAGGCGGCAAAGCTTCTGGAGAGCCAGCTTGGATAAAAAAACAAAAAAACTGTTGACTGCCGGGAGTTTTATGGTATAATAACTAGTGTGTATGGCTCCAGGCAATACATAATATTAACCCAATCAGTCATGATACTTGAGGGACTGAAGGGAGGTCGGGTAGAGATGTCAAACGTAATCGTGAAGGAAAACGAGACTCTGGACAGCGCACTGCGCCGTTTCAAGAGGAGCTGTGCGAAGGCTGGTATTCAGCAGGAGATTCGGAAGCGTGAGCATTACGAAAAGCCAAGCGTAAGACGTAAGAAGAAGTCTGAGGCAGCCAGAAAACGGAAATATAACTAATACGTAAAGACCCTCGGCCGATCTGACCGGGGGTTTTGCAATAGCGGGGATTAAAATATGTGGACCATGAAACTGTTTGGTACAGATGTGTATCATTTGGTGGCGGCATTTTTAGTATACAGTATTTTAGGATGGTTTGTGGAATCGGTGTATATGTCTTTCTGCAACCGGAAAATAACCAACAGAGGATTTGCGAAGGGACCTTTCTGCCCCATCTATGGAGTGGGAGCCGTGTGCTGCTACCTGATTTTCAGCCCTTTAAAGGGACAATACCTGAAAATATACTTTTTAGGAGCTCTGCTGGCCACGGTATTTGAATACCTGGTAGGCCGGGGAATGATTTTGCTGTTTGGGGAGCTGTGGTGGGATTACAAGGAAAAGCCCTTTAATTTTCAGGGGATTATCTGTCTGGAGAGCACGGTGGCCTGGGGCTTTTATGCACTGGGTATCGTACATATTCTTCATGGATGGGTCTATGCGCTCATCGACAGCCTGGATATGGGGCTGGGGATCATAATTGTCTGTGTGCTGCTGGCGGTGGCTTTAGTGGATTACTGTATTCAGCTGGGGAAGGCGTTCCATGTAAAGGAGCGGTACCGCAATTTTATGTCCAGGCGCTGACAACATTTGTCATAAGTTATGCCGTATTTCCATATTCTTTAAAGAGAAAAAAGAATAGGAGTGCGGCTTTTTATGTTTGGAAGGAAATCTTTAATGGCTATCCTGCTGGCGGCGGCAATGTGGCTGGGGGTCATTATGCCGGCAAGCGCCAATGTGGCGGTTTCATCACCCTCGGTGATACTGATCGAGAGCTCTACGGGGCAGGTGATCTATGAGTCCAACTCTACAGAGCGCAGGAGTCCTGCCAGCATCACGAAGATTATGACGCTGCTTTTAACCTTTGAAGCCCTGAAGGAGGGAAGGGTCAGTCTGCAGGATCAGGTAATTATCAGCGAATATGCCAGCTCCATGGGAGGCTCCCAGGTGTTTCTGGCGCAGGGAGAAATTCAGACTCTGGAGACCATGATCAAGTGTATTGCAGTGGCTTCCGGGAATGATGCCAGCGTGGCGGTGGCCGAGCATATCGCAGGCAGCGAGGAGGCCTTTGTGGATTTGATGAATCAGAAGGCGGCGGAGCTGGGCATGGTGGATACCCATTTTGAAGACTGCTGCGGGCTGTCGGATTCCGACGGGCATTATTCCTCGGCCAGGGATGTGGCGCTCATGTCCCGGGAGCTGACGGTAAAATATCCTGAGGTGTTTGACTATACGAAGATCTGGATGGAGGATATCACTCATGAAACCAAGCAGGGTACCACCAATTTTACCTTAAGCAGTACTAATAAGCTGCTGAAGCAGTATCAGTGGGCCACAGGGCTGAAGACCGGTTCCACCAGCAAGGCGAAATACTGTCTTTCGGCTACGGCCAGCAAGGACGGCATCGATCTGATCGCGGTGGTGATGGGGGCGCCTGACTACAAGGTTCGCTTTCAAGATGCTCAGGCTCTGCTCACCTACGGTTTTGGCGTATGCAAGATCTACATAGACGAAAATAAGGATCCGCTGAAGTCTTTGACGGTGGAGGGCGGCGTGGAGGAATTGGTTCCTCTTCGGTACAGCGGTGAATTCCGTTATCTGGATACGTCCGGAAGCGATCTGTCGGCCGTGGAGAAGGTGCTGGAGCTGCCGGAAGCAGTGACTGCGCCTGTGGCTGAGGGGGCTGAGGCCGGACGCGTCAGGTATCTTTTGAACGGAGTAGAGATCGGAAGCGTTCCCATTGTCTTTGGGGCGGCAGTGGAAAAAGCCGGATATTTGGATTACCTGAAAAAAATATTCGGGGTTTTTCTTCTGCAGGAAAGTGCGTGAATGGAAATCAAACTGGGGATGCCGGCATAAGGGCGGCATCCCCTGACTTACGAAATGAGAGGAACGATATGCTGAATATGATAGTTACTGTTTTGGGGATCCTGGTGCTTGCGGTATTGTGGGTGGCGCTTTATGACAGCAACCGTTTTGTATTGAGGAAGCTGGAGATATCCGACCCCAGGATCAGGAGGCAGGCCAGGGCTGTGGTTATTGCGGATCTGCACAATAAGCAATATGGAAGGGATAATGAAAGCCTGCTTTGTGCCATCCGGGAGCAGAAACCGGACTTTATTCTGATTGCCGGAGATATTCTGACGGCATCCCCTGGAAAAACCATGAAGCCTGCCCTGCATTTTTTGAGGGCTCTTGCGGAGGAGTACCCTGTCTATTACGGAAACGGTAATCATGAGCACCGTCTGAAGCTGTACCCGGAAACCTACGGCGGCATGGCCCAGGAGTATGCGGAGGGACTCCGTGAAATAGGCATAGAACCGTTGGTAAACAGTCATGTATCTCTGGCGGAGCTGGGAGTGACCGTATACGGAGCGGAGATTGACAGGAAATATTATAGACGGTTTCAGATTCCCGACATGGAGGATGATTATCTGAGCAAAATTTTGGGACAGGCCGACTCTTCCGTCTACACTGTTCTGCTGGCCCATAATCCCGATTATTTTCCCCAATATGCAGGGTGGGGGGCGGATCTGACAGTTTCCGGACATGTGCACGGAGGCGTTGCCCGGGTGCCCCTCTGGGGCCGGGGAGTTATTTCGCCCGGCATGCTGCCCTTTCCTAAATATGACGGGGGCATTTTCCGGGAGGGAAAGGCGGTTATGCTGCTCAGCAGAGGGCTGGGAATGCACACGATTCCCATAAGAATCTTCAATCCCGGAGAACTGTGGGTGGTTGACTTCAGCCCCCTGACAGATCAAAAAGAAAAATAATTTTTTTCTTCCTGTCCCCGTTTTCACTTTTGCTGCGAATATCGAAATGTAAATATCTATATGTGAAAGTGAGTTGACAAGGAGGAAAACGATTATGAAAAAGAAACGACTTATTGCTGCGCTGACATCATGCCTGGTGCTGAGCGCCTGTCTGGGACTCAGTTCCTGCGGAAACGGCAAGGATCATGGCGGCGACTCTCAGGAGAGCGCGGACTTGGAGGTGTCTTTTGATTCTGGTGCGGAAGCAGATTCGGAACAGGGGAGTGATGGGAAGGAGGAATGTCCTGCAGGCACTGTGCCTGTCTGGCTGCTGGCGGAGTCCTATGTCTATATTGGGGACGAATTCTGGGATCATTATGTATGCGAACGCAATCAGTACGGAAACGTCCTGACACGAAAAAAATGCGGGGAGGACAATTACGACGTAATCTCTGTGGACTACCGGGCCGATGTGAAAGAGGAGGAAGGAGCATATTACATAGATACACCGTACAAGGGTCAGGGCATAAGCTATCGTTTTGCCATTGATGAAAACGGCAATGTAACCGCCATCAGCGGAAAGGACTGGACACTGACCTACTCGGATGATGATTCATCTGTATTCAAAATCACCTCTGTGAATAAAGGAAACACCACCAGTACTACCGTAAGAAAGTATGATGATAAATATCGTTGTGTGGAGTATGAATTTTACAGCGGAAGTATCAGCGAACCCAAGGTAGTTCGCTATTATGCTTATGACGACAGAGATCGGTGCGTTTGGATGCGGGAAATAAACTACGAGCGCAACTATGATTTTGAAAACACCATATCGTCATTCTGCGAGATGGATCGCCCGCTGGTGAGCTTCTATGTGGAAAGCAGCCGTAAGGACGGCGTTCAGCAGAGGATGACTGAGTATACCTGTGAGTGTACTTATGACGGCGCGGGCAACGTCATCACAGAGATTCACAGGTTTAAAGAAAATGACAAGATCGATTTCACCTATGCGTATGCCTATGATGATGTAGGAAACATGATTGAAATGAAAGAAATAGAAGATGACGGTTATATCCGGGATATCTACGAATATGACGCTGATGGAAACCAAATCGGTTATCGATTAAGTGAAGGCAAGAGTCATGATATTTACAGGCCCTTTCCTGTGCAGGATGATGCGCTGGTGCTTGCTTTTCTGACCTTAAAGGCGGAGAAATACTGACAGCCGTGAAATGCTTGACAGTTACTTTAAGGGAGCGGTAAAATAAGGGAGTAACTTAGCAGATATTACCAAGCAATATCTGCAATTCAAGCAAAGGAAGGAAAAACGATGAGGAAGAGAACTAAAACACTGTTCCGAAGGGTGTCGGCGCTACTGCTTGCAGGGCTGGTGCTGACATCTACGGCGGCTCCCGTCAGGGCAGCCGGCACATCCAATGCCGCAGGTCTGAGTGTGGCGTATCATACCCAGGAGGAGATCCTGGCCCGGATGAAAAGCGACGGACTTTCGCTGAGTGATCCCTTTACCTATGGGGAAGCACCTGTAACGGAAGGGAATTACGCACCGGGCAGTCTGTCCCAGGACACCCTGGACAAGGCCCTGAAGATGCTGAACCAGGTGCGATATATCGCAGGGCTGTCGGACAATGTGACGCTGTCCGATGAGTACAACCAAAAAACCCAGGCGGCTTCGCTGGTGATGTTTTTGAACAATGAGCTGAACCATTATCCGGATAAGCCGGAGGTATTTGGAAGTGAGTATGAACAATTGTACCAGCTGGGCAAGGAGGGGGCCCGCAGCTCCAATATTGCCATGGCGGCAAGCACCAATACGATCAGCGGGGCAGTGAGCCTGCATGACACCATTGTCAACGGCTGGATGGCAGATGCGGACGGCAGCAACATCGAGAAAGTGGGGCACCGCCGGTGGATCTTAAATCCTGCCATGAAGGCTACTGGCTTCGGTGCGATTTTCGGGGCTATAGCTGTGAATGGAAACAGTTATGGGTATACTTACAGCGCCATGTATTCTCTGGACGGTGCCGGTGCAGGTGGAGAGTGCAGTGTGGCCTGGCCGGCCCAGAATATGCCGGTGGCCTACTTTGATGCGACATATCCCTGGTCCATTTCCACAGGGGTCGAGGAGAATCCTGCGACGGTGAAGGTGACTCTCACCAGAGTTTCCGATGGCAAGGTCTGGAATTTTTCCGCCGCTGGCGCCGACGGGGATTTTTATGTGCAAAACAGCACTAATTCAAGTATTGTAGGACAAATGGGAGCATGCATCATTTTCCGTCCCAAGGATATCGAGGCATACAAGGCAGGAGATTCCTTCCAGGTGTCCATTGAAGGCATTTCCGCTCCTATTTCCTACACAGTAAATTTCTTTGACGAGAACAGTGTAGGAACAACACCGGGAACAACCACGCCTCCCACCGGAGGAGACCAGCCTGGAACGACTACCCCTCCCACTGGAGGAGACCAGCCCGGAACGACTACGCCGCCTTCCAGCGGTAATCAGCCTGGAACGACTACGCCGCCTTCAAGCGGTAATCAGCCTGGAACGACTACGCCGCCTTCCAGCGGTAATCAGCCTGGAACGACCACGCCGCCTGCCAGCAGTAGTCAGCCCTCCGGCACTCAAAGCGGTGTCAGCCAGGCGCCTGTGATTGTGAATGTGGACTGGAATTCAGTGAATAACAGCATCAGTACAGCTCCCGCAGCAGGCAACGACCAGAATGTTAATGCCACAGTGGGCAGTCAGTTTGAGGTTCCCGCCGATGTGCTGAACAATCTTGCGGGGAAGGACACCACTCTGTTTCTTCACACAGGAAGCGGAATCGCTTTTGGTCTGTCCGGCTCTGATGTAAAGACCGGAGACGCCTCCTTCAAGGTGACTATGACCTCCGGCGATGTGCCTGAGGAAGCAAAGCAGCAGGTACTTACGGGCGCTTATGCCAGCCGAAGCTTTGGTATGAGCGAAAAGGGAGATTATTCCATTCCGGTGAGCGTTCATATGAACCTGGGCAAGGAAAATGCAGGAAAGCAGGCCTTTTTATACAGCTATGACGAGGAAGCCGGTACTATGAAGCTGGTTGGAACCTTTACTGTTACGGAACAGGGACAGGCTATGTTTGGCATCAGCCGTGGAGACGAATATATTGCCGTGGTGGCCGACAAGGCTGTGGAGGGGATCGGAAATGCCTCACAGGGAAGCGGCAGAACCTATACGGTGAAGAATGGAGATACCCTTTTTGGCATTGCCAGAAGGAACGGCGTCAACGTGAATACGCTGATTCAGGCCAACCCCCAGATCAGAAATATAAATAATATTCATCCTGGCTGGATCATTAATATCCGGTAGCGGAAGAAAAGAAACGGTGTAGCGATGCTATGCCGTTTCTTAAATTAAGAGATTACCTGCAGTTTTTTATAAATATATCTTGCATATTTTCCTTAAGTATGATAGCTTATTTCCAAAGCATAATGATTCTGGATTTATTCTGACACTTCTAAGCCGTCATTTTTAACATCGGAAAATCTATGCTTTCTATTCAAATTTTTTCATTTACAAATAACAAAGCAGAGGATTTTCAAATGTGTGCCATCCGCAGACGTGTCCTCTGTATGCAAAGGAGGAGCATGGATGGAAATTGTATCGTTAAAGTATGACTTCAGCTTT
>OFGC01001301.1_pt1 | contig 17871 bp, 20 predicted proteins | sample 1521691 | NCBI WGS metagenome assembly OFGC01 (sample SAMEA3504121, study PRJEB24116) | mouse gut metagenome | biome: mouse gut; feature: mouse-associated habitat; material: faeces | place: Denmark | collected 2011
CTCCGGTTCCATGGAAAAGGCGGAATCGGTCCCCCCGTCTGCGCGTCTCAGCGTCAGATGCTTCTCCACCATCCTGGCTCCCAGAGCCACCCCCGCCCCTGCCACGGCACTGCCCATGGTATGATCAGAAAGCCCCGCCACACAGCCGAAAGCCTCCTGCATATTGGGTATGGTTCTCAGATTCACATCCTCATAGGGAGTGGGATAGGCCGAGGTACATTTCAGGAGAATGATATCCTCGTTCCCCGCCTCCCTGCAGGTGCGCACTGCCAGTTCAATATCCGCCAGGCGAGCCACACCCGTGGCCAGGATCACCGGCTTTCCCTTCTCTGCAATTTTGCGGATCAATGGGATGTCCGTAATCTCAAAGGAGGCCACCTTGTAGGCGGGAACCCCCATCTCCTCCAGGAAATCCACACTGGAAAAGTCAAAGGGGGAGGAAAAAAATTCCAGTCCCAGCCCCTCGGCAATCTTTTTCAGCTCCGGCTGCCACTCCCAGGGAGTATAAGCCGTCTCGTAGAGCTTGTGCAGTGTGATCCCATCCCAGAGAGTCCCCTGGGTAATCTGAAAGCAGGGGGCGTCACAGTCCAGAGTGATGGTATCCGCAGTGTAAGTCTGAATCTTCACTGCGTCCGCCCCCGCCTCTTTCGCCGCTCTGATTATGGCTGGCTGCCGCCCTGTCAAAATCCATATTGTGATTCCCGGACATCTCCGCCACAATAAACGTCGGCGAATCCACCCCGATGACATGCTTTCCCAGTTTTATATCTCTGATCTGTTCCATCTTCCCATTCCTAAAACCTTTCCAACGGCCCTGCCTCTCCTCACGGTCAGGCGTCCCCGTCAAAGCTTATCTTCTCATATTTTTTCCCGTCCCTTATCTCAAGCCAACGCCGGGCTGTCATGCGCATAAAGGTCACATCGTACCAGACCCCTTCCTTGCACACATGGTTCTTCTTCTCCTCCACCACCTCACAGCCGCAGAACTTGTGGAGCTCAATGACACCTTTATTGAGGCTGAATACATCCCCGTAAACCGCATTCTTTTTCAGGCTGCAGAAAGCATGGTCGTACAGACTCATCTCCAGGGACAGTGCCGACTTAATGCCGCGCAGTTTTTTCTCCCCCATATAGTAAGCCCACCCCAGATCCCCGGAAGGATTCTCCAAGCCTGTAAGGTTGATCACACCCCCTGGGCGGCCCTCCACCAGAATCACCCGGTAGCACACATCAGGGTTCCTGCGGACAGCCTCAAACCAATCGGTCTGCTTCTCCAAAGTCAGTCTGGGATTGGTGTTCATATACCTGGTGACTTCCGGATCCATGCGCCAGTTCATAATCATTTCCAGGTCCTCCTCCCGGATTTCACGCAGTGTTATGCTCATACTCCGCCTCCTGTGTCTTTTACAATGGAAACTCCCGGGGAACATGCCCCCTGCTCCTCCTACAATCCTGCGCTAAGTTTTAAGCTGCCTGTCAAGCGGACACGGTCGTTCTGCCCACTGAGCTCCCTGTCATAAGCGGGCAGAACACTTCTCCGCACAGACAAGAAGCTCCCTCACCCCGGAAAGCTCCACAGCCTCATCCAGGGGAATGGAAATGCCAAGTTTCTCCTGCAGCTCCCCGATGATCATCACATGAGCCAGAGAGTCCCACTCCTCCACATCCTCCATCATGGTCTCCTCGGTGATGGTGCCCGCCGGCACATTCAAGATCTCCTCTATCAGTGCGATAATCTTCTCCTTCATTTTCCCAAGCCCGCTCCCTTCCTTCATCCTGTGCTCTTTTTTTGTTTCAGGCTTTCAGGCCCTGCTCCATTCTCACACAATGCTTTCTCACCGGCACATCCTTAAGACAGATCTCATACTCAGACCCGCCCTCCGCCGTCCCCTGAACCTTACTGTACCCCAGACGCTCATACAGGGATGCCGCGGGACTGTTTTGGGAGGTGGGGACATACCTTCCCCGCAGACGCCCGTATCCCCGTCCCCGCAGGTCTGCCTCCATATCCTCCACCAGCTTCTTTTGCGTACGGCAACGATCCAGATTATGCCCTTCCCGGTGAACTTTAAAATAAGTGTCACCCTGAAGGTAATCGGTCAGAAAACGCATTCCGCATTCGTAAGTCATCACCTTTGCACCCATAGGCATCATGGCGATTTCCGTCTTTGTCAGGCTCCCTTGGCAACCCTTGAGAAATCCTTTGGTATACAGCTCAAACAGATGAATGTCAAAATTTACCTTGGATAAATCTTGTTCATCCTCGGCTGCCGTATTGGCTCCAAAACGAATGGAATCTCCAAAATCATGAACTGCCAGGCCAGGCATTACCGTATCTAAGTCAATAACGCAGACGCCCTTGCCTGTCTCTTTATCCATCATAATATTATTCAGCTTGGTATCATTATGCGTAACGCGCAACGGAAGCTCGCCCGACGCTTGCAAATCACCAAGCACGCCTGCGATAGCTTCCCGTTCCTGGAAGAAACGGATCTCGTCCGCTACGTCTTTCGCCCTGCCGCAGACATCTTCTTCCACCGCGCGACAGAATACCTGATACCTTGCCCTGGTATCATGAAAACCTGGAATCGTCTCATGAAGGGTTTCTGCAGGATAATCTGACAAGAGCTGCTGAAAATTTCCAAAAGCCACGGCGCTCTCATAAAAATCCTGCTCTGACTCTACTTGGTCATAGCTGACAGCATCCTCAATCATGTAATACATGCGCCAGTAATCTCCCTGTTCGTCCTGGTAGGTCGACGCGCCATCCTTGGCAGGAATCACCGTCAATGTCTCCCGCATCTCGTCTCCGCCTGCTTTTATGATCTTCTCTTTTAAAAAGGATGTCACCCCTACGATATTCTCCATTAATTCCAAAGGCTTGGTAAAGATATTCTTATTCATTCGCTGGAGAATATATCTCTTCTCTCCCTCGATCAGAAAAGTATCATTGATATGTCCGTTTCCCCATGGCTTAGGCATTCCAAGCTCGTCTGAGATTGCAAAGTGCAAAGCCGCTTCCTTGGCGCTCTCCAACAATTTCCCGCTTTCCATATAATTCCTCCTCTTCATCTTTTGAAGAATCTCCTGTTATTTTACAAAATTCCCTCTTTATGCTGCTAAAAAGTTTAAAACTCCTCTGGATACAATCCCTCTTTTTTCAAACGGGAAATCGCATTTACGACCATTTCCTTATCTTCCTTGTAAGTCACGCCATACCATTTATCCTGAGAGTTCAGTACCTGCACGCTTGCTTTTCCCTGAGCGAGCAAATCATCCACTGCAAAAGGTAAAAAGTACTCTGCTTTCTTTGGATTAGCCGGAAGATCATTTTTCAAAAATTCTACAAACCCGTCTTCCAGTTCCTGCAAAATGCTCTTGGAAAAGCCCCACATGTTCATGGAAACTGTGCTGTCCATAGAAACTTCTGTCCAAGTCTGTCCATCATCTTCTGTAAATACTGCTTTTTCTCCCTGTTTTTCAATGTGGGTCCGCTCGTCAATTCCTGTCAGGAATCCCTCGGAATCTGTGCGGCAGACTCCCCGCGCCACATGCCCATTCTCCGTCAGAGTATTCTTCAGGTAATATCCGATCATGGCATAACGATATTTCTCATCATCCTGGTGACTGGTCAGATAATCATAGATTGCCTGATAAGCATGTTTGCCATAATAATCGTCTGCATTGATTACTGCAAACGGTCCGTCCAGCACGTCCTTGCAGCAAAGTATCGCATGACCTGTCCCAAAAGGCTTCTCTCTTCCCTCTGGCACTGAAAAGCCTTCTGGAAGCTTCTCAAGCTCCTGATATACATATTCGACCTTTATCTTGTCAGACATCCGGTTTCCAATGCACTCCTTAAAAGCTTCCTCATTTGCCTTTTTAATAATGAAAACTACTTTTTCAAAGCCTGCGGCCAATGCGTCATAAATGGAAAAATCCATTATGATATGCCCCTGCTCGTCTATGGGATCAATCTGTTTCAATCCTCCGTAGCGGCTCCCCATGCCTGCCGCCATGATCACTAATACTGGCTTTTCCATACCTAACTACCTCCTGTTTATTTTTAATCATTATTAAATGATACACTGACAGTAATCATGCTTCTGCAGATATTCCGCCAGTTCCTTTCGCAGTTCGTCACTGTGCCGTGCAAACACAAAATTTGCCTGACTAAGCCCTGTCTTGCCTCCAACATCATTGCAATGTCCATAAAACTACAATCAATCATTATTTCTTTCGCCGCGCGCTTGTCCGCAATAACTTCAAGGTCATCGCAAAACGACACGGCAAACGACTCCTCCCCGATAACATGCCGCATTCTCTATGAAAGGGAAAAATCCCGGGCTTCCCTGGACTTAATATGAACAGAAATAGAGCAATCCGCCAAATGCTCATAATTCACTTCCAGGTTATATTTGACTTTCACATCTATATCATCCTCGGTCTCTGCAATATCCACGCTCTTAGCGTCAATGCCAATCAAAAGGCTGCCAAAGGGCGTGTTATAATAAGAGACGTTCTTTTTGTTCTTTTCAAACACCATATGTACGTTGGAGATGCCTTTCTTGGTTATATCCAGGGAATCTTCTGTAAGCTTGAGCACATTCCTGGTATTTCCATCAAATCCCTCCATCACTTCATCATACATAATATAATGTTTTCCATTTTTCTTGTAGTAATCTCCGGCAGTAATGACTTCTACCGGCTCTACATCCTCTTCCTCCTTGGATGCAAACTGCAGTCCCCGGATCGATAACAGTACGTCTTTTGTCATGGCTACTCCTCAATATGTATTAATCGCGCTTTTTCTATTTCACAGGGCAAAATAAAATTGGCAAATTTTTTAAATTTCTCTGCTGCATCACTGACATAAAACTGATACATAGGCTCTTTCGGTTCCTTGCCGTCATTGACAAGCTGGTGCTGCTCCAGCAGACGCCCAAGCCCCTGCGCTGTCTCGTAAGCGGGATTCACCAGATTCACCTGCTCGCCCATAATCTCGCGAATCATGGAACGAAGCAAGGGATAATGGGTACATCCCAGAATCAGAGTGTCTATGTCCGACTCCTGAAAAGAAGAAAGATACCGCCTCGCCACCTCTATGGTGACAGGATCTTTCAGCCATCCCTCCTCCACCAGGGGAACAAATAACGGACACGCCCTCCCCTGCACCGTGGCATGGGGATTATGCCTGTGAATCATTTCTGTGTAAATATGGCTTCCCACAGTTCCCTCTGTTCCAATAACGCCGATTCTTCCATTTTGGGTAAGCTCTGCCGCCACCTTCGCTCCTGGCTTTACCACGCCAATAATGGGCATCTTGATCTCTGGACGGAGTTCCTCTAAGGCAAACGCGCTTGCCGTGTTACACGCCACCACAATGGCCTTTACCCCCTTGGATTCCAAGAAATGGATAATCTGCCTGGAATAGCGGATAATGGTCTCTTTGGATTTGCTTCCATAAGGAACCCGGGCAGTATCTCCAAAATAGATAATCCGTTCTTGAGGAAGCTGGCGCATAATCTCTCGTGCCACCGTAAGGCCGCCGACTCCAGAATCAAAGACTCCAATGGGAGCATATTTCTTGTTCTCAAATTGGTCCATCTTATTTTCTCCACAAAATAGCTCATGCATATATATATTACCTGATTTAGTATAAAAATGCAAGTGTCATCAATCATTTTCAAATAATTCCCGAATCCGCTCTGCCAGCGCAAATTTTACCTTATAATTTTTGCCTTCCATAAGGCTTTTGTATTCCTCCTGCGTCAGGGCGCGCTTTAGAGATTTTTCCGCCTCTGAGTCAACCACCTCGTAAGCGCTGTTAAAGAAACAGAGGTTTGGATACATGACGCACCACCAGTTATGTCCTTCTCCCTCTCCGATGATCACCTCAAGCGCCTCATAATCCCCCGCTGGAAACGTATAATCCCCATAAGTCTTCTCTGGGAACTCTGTGACCGCAAGCAACGCATTGACGCCATATGTATATCCCTCTGATGCAATAATGCCAGAAGCTACCTGTTCTATCTGTTTCAAATTGTCTTTTACCACCTTGCGGCTTTGCGCAATGTCTGAAATTCCAGAAAGCTTTGGCTGCATATAGGCTCCCACTGCGTCCCGCACTTTGAGCTTTAGCTCCTGGTCTGCTTTAGCGTCGCTGTTCGCCCGCACATGGAAGCGAATGATTTTTCCCGCAATTTCCTCTGTCATGCCTTGCTGCCTGTGCTGCCAAAGCCCGCCAAGCAACATTGCTGATACCGCCATAATCAATCCTGTCTTTATAAAGCTTCTCATCTTTTCCTACCTTCCTTTTTCCAATTTCTTTCCAAATCTGGATGTCAAAAGATTCCTCTTGATTGCCGGAAAAATATTTCAAGGTTTCGATCTTTTGACATCCTCGTCTTTAAGGAAAGTATTTCCATAAAACGGAAGCTTATACATTTTTTTAATCCCAGTTCAGCAAGTCAATGTCCACCTGGAATACATGTCTGGCTTTCTGGTTGTAAATTCCGGGAATATCCTTATACTTCCAGTAAAGCTTCCGGTTCTGGCCTCCAAGGGACACAAAGCTGTTTGTGATGTCAATTCCATAATCCTGCCGCAATTTTTTTGCCGTCTTTTGCAGGTCTGCCGCAATCTGTCTTTCGATTTTTTGTTCCATCTGCAACTGTTGTGCCCCAGAACTAATCTGTCCCGTCTTCATCCTTCCTTTTGCGGCGACAGATACTGTGACCACTGGCCCGTCTTTTGTTTCCTCCACAGAGGAAGTCACTCTTATATCTGAGATCTCCGCCACCTGGCTTGCTCCCACCTCGTAAGTAAATTTTTGCAATAGGTTCTGGCAGAGAAACGCCTGCATCGCTTCTTTCACAGACAACGTTCCACAGTATTCAAAGTTCAATACCGCCCCATATCCCGTGATGACAGGACGCTCTCCCTGCTCTGTCAAAACCGGGATCAAAAGCAATTCATTCTGGTTGTGCCACTGGTTCATCAAGTTTCCGATAGCGGCAATCTTGTTCTGCCTAAAATCTTTCTGGCTGTCCAGCATCGCTTCTAAATATTTGCCCATCGAGCCTTCTGTTTCCTTGGTAAGCGAAAGAATCTTTGCCGCAGAGCTGCCCGCCAGAAACAAACTGATATTCCTGGCGGCGTCCTCCTGCCGTTCCCATGCCAGAAGCAGCCTGCGCAGATGCGTTTGATCTTTCAGAAGCGTTTCCCCAAGCACTACCGCCTTGATGTGATTAAAGTCCAGCAGGCGGTTGGTATTGTTCTCATAAGATTTCTCTACATGATACAAGTCCACACCCTCGAACGACATTCCCATGGGGGTGTCCGTCGTCTTGCCTTTGTCTGATATCTGGGCTAAATCTGGAAAGTCAAAGCTCACCACCAAATTTTGCTCGCCATCTTGCGAGTCCTCCATCTGCTGCAAGTCAATGCCCACTGCAAGCGGAAAGCTTCGCTCCTCAAGTTCCACGGATTCACAGCCACACAAAAATAGCATAGCCATCAGTGCGGCAAACATTTTTTTCTTCATCAGGAACTTCCTCCTTCCCTGACTCTTTTTCCCGTTCTTACTTTGTGCGCTGCCAACAGGATAAGCAAGATCAAAAACATGCCTGGCAATGCCACCCATATCTGATATCGTTGAAACACGTCTTCCAGAAAACTATGTTCAAAAAAACCTTTTGCAATGAAAAATACCAGTACGGCAGTCGCCCAGACACACCAGCGGTTTTGAGGTCTTTGTAATAATTCCTTAATCAGCAGCGTGCCTTGGAAAATCCCGGTATTTAACAAGGCAAACAGAGCAAAAAACCATACTGCCGTCATCAGCACGTCCTGTCTGGTGAAAAAACCTCCTGGCAGCTTGATCATGCCCATCAAAGTGATCACCGGCCGGCTTAACACCCCCATGGTGTTGGTCCCAAAGATCCCCAGGAGGATCAGATAAATCACCAAATTCACAAAAATCACCACAAAAAGCGACGATTTTGCACAGGCCGCCATCTTCTTTGGCGCTCGGCAATAGGGTATTAAAAAAAGCAACGCCGTGATTGGCAGCAGGAAAATCAACACGGCGACGCTGCCCTCTAGAAGAGAGCTCCCATGAGAAGCCACAATCGGAGTCCAATAGGATGGATTCACATCCCCTGCGGCAAAAAACAACATGATCAACAACGGAATCCCTAAAAACCAAAAAATAATCTCATACACTCTTGCTCTTCCCTCAATCCCCTGAATACTGCCATAAACGCCCAAAAGCAGCAGCAACAAGCTCACGCCAAGCCAGGAACCGTCCGGAAGCAGCCAGGATAGCACCAGCGTTGTAAGCTGATACAACACATACCCGGACAAGGTTACAAAATAAAGGAAGTAAAACGCCATGAAAACGTCGCCTAAAAACTCTCCTGCCGTATTTTTCATGTAATGATAATAATCTTTCTCGATCCGTTTTAAGTTTGCTCCCATCAGCCACAACAGCGCCATGCCTCCCGCGCCTCCCAAGAACAGGCAAAAGATCCCGTCTGCGCCCTTCATAGAAGAGAAAATTCGAGGAAGCATCAAGCTGCTCATCCCAAAAAGATCCAGAATCAAGAGCCTTCTTATCTGTCGTAACGAGATCTTCCAATTATCTGCAAACATATTCTCTCCTTTATTCTTTTTCTTTCCCGCGCTCCATCCTTAGCCTGGTACGCGCCCCTTGCCTGGTATACACTGGACGCTTCTTTAAAAATTCTAACGGCAGGCGCAAAAACGTGTCACGCTCGTCCTGATATCCATTTAAATCTGCGCCTACGAAAGGAGCCAGGTACGGGATGCCGAAACTTTCCAGATGGGATAGATGAATCAGCACGGCAAGCACGCCTGCCAAAAATCCAAAAAAGCCCATGGACCCGCACAGGAAAATAAACAAGAATTTTAGAATCCGAAACGCCGTTGCAAATTCTTCGTTGGGCACGGCAAACGAGCACAGCGCCGTCAACGCCACCACAATTACCACGATCGGGCTGACGATGTTGGCATCCACTGCCGCCTGTCCGATAATCAAGCCACCGACAATGCCGATGGTATTTCCATTTGCCCCTGGCAGACGCACTCCCGCCTCCCGCAGCAGCTCAAATGCAATTTCCATCAATATAACCTCCACCATTGCCGGAAACGGCACTCCTTCTCTGGACGCCGCCAAAGACAGCAACAGATCGGTTGGCAGTATCTGCGTATGGAAATTGGTCATGGCAAGATAAAGCCCTGGAAATATCATCGCCAGAAAAGACGCCAGATAACGGAGCGCCCGGGTAAAAGAGGCAATCTCCCAACGACTGTAATAATCGTCACTGGTTTGTATAAACGTATTGTAAGTTGCTGGAAGGATCAGCGCTACCGGAGAGTTATCGGACAACAGGACAATCCTTCCTTCTAAAATCGCCATCGCCGCACGATCTGGCCGCTGCGTGGTCTGAAACTGAGGAAAGGGAGAATATTTCCGTTTTTCGGTAAGCTGTTCAATAATCCCGCTGTCCAAGGTCCCGTCAATTTCAAATTCCTTGAGCCGTCTTTCCATTTCTTCCAACATCCCTGGATAAATCAAATCCTTGAGATAAACCAAGTCCACATTCGTATTGGTGCGCCTGCCGACAAAGGTTTCTTTCACCTTTACATGGGGGCTCCTTAAACGTTTTCGAATCAACGCCGTGTTCAATTTGACCGACTCCGAGAACCCTTCGTTGGAACCTCTGATAACTTTTTCCGATTCCGTCTCATAAACGCCCCTGCCCGGATATCCTTTATCCGGGATCTTTAAAGCCTTATGATATCCATCCAGGAAAAACAGCACGTCCCCGGTAAGCATTCCCTGCGCCGCGTCCTCAAGGGTGCCAAAAGGCTGGGCGTCAGAAATACCCCCTACATTCTCTTTTACATAATCTGTAAGCTCCTGCTCCGGCAAGCTGCGAAGCTTCTCTAAAAGCTTACCCACGGCAGAGTCTTTCCAGTCCACGTTGCTTAAAGCCACCTCGATATAGGCAATGTAGCATTCCTTGCCAAAATGCTCTCCAACCTTAATTTTTCGCTTTTTGATGTCCTCGCAGTCTGAAAATAACGCTTCAAAATTTCTGATATTTTCCTGCAAATCCGAAGTAATCTGAGTTGCCATACACTTCTCCTTTCGCACCAGCACGCACGACGCTCCTGCCCGGAGGGCTTTTTATCTTATCAGGATCAGACCTTTTGAACAAATTTATGTCTTGTAATTTATGTTAGTGCAACAGCCCCAATAAGATGACAAAAAAGGATAAGCCTGCGCTTATCCTTTATGCTTTCCCATATTTTGCTGTTTATTCCTGTTCATGGATAATATTTTTGACTTTCATCTCCTGATTTACCACATGGTTGCCCACAATCCTGACCACGGTCTCCTTATCTTTGCGCTTCAATCCTTCATAGATCTTCTCATGTTCCTCAATCAGTACAGGATATACGTCATCTTTTTTCAGGTATTCCACACGATAACGGTACATCTGCTCCCGAAGGTTGTTGAGCAGGCTGACCAACTTAGGATTATCCGCCGCCTGATAAATCACTTCATGAAATGCCATGTCTGTCTGAGCAATCTGCTTTACATTTCCCATACGAGTGCTCTCTGCAAACCGCAACAACGCCTCATGAAGCTGCTCCAATATATCCTCTGTCATATTGTCGCAGGCAAGGCTCACTGCCAACTCGTCTAAGGCACGCCGGATCTGCAGCACGTCCTCCAGGTCTTTCTCTGTCATCTTGGCCACCTGCGCGCCTTTTCTAGGAACAGTGACCGCAAGGCCCTCAAGCTCCAACATGCGGATAGCCTCACGAATCGGCGTGCGGCTCACCCCCAGCTTGGCGGCAAGCTGCAGTTCCATCAGACGTTCCCCTGGCTTTAATTCTCCTTTCAATATCGCCTCTCTCAGCGTGTGGAACACGACGTCACGCAAGGGAAGATAGGCGTTCATATTTAATTCCAATTGGTCCGTCATCTCATTCCTCCTGCCTTGCAGATTCATCTTCGGTTATTAAATATATCGGTCAGATACACCTGTTTTGCCAGGTTCCCTGCCCGCAGGCTTGCATAGGCTTTCTCCGCCAGCGCTTCTTTCTCAAACAGTCCAAACACGGTTGGCCCGCTGCCGCTCATCATCGCATTGAGCGCTCCATGCCGCATCATTTCTTCCCGTATCTGAGCGATCGCCGGATAACAGGGGATCGTGACGCTCTCTAGAATATTGCCCATATTGGCAGCGACTTTCTTTAAATTACTTTCTTTTAGCCCCTCAAGAAGCATATCTATATCAGGATGCACTATGTCGTCATCCAGCTTGAGATTCTCATAGACGAACTTCGTAGAAACACTGACGGCTGGCTTAGCCACCAACACCCTGCACCCCGGCATGGGCGGCAATGAGGTTAATTTCTCTCCGATTCCCTCTGCCAGCGCTGTTCCTCTCATAATGCAATAAGGCACGTCCGCCCCGATCTTCACTCCCCGCTCCATCAACTCTCGTTTGGATAAGTTGAGCCGCAACATCCGGTTCATGCCATATAACACGGCGGCGGCGTCGGGACTGCCCCCCGCCATTCCTGCCGCCACTGGGATAAATTTCTGCAAGTCAATGCTTATTCCAAAATCAAAGTGAAACTCATCCATCAGCAGCTTTGCTGCCTGGTATGCCAGATTATTCTCATTTTCTGGAACATAAAACAAATTGGTCTTTATTTGTATCTCTGGATTCTTTATTTTCTTAAGGATGATCTTATCATACAGTCCTATGGTCTGCATGATCATGCGAACTTCGTGATAACCGTCTTCCCGCCGCCTCAGCACGTCCAGCCCCAGATTAATTTTGGCGAATGCCTTTAATTTCATTTCTACCATAGCGCTTCTCCTGTATTTTGTATACATCTTTCTAACAATAGTTAAACATTTTTTCTAATAAATGTCAATTTTTTCCCCGATTTTTTTGCGGATCTAGTGTTAATTTTTTCCTCCCGCCTCCGATATAATTGGTAGAAGTATATTAACAGGTTACGGATAACCATTTCTAATTGCCAAGGAGGGGCACATTATGAGCATAAACAATGTAAGCAATACTACTAGTACCACAGCTTATACATCAAGTGTTTATCAAAACAATTACAAAAACGACACTGAGACTGCCAAGGCAGACGAGAAAGATAAGAAAGACGGCGTGGTATATGAAAAAGGCACCGCTGCTTCCGCTACTAAGAAAACCTATGCAAAAGAAGACGTGGTCGCACGTTTAAAGAAAGACGCTGAAGAGAGAACTGCACAGATGAGAAGCCTGGTGCAGCAGATGATGGGCAACCAGGGCCACCGGATCGGACAGGCAGACGACATGTGGAAATTCCTTGCAAGCGGCGATTTCACAGTCAGCCCCGAGGTCAAAGCACAGGCACAGGCTGATATCGCAGACGACGGCTACTGGGGCGTAGAGAAGACTTCCGACCGTATCATTGAGTTTGCAAAAGGCCTGGTTGGTGATGATCCTGAGAAAGCTGAGGAAATGCGTGCCGCTTTTGAAAAAGGTTTCAAGGCCGCTACCAAATCCTGGGGCAAAGATCTCCCAGATATTTCTCAGAGAACTTATGACGCTGTAATGTCCAAGTTTGACGACTGGGCAGGCGTAAAGACGGAAGCATAAAGCAAGAACAAAGCGTGCAATCCCCTCAATCTGAGGGGATTGTTCCTTTTCAAAAGGAGTTTTCCGATGAACATTTTAATTATTGACGCCCAAGGCGGCGGTCTTGGAAAGCAAATTGTAGCTTCTATCAAAAAGGCTTATCCCGCTACGGAAATCACTGCCGTGGGAACGAATTCCCTCGCCTCCTCCAATATGCTCAAAGCTGGCGCCGACCATGCGGCTACTGGAGAAAATGCCGTAATCGTAGGTTGCCGCAAAGCCGATATCATTATCGGCCCAATCGGAATTGTGATTGCGGATTCTATGTTCGGCGAAGTAACGCCCGCCATGGCTGTTGCCGTGGGTCAAAGCAACGCCAAAAGACTGCTGATCCCCATCAACCAATGTGAAAATATTGTCCTTGGCGCCAGTAGCTTGTCTGTCAGCGACATCATCGGGCAGATCCTGCAATATTTGAATGAGGAAATCAATCGTTGACATTTGTGGCAATGACCGCTATAATGAAAAAAGCACTAGGCAGAAGCCTGGTTAATAACACAGAAGTGTTTGCATGAATTTGGACAATTAACAGGTTAATGCTTAGATACAGATTTTATGATATATGTCTATGAAAGCATATGATTTCCAGAAGGGAATTATATGCTTTTGTTTTCTGAAATGCCAGAGTATCAAAAGTTTTAAAACACCTCGTCCTTGCAAAACGCGCTGCAGAGAAGCTATGGCGCCAAAGCATCCCGTTTCAATTCATGCAGACTATAAAAGGAGGATTTCATATGGCATGTTTTTTAATCCCCGCCGGGGAAGCCGCTGTCACCACCGTGGTACATAAGGTACTCAAATCAAAGGAACAAGCAAATACAGCTCAAACTGACAGACATGATGCTGCGCCCGCAGAATCTGCAAAAACGCCCTTTTCCCATAAGCTAAAATGGCTCAATCATATGTTGTGGGGCGGCTCCGCCCTTCTTGCTTTTGAGCATGTCTGGCATGGAGAGCTAATTCCCTGGTTCCCATTTTTATCTGCTGCAAATAATGCTGCTGACACTGCCGAGATGCTTCATGAAATGTCCACTGTGGGCGTGGCGATGGCCGTCTTGATTACCGGAATCTGGGTCGGAATGGTTACAGTTTCAGCAAGCATTGAAAAACGTCCGCAACAATCTTCGGATTCTGGCGCCGGAGAATTGTCATGACATTATTGACAGCTGTTTTGGCAGCGGTCGTCACCACGGTCCTGTGGTATTTTAAGGATGGGAAGAATCATTTGAAGCTCGGGACCTTGAGCCTGATCTATTGGGGAGCTTCCCTGATGTGGCTGGCAGACGCCATTTTTGAATTCTTGGAGTCAGAGGCGGCATATTTTTCACCCGCCCCACAGGAGATGTTAAATGATTGCTTTCTGGGCATTTCCGCAGTAACTCTTGGATTAGTCATTTGGCTGGTCCTTTTGTTGGTCAGTGACCCAGACGGCGTAATTCGAAATGCGCTGTCTAAAAAGCATTGATTCCATTGCAAAAAATTCAGCTTCGCTATTTCAAAATGGGGCTGTCACACGAATGGGTGAATACATTCGTGCGACAGCCCTATTTTTTTCATGTAGATTTGACATTTCTGCCAACAACGTTTATCATAAAAATAACTTTATCTATCTGCGCTTCAAATACATACAGAAAGGACGTAACGTTATGGCAATTATGCTTCTTTTATGCTGTGCCGTCATCCTCTCCTGTATCATAGCAAATCGATTTTCCAGCAAATTTGGAATGCCCGCACTTCTGTGCTTCATGGCTCTTGGTATGATATTCGGCTCTGACGGACTTTTCAAAATTTCTTTTAACAACTACATTATCACAGAACAGCTCTGCACCATTGCTCTGATCTTCATTATGTTTTACGGCGGGTTTGGTACCAAATGGCAGACTGCTCGTCCTGTCGCCGTAAAATCCGTACTGTTATCCACTTTGGGCGTTGTAGCTACAGCACTGCTGACTTGCCTGTTCTGCTTTTTGATTTTGCGTTTCTCCTTTTCAGAAAGCTTTCTGATCGGTGCCGTTTTAAGTTCCACTGACGCCGCTTCCGTGTTCTCCATCTTGCGATCCAAAAGTCTCAACCTCAAACACTCCACTGCGCCTCTTTTAGAAATCGAGAGCGGCAGCAATGACCCTATGGCTTACATGCTGACCATGATTGCCCTTGCCATGATCTCCGGAAACACTGACACCTCTGTGCCATTGATGCTGCTATGCCAGATCGGACTTGGCATCCTGATCGGCATTGCCAGCGCCTTTTTCGGCATTTGGGCATTACAGAAAGGAGAACTGATCTCCCAAGGCATGGACACTGTCTTTGTCATCGCCCTGGTACTGTTCTCTTATGCGCTGCCCACCCTGATCAATGGAAATGGCTATCTCAGCGTATACCTCACCGGCATTATCCTGGGCAACAGCGATATCAACAACAAGATCACCTTGGTTCACTTCTTCGATGGAATTACCGGGCTTGCGCAAATCTTAATTTTCTTCCTGCTAGGGCTGCTCTCTTTCCCTCACAGACTGCCTGGGCTGGTGATGCCTGCGCTCCTAATCGCTCTGTTTTTGACCTTTGCTGCCCGCCCTGTGGCCGTATTTCTGATTCTTCTGCCTTTCCGTTCCTCTCTGCGGCAATGTCTGCTGGTATCATGGTCCGGTCTTCGCGGGGCTGCTTCGATCGTTTTTGCCATTCTGGTCATTGCAGAAGGCACTCCCTTAGAACACGATTTATTCCACATCGTGTTCTTTATCTCGCTGCTCTCTGTCGCACTCCAGGGCTCTCTGCTTCCTCTGGTAGCAAGAAAGCTTGACATGGTCGATTACAGCTCTGATATCCGAAAAACTTTCAACGACTATCAAGATGATTCCGACCTGACTTTGATGCGTATGTATATACCCAAAGGACACAACTGGGAAAACCGCAAAATCGAAGAAGTAAGCTTTCCCACTGGCTGCCTCGCTCTGATGGTAAAACGAGACAGCGACACTCTGATTCCTCGTGGCAATACCACCATCCTTGCCGGTGACACCGTGATTTTAAGCGTTCCTTCTTATCGCAGCGAGAATGACGGCAAATTGAAAGAAATCCTCATCACCCAAAATCATAACTGGCGCAATTGTTCGATTGCCGAACTTAATCTTCCAGAAAACATCCTGATCGCCCTGATCAAGCGGGGCGATGAAAATATCATCCCCCAGGGCAGCACAATCATATTGGAAAATGACCAAGTTGTCATCTATAAATAAGCGTCATTTTCTATGCAAATTTTGATTTTTCAAAATCTATGCGCTATTGAAGAAAACAGCTCGATGATGTACGGAAACTAAGACAGGAAGCAAACTTTTCTGAAAAACACGAATGCCATAAGCAAAATGGGAAGCAGGTAATGACTCAGGTATAAAACTTTGATGTAACTCAAAGGAGCTGCGCGCCAATCACTTGGTGCGACAGCTCCTGTTTTATCTTTTACATCATTAGTTTATGCTTAAGCCGGCGCTTGCATATCCTGCAACTGTATTGACTAAAGATAATCCTGTTGCCGTTGCCGAAAATACCAGCATCAACCGGGTTTGAGCCGTAACTGGAATATTCAGCCCTGTCAAAGAGCCGTTTAACAACGTGCCAATAGATATTATTCCGGATAGTGTCGGCGTCAGATTGATCAATGTTCCGGCAATCGGTGAAAATACATTATTTGGCGTTGCCGATTGATAGATTTGCGCACGGACAGTCAAATTGGAGCCTACCAAGGAAAGCGCCAGGGTTGTGCTGAAAAACGCACTAAACGAAGTAATTATGCCGTCGCGCGGAACCTGAAATGCAAAATTGGAAAGCGTTCCGCTGGCATTTGTAATATCTATTGTGGAACCTAAAAGCGTAAGCCCCGGCGCACTGCTTCCAAATCCAACAAAAGCAGGAAATCCAGCAAGCCCTCCAGCAATCGTCGTCAAGGAAACCGGAAGTCCAGATGCAAAGGGAATAATCGCTCCGGTACCCGCAACTCCTGTCGCTCCGTCTGCTCCCGTCGCCCCCGTTGCTCCCGTCGCCCCGTCTGCCCCCGTTGCTCCCGTTGCTCCATCTGCTCCTGTCGCCCCTGTCGCTCCGTCTGCTCCCGTTGCTCCTGTCGCCCCGGTTGCTCCCGTTGCTCCGTCTGCTCCTGTCGCTCCCGTCGCTCCGTCTGCCCCGGTTGCTCCCGTCGCCCCGGTCGTTCCGGTTGCTCCTGTGGCTCCGTCTGCTCCCGTCGCTCCCGTTGCTCCCGTCGCTCCGGTCGCTCCCACCGGACCATCATCTCCCTGACAGCCTTTCGGCCCCTGGATTCCTATTGGCCCTGTCACACCCTGGATTCCCTGCGGACCTGTCACACCCTGCGGTCCCATAGGACCTGTCGGTCCTGTCACACCAGTTGGTCCCGGGACTCCTCTGGGTCCCTGAAGGCCAATATCTCCTTGTGGACCAACCGGACCTGTCGGTCCTGTTGGTCCCATTGGTCCTTGAGGTCCGACATCGCCTTTCGGTCCTTCGCAGCCTGGATCACCTTTCGGTCCGATATCGCCGCGCACGCCTTGAATACCCTGAATACCTTGTGGTCCGGCGTAACCTCTCGGTCCCGCATACCCTCTTGGTCCGGTGTTTCCGGTAGGCCCTACTGGCCCGGTATTCCCTCTCGGCCCTCTGGCTCCTGGAGCTCCAGGTATACCCTGTGGCCCCATAGGACCTGGTTCCCCTCTATCACCTTTTGGACCAGGACAGCCAGCATCTCCCTTGATTCCTTGCGGTCCTGCTGGTCCTTGATCTCCCCTAGGTCCCGCAGGACCACGTTCACAACATACAGGATGACATTGATTGTGGCAGTTCTTACATACATTTTTATTATCCATAATATCCACATCCCTTCTAAATTATCTGAAAAAGCACTAAAATATTGTCTTTTTCTACAAACACTATATGTATATTCTGACTATTTGCTACATGATTTTTAAGAAGAATACTTCTTTGCAGAATTCTTAGCTTGCGGCGAATCGTTTCGGCGATATTTTCCCATACATACCAGAACGATCCTGCCCAGAGAGCTTTTATCTTATAGGATCAGGTTGTCAAAAGGCTGATTTTCATTGCAGAGCAAATTTTTCAAAATTGT
>OFGC01001305.1_pt1 | contig 17775 bp, 1 predicted proteins | sample 1521691 | NCBI WGS metagenome assembly OFGC01 (sample SAMEA3504121, study PRJEB24116) | mouse gut metagenome | biome: mouse gut; feature: mouse-associated habitat; material: faeces | place: Denmark | collected 2011
TTAGCCGCGGGTCGGCAAGCGCCTGACCGATAGTAAGAAAAGCCCCCAGAACCCGATCCACCACGTCACCGCCAGAGGTCATGCGGTACGCCTTCTCTCTCCATTTGGTTGTAAAAGTTGAGCAGTTATTCCGTATCTTCAAATAATTTGTTCCGTGTCCTTATAGAACAGCACCCCCCGATGCAGCTGACTGCCGCATCAGGGGGTGCGCTGTTATGCCGGTCGCTGCCGGCCCTGGCTCTGTCAGGTATTTTCCATAAAGTTCTTCAGCATCTGCGCCGCTTCGGCACGGGTCGCGGTGCCGCCGGGCACAAGCCGGCCCTTGCCGCTGCCCTTCAGGACGCCGTTCTCCACGGCCCAGCACAGCGCCTCCCGGGCGTAACCGCTGACCTGCTCCGCATCCGCGAAGTCCAGGTCCCGGCGGCCTGCCCTGGGACTTCCCACGTACCGCCAGAGCATCACAACGAACTGCTCCCGCGTGACGCTGTCGTTGGGCCCGAACTGGCCGTCCCCATAGCCGTTTACGATGCCGTTTTCCACGGCCCAGGCGACGCTGTCCGCATACCACGCGCCGTCGCTGACGTCGCTGTACGCGCTCATCGCCTCCTTCTCCGGCTGGCCCTCCAGCCGGTAAAGCACGGTGGCCAGCATTGCGCGGCTCATGGTCTCATCCGGGCTGAACGTCGTTTCACTGGTGCCGCTGAACAGCTCCCGGGCGGAGGCGAAGGTCACGGCCTCGGAGGCCCAGTTTTCGGGCGGCACGTCTGCGAACACTCTGCCGTTGTCCACGATCTCTACCGTGGCGGAACCGTCCAGAGGGATGCTCATCCTGCCATCCTCCACGATGCTCCGCTGGATGATCTCCCGGGTGCCGTCCTCATGGACCAGCATCGCCACGGTGCCGGGACCGGCGTCCTCCGCCGGGACGGTGAGGGTCAGGCCGCCGGGGACCCGCTCCACGGTCTCGCCGCCTGCGGTCAGGGTGAATGTGACCGCCTGCCCCGCCTGTTCGGCGGATACGCTGACGTCGCCGCCCGCGCCGGCCAGGGTATCCAGCGCCTCACGGGGGATCGCCGCGTCGGCGATGGGGGTGGAGACGGTGAGGGAGGCGTTGGTCTCGCTCTGGATCCGGCCCACTGTGGAGGCCGGGATGGAGACCTGGGTCTTAGTCACATCGCCGGTGATCTCCGGCTTGATAACGATGGTCCGGCTCTGGTTTTCCACCGCCTCCTGCACCAGCTTATCGCCATCCGCGGCGCTCACGGCAGTGATCGCCGTGCCGTCCCGGACGTCCGTCTGCGCCGGAGTGCTGTTCGCGGCTGCGGGCGGGGTGGTGGTTGTGCCGCCGCCAGAGGTCGTGGCCGCTTGGACGGTCACATCGATCTGGAACTCCACCGTGTTGTAGTTGGTGGTGTCGTCCGGCGTGAAGACTACATATTGCTCAGAGGTTCCCACGCCAGGCGTGATGCTGCCATCCTTCCAGGCAAACTTGCCCGATACATCTGTTGCGCCACCGTTCAATTTAATATCGCTCAGCGTCTGTCCCGCAGTACCGGACGCTGTGGGATATGTGCTGATGACAGGATCCCCCTTCTTGATCTCCACTTCGATGGACGCCGGGGCGATACCGGTGTAGTTCACGCTGTCGGCCACCTTGTACCAGACGGTGTACGTTCCTGCGTTCGTGCCGGTGGGGACAGCCTCCGAGTAAACGCCGTTCTGGCTCGTGCTGTACTCCACCGTGCCGATGTTATTTACTGTGGTGCCAGTTCCAGCAGCAATGAGGTTCTGCGCAGTTCCGGGGCTGTAAGTCAGGTCAGCGCCCCTCGGTGCAATTGCCAGCCTGGCGTCCACCCGGTCAATCGTCCCTGTGACGCTGTCGGGCCAGTTGATGACGTACCGGCCTGCGTTAGTGCCGCTGACTGCCACATTGGTATAATCCAACATGACCATCTTGTTTGTACCGGCGTTGGCGCTGTCATAAGAGGCCGTCAAACCGTTGATGGCGATGGAATCACCGCCGGCCAGATCGCCGGGCCTCACAGTCACCGTGATCGCGTCATCGGCAACATGGATATTGCCGTCGTAGTTCTTCGGCTTGATGGTCACCACCGGGGTCACAGGCTTCGGCTTTGCGGTAAACAGTACGCTGTCTGTGTTGGAGTTGCTGTAGCCGTCCGCAGCCTCCCGGTAGGCTTCCACAGTGAAGCTACCGACGCCTGTTACGGTTACAGTGCCATTCTTCTCATCAATCTCAGCGACACCGTTGCTCTCCTTGATGCTCCAGTGGATCGCGCCGCTGCCGGAGCCGCCTGTCGCGCTCAGGTTGAACGTATCACCGTAGCGGATATCAGCAGGCTTGTCGGTAATGGACAGGGGATTCTGGCTGGAGGCCACGATCTCGAAGGTGCCGGTTACAGGAGAGGCAAACTGGTAGTTGCCGCCCGGGTTGTCTGTGACCGTGACGGTGTATTTGCCCACCGCGATCCGGGGAGAAGGAAGCGTTACCGTGTACTCGCTCTCCGGGATGATACGGCCCCCGGAGTCTGTCACAGTGACGGTGGGGGTCTTTTCCGTACCGTCGTACTGAATGGCGGACGGCGAGCATTTGACGGTAGGCGGATTCGTATTCGCGGAAACCGTCACAGGATTCATCCTTACCGGCACGCTGTCCGTGTGGTTGCCATCAGTGGCGGCGGCCTTGTACCAGACGGTGTAGCTGCCTGCGTCCGCAGCCGTGGGAAGGTTGTAGCTGTAGTCACCGCCATCCAGCGAATACATCATATTGCCGCCATCCGCCGTGCCGCCGGTCACCAGGGCCTGCGGACTGCCGGTGTAGGTCAGACCTGGAACAGCTTCCGGCGCATTTGTCACCTCTGCCGCCGCCGGGCTGATGGTGCCCGTGGTGGTAGCGGGAGCCGTGACAGTGTATTTTTCCTTGACGCCGTCCGGGATCGTCAGACTGTCAATCATGACGGTCTTGTTCGTCCCCGCGTTCGCGTCCATGAAATGTCCCGTGGCGGTAACAGTGTCAACGCTGTCACCTGCAGCCAGGCCGCTGAGAATGACGGTCAGCTGAGCATCCGGTTTGCCATCGTAGGGCTTCTCTGCGGCAATCACAACGGCGGTGACGGGCTTCGGGGCCACGGTGAAGGTCCAGGTGTCGGTCAGACTTCCGGAGGTGGCTGTAATCGTGACGCTGCCGGACTTCTTGGTGGTCACCACGCCGGTACTGCTGTCGATGGCGGCAACGTTCGGGTCGCTGCTGCTCCAGGCCACCGCTCCGGTTCCGCCGGTGGCGCCCAGGTAGAGGGTGTCACCGTAGACCACGCTGTCCCGCTTGCCGGTGATGGTCAGGATGGGCTGGCTGCCGTCAACGATCTGGAAGGTGGCGGTCGTATCCAACTGATAGTTGGTCCCCTTGTTCTTGATGGTGACGGTGGCAGTACCAACATTGATGTTATTGCTGTAGGTTGCCGTATACTCACCAGCCGGGATTACATTGCCGCTGTCATCGGTCACAGTGACGGTGGGCTTATGTTCGCTGCCGTCATACTTGAAGCTGTTCTGGGACAGGGTGACAGTCGGGTTAGTCACAACGTTTTTGCTGATGGTCGCCTTGGTTGTTACGACATCGCTGTCCTCGTGTGTGGAATCGCCCAGCACCTTGGCATAAATTGTGTAGGTGCGTACCTTGGTCCCAGTGGGGATTTCGGCGGAATAATCTACAGCATTCAGCGAATAGACCACGATCCCCTGTAGAGAGGTACCTGAGTACTCATCAATCAGCTTTTGAGCTTCTCCGGTGTACACCAAATCGGTCAAGCCCTCCGGCGGTGCGGCAAATGCCGCCTTGCTCTTTGCAATGTAAAATGCCGTTGTGTCTTTGAACTGATAGTTGCCGCCCGTACTCTGGACCGTGACCTCTGCTCTGCCTGGATTGATATTGTTGCTGTAAGTGACAGTGTAGGTGTTTTCATCTAGGGGTACACTATTTACGCTCACGGCTACAGGAGGCTCTTGCGGAGTGCCGGTGTACGGCAGAGGATTGCTTGCCAGCTCCAGTTTGACCGTGGGATAGGCCAGTTTTTGCTTGATTTCCACAATCACCGATTTGGGCTCTGTATCACCGGCGCCGTTGTCGCCCTGCACTTTGTACCAGATCTGATAAACACCTGCATTGGTCTCACCGGGAATCGACGTGCTGTAGCTGCCGTTTTCCGTTGTGGAATACACCACCTTGCCGTTGACCGCAGTACCGGGCGTCACAAGCTCCTGCTTAAAGCCGTTGTAGGTCAGATCGTTCGGCTTGGGGGCGTCTTTCAAAGCCGCGCTGCCTGCCTTGATGGTGAAGGTCCTGCTGCCGCTGACATTGTAGTTGCCGCCGGTTTTGGCGGTGATGGTAACGGTGGCGTTGGTGCCGATCTGTACGTTGTTGCTGTAGCTCACATCGTACTCGCTGGCCGGAATCACGGTCGTACCGTCCTTGACCACCACGTCGGGCTTCTTCGCGGTGCCGTCATAGTCGAAGGTCTCGCTGGACAGCTCGATGACAGGATTTGTCACCGGCTTCGGCGCGATGGTCACCTCCACGCAGATTGCGGGACTGTCCTTGTAGTTGCCGTCGGCATCGGCCTGGGCCTTGTACCAGACAGTGTAGGTACCCGCGTTAGTCTCCTTGGGAACGGACAGGATATAGTAGGCTCCGTTCCGGGAATAGGCGAGGGTACCGTTTGTCGCCGTGACGCCGGTGACCAGAGGCTGAGGATTGCCGTCGTAGGTCAACTCAGGATTTGTCGCTCCTGTCAAACTGGCGGCCTTCGGGGTGATGGAGGCTGTCGGGAACGGGGGAAATTTGATGTCGTACCGGTCGTCGCTGGGGAGAGTGCCGGTAACGGTGACGGTCTTGTTCGTTCCCACATTGGCGTCACTGAATTTGCCGGTCAAGACGCCATCAAGGTTGATGGTGTCGCCGTTCAGCAAGTCGCCGTCTTTCCATGTGATAACCAGCTTGGCCGTGTCGTAGCCATCATACTCCTTATCCTTGGCGGTCACGATGGGCGTGACAGTCTTCTTTTCCGCGCGGAACGACCAGGTGTCCGAGACCTCGCCGTAGTTGCCGTCAGCCACTTTCTTTGCGGTGATCGTAACCGAGCCGGACTTGTGGACAGTTACCAGGCCGCTGCCGTCAATGGAGGCGGTCAGCGGGTCACTGCTCGCCCACGCCACAGCCCCTGTTATGGAACCGCCCACCGCGCTGAGGGTAAAGCTGTCTCCGTACTGGACCTTTCCGGGCTTATTCGTGATCGACAGCGGGCTTTGCCCCGCTGCGAGGATGGTGAATGTCTTTTTTGCCTCGGTGAAGGTATAATTTCCGCCGCCTTTTGCGGTGACCTTGACCTCGTAGTCTCCGGCTTTCGTCCAGTCCCCGGTCCCGTAATCGACGGTGTACTCTGTTGCCGGGATCACGCGGTTGTTATTGTCCTTGACCGTGACCGCCGGTTTATGCTCTTTGCCGTCATAGGAAGCCCCGCCGGGGTTGAACTCAATGGTAAGGTTGGTCACAGTCTGCGGGGCGATAGTCACTGTTCCCAGCGTTGTACCCGCCGTGTCGTTGTGGTTGCCGTCGCCCTTCACGCGGTACCAGACCTCGTAGCCGCCCGCGCTGGTCCCAGTGGGGAGGCTGGCGGAATAGGTCCTGTTGTCCAGCGAGTATTCCATCGTGCCTTCCGTGGAGGAACCCGCCGTGTCTACCAGCGTCAGGGGAAGGCCGGTGTACTCCAGATCAGCGGCTGCCGTGGGCGCGGTCACCTTTGTTTCATCCACATTCGCCTTGAAAATCGATGCGGTGGCGGTGGCGGGGTAGGTGATGAGGTAGTTCTGATAATTACCCGTACTGCCAGTAAAGCTCGGATTCGTGCTGTCAACGTTCACCTTCTTATCCGTTCCAGCGTTGGGGTCCTCGAAGCTGCCGGACAGAGTAATGCTAACGGTATCGCCGTCCACCAAATCGCTGGTGTTCAGCGCAGCGGTAACGGTGGCAGTTGTACTGCTGTCATAAGTCTTCGCCGCCGCCGTCACAACGGCTGTCACCGGCTTTTTGTCCGCGTAGAACGGCCAGGCAGCGGTCTGATCGGCGTAGCCGGGTTTGGTGCTGGTGGCTGTGACCGTGACAGAACCCACGCCGGTGATGGTGAGCAGTCCGTTGGTAATGCTGGCAATTGTGCTGTCGCTGACCGTCCAGGCTATTGTTCCGTCACCGCCTGTGGTCCCCAGCTGGATGGTGTCGCCATAGTAGACCCGCTCCCGTGTGCCGGTGATGGTCAGAGGCTTCTGGTCCGCCGGGAGGATTTCAAATGTGGCGGTGGCGGTAAAATCGTAGTGGGTACCTGTACCGGTAATGGTCAGAGTGTGCGTACCTACACTTGTCAGGTCAGTAGTACATGTCGCGGTGTACTCACTGCCGTCGATCACAAACCCATTATCATCTGTGACAGTGACTGTGGGCTCCTGTTTCTCCCCGTTGAACGTCGCCTTTTCCGGTGTTATCTTGATAGTAGGCGGGGTCACGTTGTTGACGATAATGGAAGCAGTTACCGACTGCGCTTCGCTGTCATTGTGGTTGTTGTCGCCCTGGGCCTTGTACCAGACGGTGTAAGTGCCCACAGCTTTCCCGATGGGAATGGCCGGAGTATACGGACCGTCCTCAGCCAGAGCGTAGACCATCGTGCCGTTGGACGCGCTGCCCGCCTCGGCCAACGCCTGCCCGGTGCCGTTGTAGGGCAGGTCTTCCAGGCCCTTCGGCGGCGTTGCAACCGACGCAGTACTCTTCGCAATCTCAAAGGTCCCCGTACCGTTTACGATGTAGTTGCCGCCGTTGGCGTTGGTGATGATGACCGTTGCCGTACCGGCGTTGATGTTGTCGCGGTAGGACAGGGTGTACTCGGTGCTGGGGATGAGCGTGGCGCCGTCCTCCACCTTGACACCAGCAGTACCCGGCTCCTGTTCGCTTCCATCGTAGGTATAGGTGCCGGACACGGTAACCTTCGGACTGATAACTTCCTTCGGCTTGATGGTCACGGTAACCGAGCCAACCGTTGTGCTGTCCTCGTGGTTGCCGTCGCCGACAGCCTTGTAGGTCACCGTATAAGTTCTCGCATCGGCCGCCTTGGGAATGCCTTCACCATAAGTACCGCCATCCAGCGCGTACTCGATATGTCCGCCCGTTGCGGTGCCTCCGGTCACCAGCTCCTGCGGCTGTCCGGTGTAGGTCAGGTCTTTGGCCTGGGGGGAGGCGGCCAGCTCTGCGCTGCCCTTGCGGATCTCAAATGTCATGCTGCCGCTGACGGTGTAGTTGCCGCCCTCGTTATTCGTGATGGTGACAGTGGCGTCGCCTACGTTCTTATTATCGCTGTAGCTGGCCGTGTACTCGCTGGCCGGAATGACCACCGAACCGTCCTTGATAATAACAGAGGGTTGTTTCTCGCTTCCGTCATACGTATAGTAGTAGGTTCCGTCGGCGTCCGTCTGCAAGTCGTTGCCGGACAGGGTGGTATTCGCGGCGTCCGCCGTCAATGTTTTCCGGCTGATGGTCACCTGGATCGACTGGGGCTCGGAATCGTTGTGGTTGGCGTCACCCTTTTCCTTGTACCAGACCGTGTAAGTGTCCGCGTTGGTCCCGGCAGGCACCGTCGCAGTATATACGCCGTCTCTGGAGCCGGAGTAGAGCGTAGTGCTTGCATTTCCGCCGGTCACAAGGTCTTGGGGCATGCCATCGTACACACGATTATTTGCCGTCAATGCCGGTACTGTGGCGTCCGCCTTGGAAATGGACGCGGTGGTATTGGGCGGGACGGTGATGTCATACTTGGCATAGGTCGGATCAGCGACAAACGTGCAGGTAAATGTTACCGTTTTATTTGTTCCGGCCCGCTCGTCCTCGAAGGTTCCCGTCAGGGTCTCGATTTTGATCTCGTCATCCCCGACCAGAGCGCCCTTCTCCCATGTGACGTGGAGGTTGGCTTCCGTCTTGGTGTCGTACACCTTGTCGTCTGCGGTGACAATGGCCGTGACCGGCTTTGGCAGCGCGTTGAGCAGATAGTCCGCCGTCACCGTGTCATAGTTGCCGCCGCCCGTCTTGGTGGCGGTGATTGTGGCGGAGCCTGCCCCCTTGATGGTCACAAAACCGTTGGCGTCAACCTCAGCGATATCCTCATCGCTGCTGCTCCATGTGACCTTGCTGTTGCCGGAGCCGCCTACCGCGCTCAGGGTAAAGCTGTCGCCGTAGTAGACGAGGCCGGGCTTGCCGGTAATCTCCAGCGGGTTCTGCTCCGATGTGCTGATGGTAAAGTCCGCTGTGGCCGTGTCAACGATATAGTTGCCGCCGGTGATATTCTCAACCCTGACCTTGTACGTACCCTTGTCCGTCCAGTTCTCGCCGGAATCAGATACATATGTGGCCTTATACTCGCTCTTTGGGATCACGTTGTTCTGGGTGTCTCTGACCGTGACCTCCGGGTACTTCGCATTGCCGTCGTACTGTTCGCTGGGGGGCGTCAGCTCAATTTGAGGCGTCACAGACTGCTTGCCGATGGTCACTTCTACAGTGCCAACCGCGCTGTCCGTGTGGTTATTGTCGCCCTGGGCCTTGTAGTAGACCGTGTGTTTGCCGGCCTCCTTGGCCTTGGGGATGGACGGGGTGTAATTGACGCCATCCAGGGAATAGACCAGGGTGCCGCCCGTCACAGTACCCGCCGTAACCAGCTCTTGCGCCTTGCTGGCATCGTAGATCAGAGCGGCCACAGCTTCCGGAGCGGTATCCACCGTCGCGGCCTGCGCCAGAATGGACGCAGTGGCAGTGGCGGGATAGGTAATCTCATAGTTGGCCGCCTTCGGGTCCGTGATCGCCGGAGCGGAGCCGGTGATGGTAATGGTCTTATTCGTTCCAACGTTCGCGTTGTCGAAGGTGCCTGTCAGGTCCGGAATGTCGAACGTATCGCCAAACACCAGGTCGTTTGCGGCCACCTTCGCCTTTACGGTTGCGGCCGCGCTGCCGTCAAAGGGCTTGTTGACGCCGGTCAGCACAGCCGTCACCGGCTTCTTCCCCGCAGTAAACACCCATGTGGCGGATACGTCGCCGTAATTGCCGCCCTTGGAACGAGTCGCCGTCACTGTGATGGGCGTGTTCACGTCTTTCACGGTGAGCAGCCCGGTCTGGGCAAGGGTGGTGTCAGTGCCGCCATCAATCTTCCAGGTCACCGTTCCGTCGCCGGTACCGCCCGTGGTGCCCAGCTGGATGGTGTCGCCGTAATGGACCTGGGCCTTGATGCCGGTGATGGAAATTGCATCCTGGCCCGCCGGAAGGATTTTGAAGGTTTGGACGTTGGCCGTACCGTCATCGTTAATGACATAATTGGAGGTGTCCGGCGTGGTAATGGTGACGGTGTAGGTGTCCACATTCACCATACCAACATTGCCGTTTGTGCCTTCAATCTTCACCGTGTACTCACGCTCCGGAATTACACGGCTGTTGTTATCATAAACGGTGATATCGGGCTTCTGCTGGCTGCCGTTGTAGGTGAATGTATCCTGGGACAGTGAGATTGTGGGATTTGTTACCTCGTTTTTGCCGATCTCCACCGTCAGAGTGGCAGGGAGCGTATCGCTGTGGTTGGCATCGCCCAGCACCTTGTAGTCGATGGTGTATGTGCCGACCGCCGTTCCCACAGGGATGGCGGTGGAATAATTCCCATTGTTCACGGAATAGACCACAGTGCCTTCATGGCAAACGCCAGCCGTGACCAGCTCCTGAGCCTCACCGTTGTACTGCAAGCCGGGGATTTCCGCCGGAGGTGTAAATGCGGGCGCTTTCCTTGTGATCTCAAAGGTAGCTGTACCGTTTACAATGTAGTTGCCGCCGTTGTTGTCGCTGACGGTGACCGTGGCCGTACCGGCGTTGACATTGTCACGGTAGGATACGCTGTACTCAGTGTCAGAAATCTCGTCGCCGTTGTCTGTGACAGTGACAGTGGGTGTTTTCGCCGTTCCGTCATAGACGTAGGAGTAGACGCCGTTGGCTTCTGTCAGTCCGCTGCCGCTCAGCGTGATGGTGGGCGTGATTTCCCTCGAGTTGATGGTCACGGACACCGGACTGGGCGCTATATTCTCATGATTGCTGTCGCCCTGTACCATGTAGTACACAATGTATGTGCCCGCCGCTGTTTTCTTGGGAATGGCCTCCTCATAGCTCCCATCCTGCTTCAGAGAATACACCACTGTACCGCCGGTGGCGCTGCCTGGGGTCACCAGCTCCTGCTCCGTCCCATCGTAGGTCAGGCTCTTGCCTTGAGGAGCTGTGTTCCACACTGCGCTGGCTTTCTTGATGGCGAACTGCACCCTTGCTTCTGTGAATGTGTAGTTGCCGCCGGTGCTTGCCGTGACGGTCACAGTGGCGTCACCGACATTCTTGTTGTCGATGATGCTCACGCTGTAGTCGCTGGTTGCCAGCACCGCGTTATCATCCTTCGCCGTGACGGTCACATCGGGGTTCTTCGCGGTTCCGTCGTAGGTGTAGGAGTAAGCGGGGGGCGTGACAGTGTTATCCGTCTGCAAGTCATTGCCGGACAGCGTGACGGCCACAGTAACCGGTCTGGGGTTGATCGTCCCCTTGGCAGTATCGGGATAGCTGACCGTGTACTTGCCGGTGTCCCCGGTCACAGCCGCGGCGGAGCTGTTCAGCGTGACCGTCTTGCCCGTGCCCGCGTTGGGATCCTCGTAGACGCCCGTCAGCCCGTTGATCCTGATGCTGTCGGCAGCGTCCACCAGATCGCCGGCCTTCACCGACGCTGTGATTGCGGCATTGTCAACGGCTGTGGTTCCATCGTAGACCTTCGCAGCAATGGTCACCTCCGCCACAACCGGCTTTGGCTTCACAGTAAAGGTCCAGCTATCTGTTGCGGGCGCGTAGTTGGAGACCGTCCGTACCGCCTCGACCGTGACGGACCCGGTACCTGTGATGGTGAGAACGCCTGTGGCCGGGTCAATTCCGGCGCTGGTCCCGCCCGCCTTAATGCTCCAGGTGACCTGCCCGTTTCCGGAGCCGCCGGCGGCCTCCAGCGTTGTGATTGTGTCGCCGTAATAGACCTGCTCGGGCTTGCCGGTGATTTTCAGCGCGCCCTGGGCCGCCGCCTTGATTTCAATCTGAGCGGTCGCGGTAAACGAATAATTCCCGTTGACCACATTCACAATGGTGGCCGTATAAGTGCCAGCCGCTGTCAGCAATCCATCCGTAACCGTCGAATCGTCGTTCGCCCATGTGACCGTGTACTGTTTGGGATCAATCACGGTATCGCCGTCCTTGACAGTGACTTTCGGGTCCTTCTTCGTGTTGTCGTACAGGAAGGAGGATTCCGACAGCTCCACCGTGGGCGTGACGGGCTTGGGGTCAATGGTCACGGGAATCGGGGTCGCATTCACGGCTACGCCGGTATAGTCGGCGGTCTCGTCTACCTTATAATAGACGGTGTAAGTACCCGCGTTGGTCCCGGTGGGAACCTCAGGGGAGAACTTGGTTCCATCCAGGGAATACACCAGGAAGCCTACGTTGGTCTGCCCCGCCGTGACCAGCGCCTGAGGCTGTCCGCTGTACGTCAGCGGGTCGATTTTCTCAGGATGGTCAGTGATCGTCGTAGTCGCCTGGGTGACGTCCGCAGTCACCGTATCGGGATAGCTGATGTCGTATTTGGCCGCGTCCGCGCCGGTCACCTGGACCTTGGAGGTATCCAGCGTGGCCGTCTTCCCCGTACCAACGCCAGGGGTGTCAAAGGCGGCGGTGATGCTGGCCGGGGTGATGGTCACCGTGTCACCGTTGATTGCAGTGATGCTGGCAGAGGTCACGGCGGCGTCCGTCGTACCGTCATAGGCCTTATTATCGACCACGATAGAAGCCGTAACGGGCTTGGGCTCGGCAGCAAAGGTCCACTGATCGGAGACCGGCAGGTAGTTCTGACCGCCGGGTTTGGTGGCCGTGATGGTGACCTCGCCAACGCCTGTGATCTCCACCTCGCCGGTGGCCGCGTCCACGGCGGCAGGACCCGTCACACTCCAGGTCACGGCGCTGCTGCTGGAGCCGCCGCTGGCTGACAGGGTGAACGTATCGCCGTAGAAGGTGTCGTTGGGCTTGCCCTCAATCACCAGCTCAGTCTGAGCGGTCTTACCGATGGAGAAGGTTGCTGTATTGGCGGTAACTCCGGTCAAATCGTAGTTGCCCTTCGGAGCGTCAGAAATTGTAATGGTGTAGGTGCCCTGGTTCGCCGGAGAAGCCACGTCACATGTCCATATGTACTCTTCCTCCGGCAGTACCGTCTTGCCGTCCTTGACCGTGACCGCGGGCAGCTTCACCGTGCCATCGTACACAAAGCTCTCGGGGGTCAGCTCAATGGTGATGCCGGTCAGCGGCTTGCGCTCGATGGTCACGTCCACGGGCGTTATTACATGATCGTAGTGGTTCTTATCTCCCACGACCTTGTAAAAGACGGTGTACCCCCCCGCTTCGGTGGCCTGGGGGATGGCCGCAGTATAAGTAGTCGTCGGGCTGTTCAGCGCATACTGGACTTCGCCGCCGCTGGTCTCGCCCGGCTCCAGAAGCTCATGGGCCTTGCCATCGTAGGTGATGACAGCCGCCCTCGGGGCCTTATCGAACACGATATGGGCTTTTTCGATCACAAATGTCGCCGAACCCGTCACGGTGTAATTGCCGTTCGGCTTGTCAATGATGTTGACCGTAGCGGTATTACCGGCATCTATGTTGTTTGCGTAGCGGATCTCATATTCGTCCGCGCCGATCAGTGCATCGCCGTCAACGACTGTAGCCGTGGGCTCTTTGGCATTGCCGTCATAGGTATAGCTGACAAGGGGGTCCCCGCTCTCGTCAAACAGCGTGATGGTCGGGTCCTTCACCGTCTTGGGGGCGATGGTGACATTCACATGCCCCACCTCGGAATCACTGTGGTTGCCGTCGCCCTTTACCTTATAATATACCGTGTAAGTTCCGGCATTGGTTTCGGTGGGGATTTGGGCCCTAAAGGTTATATTATCCGTTGAGTAAACCATCGTCCCGCCGGACCCGGCGCCCGCAGTCACAAGCTTTTGGGCTCTGGTACTGAAGATAAGCGGGTCGCCCGCCGCTTCCGGGGCGGTGAGGACCTCGGCCTGCTTCTGCCCGATGGTAAAGCCTTTTGATACAGCGGTAAACGAATAGTTGCCGCCGTCCTTCGCTTTGACGGTCACGGTGGCGGTGCCCACGTTGACATTGCCGCTGTATTCCACCGTATACTCACCGGCCGGAATTTCCGTAGTACTGTCGGCCTCAGTCAGCGTGACAGCCGGCTTCTTCGGGTCACCATCGTAGACAAAGCTATCCTGGTCCAGCGTAATGGTCGGATTCACCGGCTTTTTGGCAATCGTCACCTTCACGCTCTGGGGGGCCTCGCCGGTGTAATTGGCCGTCTCCTGGATGCGGTACCAGACAGTGTAATCGCCTGCGTTGGTGCCTTTCGGGAAACCGGTGGAGTAGGGGCCGTCCTCGCTCAGGGCGTATTCCACCGGCACACCGGCGGGGTTAACCACTGGCGCAGTGGCAATCAGATCCTGCTCAGTGCCATCGTAAGTCAAGAGTGCAGGCACCGGGGCCGTTGTAATCTCCGCAATCGCCTTGTGGATGGTCGCCTTGACGGTGGTGCTGGAGTAGGAAACGTCGTAGTGTTCAGAATTTTTGCCGGTAATATTCGCACCCGTTATATTTACGGTCACCGGTTTATCCACCCCGGCGTCCGCACTGCCAAAGGTGCCGGTCAGACCGGTAATGATAATCTCATCCCCAGACAGAACGTCCTCTTTCACAACGGCATGGATAGTGGCGTTCGTATTGGTGTCATAGGGTTTATCATCCGCCGTCACGGTGGCGGTGACGGCCTTCTTACTCGCGGTGAGCGTCCAGGTGGCGGTGGCGTCCTCATAGTTGACCACACCGGTGTCAGGGTCCTCGCCGGATTTGGTCGCTTTCACCGTGGCCTTTCCATCGCCAACGATGGTGACCTGTCCGCCCTGGTCCACCGTCGCCACGTCCGCGCCGTCAACCGTGATGATCTCCCAAGTGACAAGGCCGTTGCCCGAGCCGCCGGACGCACTCAGGATAAACTGATCCCCGTAGGTGACCGTGTTGGGCTTTTCGGTGATGGACAGGGACTCCTGGGTCCGTAAGGTGATTTGGAAGGGGACCTCAACGTCCGCGAGGTCATAGTTCCCGCCCGCTTTATCGGTAACGACCACCTTTGCCGGATGATCCGGGGTGCTTACGTTCCGATTGTTCACGTACTCAAACTGGTACTCGGTTTCCGGCAGGACGGTTTTCAGCTCCCCGTCCTTGACCGTGACCTTGGGCTCCTTATACCCACTGTCATACAGGTATGTATACTCGGACAAGGTGACATCAGGCGTGATCTGCTTGCGCTGGATTTTCACGTCACTGATCTCGGTGGGACCGACGGCAGTATAGTTGTCCGTCACCTCTACCTTGTACCAGACCTGGTAATCCCCCGCGTTGGTGCCGGTGGGGATGGTGGTGGAGTAAGTACCATTTTCAGCCGCTGCAAATTTGATTTCCAGGCCGTCCGCTATCGCTGCGGGGTCCAGCGTGCCCGCAGTAACCAGCTCCTGCTCCGCGCCGTTGTAAACCGGCTTCACGGCGGCGGGGGGCGTGATGATCGGGCTGATCTTGCGGATGGTCAGCGTGAGCGGATTACTGACAGCCGCCTCAAAGTTCTGCATTTCCGGGAGGCTGACAATAACGTCATAGGTGCCCGCGTCAGTGGGCAGACCGTCCGTGTAATCGGCATCGCCCTGCTTTTTGTGGGAATACTGGAGGAATTCCTGCAAATCGTCTACTTCAGATTCGATATTGATTATCACAGGCGGGAGGTCGCTTGCCTCCACCGGCTCGCCGTCATAGTCCACTGCTACTGGAACGGGTTTGGCCTCGGTATCCCACGAAAGGCCGGGCTTATCCTGATGTACCGTGTAAGTCTTGACAAAGGTCCCGTTGAAGGTGACGCCGGTAACCGTCATCGTAATTTCACCGGCGTCTTTACGGGGCTCATAGTTCACCGTATAGTCAGTATTCTTCACCAGTTCCTGACCGGAGCCGTCGGTCAGGGTAACTGTAATTTTTACCTCTTCCGGCTTGATCGTGCCGTCATAGACCAGATCAGCCAGATCACTCTCGTCTACAACAACCTCGACCCCGTTGCCGCAGAAGCACGTTCCAGTCCCGTCCTGCTGGAAGTCAAACGTACACGGTTCCGACTCTGCTATTCCGCAGGCGTCGCAGGTCCATGTATGGGTGGTGGTACCGGCCTTATGCGTACAGCTTTTATCGGAATGGTCCATGCACTGACCAACGGTAACCTGCCTCGCCGACGCCATATCTTCCGATGGGATACGATTGCCCTCGGTATCGAAATAGACGCAGCCCGTTTCCAGCAGAGCGTCAAAATCACCGTCCTCCGTCCGAATTGCGGCAGCTACGCCGGAATAGCTGCCGGCGGAGAGCTTCACGTCCGCACCGGAAGCAACGTCCAGGGCATAGGCGGTGCTTGTGATGGATACGTCCGGATCCGTGACGCGCAGGATACCGTCAGGCTGAACCTCCACACCATTGCCGTTCCTGGCGATAATATGACCGCCGTTAATCAGGTACAGTTCACCTGCCTCAGTGACCTGTATGGCAGTTGACTGCGGTGCGCTCATGGTATACCCGTTCAGCATCATTTTCATGGGTTCCACCACCCGAAACGGGGCTTCAAACTCCTGATTATCCAGGAATTTATAAACTCCGGCAGGTGCGGCAGAACCGTCGTCCAGTATCGCAGAATCCATTCCGTCTAACTGGTCCAGCAGATCAGCGCAGGGCGACAGATCCACTTGCCGCTGCTCCTCGCCGCTCAGTTCGTCATACAGGGCGTAAATTTCACTGATCTGAGCCCGGACCTGCTCCGCATTGTGCGCCGAAACGCTTCGGGGCAGCTGGCGGATCAAGTCCTCAATGGGACAGACCGGACAGACAAACGTACACGGCGCGCCGGGATTTCCCGGGGCATAGCCGCAGGCAGCGTCGTGTTCATGCAGGCAGGCCAGCGTTTGTGTGATACATCCGCTGTCCTGTGTACACATATGCACACACAAAGCCGGTTCGTCCGCTCCGGAAGCATCGTCCGAAGCCGGATAGCACGCGGCCGTATGCTCATGAATGCAGTCCGTTTCCGCTGTATAGCAGCCATCGCTGTGGCTATGAGTACATTCCTGTTCCAATACCGGCGAAACATACCCGCACTCACCGGTGTGCGCCGGATGATGCGGGCACAGCCCGCCGTCCGCTCCCACACCGGAGGCAAAAGCCTCCACAGGAAGCAGGTTCAGGCACAGCGCCAGAGTGATGATGAAACTTTGTACTCTGCGTTTCATGCTATAACCTCCCAAGCACATGAGGGCGCCGCGTCCAGGGCGCAGATTCCTCAGTTTAATCCTCTTGATTTTACCACCGGAAAAGCAAATTGTCCACTGTTGAAGCAAGAATTTTCATAACGAATTCCCTGGTCAGCCAGTGCCGCGGAGATTTTCTCTGCGCCAAGTCGCTGCCCCGGTTTAAGAAGACGCTGGGCACACAAGTTTCTTGTTTCTGGCATGATGTTTTCTCCTTTCCGTTGATTGCAAGGCAAGTATACTCGAAAGGCATGGCGAAAGCTATCACCACTACCAACCAAGAATGAGAGACAAACGAAGCAAATGCAACAATGGCGGGAAATGAAAAATAGCCCTCTGCGGTTCACCGGATAGGTTCCGGCGAACCGCAGAGGGCTGCTTGCCTTTATGAAAGACTGATCTCGGAATGGCGGGGAGTTCGACTCACCTTATTGAGAAAAAAGGGCTTTTTGCATCTCCGGCTTCGTTATTTTAAAAACGGAGTCGCATTTTTAACTTTCAAACTTTTTAATCTATATTTTTTATTTTCTCCGCATTTACGCAAAAACACCGCATTTTCATGCGGCGTTTTTGCTGTGCATCTTTTTTATCAACACATTTTGGTGCCGGTGACCGGGCTCGAACCGGTACGCTGTCGCCAGCGGTGGATTTTGAGTCCACTACGTCTACCAATTCCATCACACCGGCAGAAACAAGTTGAGTATAGCATAACATCGATTCAAACGCAAGAGGCTCCACAAAAATTTTTGAAGTTTTGCAGGGGTACAATACCTGCCGGACAGCACCGGAGAAGTGAGGGACTATTTCGTATATGACGGGCAAACCGCTCCAAAAGGGATGAAAAAAAGCCCGGAACCGCTGCGCCCAATAGTTTCCCAAAATTTTGCGACAGGTAAAAATAGCGAAGTACTTTTGAACTCTTCAGAAAACTATCAAAAATACTCCCTCCAATTCATACCCGCTCTAAAAGCTCAGGATCCAGTCTATGACAAATTGAGCAGAGGGGTTCCAGAAAGAACCTGCCAGCCAGCAGACACATAAACTGTTCCGAGGGCCGCACTGGTAAGGAGCCTTTCCTGCTGTTGCGCCAGCGCATTCCTGGTGCGCGCCCTCATTCAGAAAGGAGATTGTTTTATGTCTCTGCCCAGCTTTCCCAATATTGACCCGCCGATCCAGCGGGAAGACGCAGTCAATCAGATTCTTTCCTCCATCGCCATGGAGGAACTCGGCCTGAGTCAC
>OFGC01001309.1_pt1 | contig 17710 bp, 14 predicted proteins | sample 1521691 | NCBI WGS metagenome assembly OFGC01 (sample SAMEA3504121, study PRJEB24116) | mouse gut metagenome | biome: mouse gut; feature: mouse-associated habitat; material: faeces | place: Denmark | collected 2011
TCTTTGACTTTGAGTTATCTGCTGAGGAAATGGCTGAAATTGCAGCTATAAACCGCAATGAGAAGCATGATTGGTATTGAGGGATATTTTTATGGAACACATTACATTTTCAAACGGCGATAAAGTCTGCGCCATCGGGCAAGGGACTTGGAACATGGGGCGTAATGTAATTACCCTTGATGCCGAGGATATGGAACTGCTCGACATATCTTTTCCTGCACCCCAGCACAAAATACCACTTGCAGGCTGGTAAAAAACAGATACACCATATATACATTGATTGTGGAAAATTCTCCGAAATACATCAAAACACCCCAACAACATCGAATTAAAACAATCACAAAACTCTTTGTTGCGGCAGTGGCGTGAGATTATCGCCAATGTTCTTTACCTCACAGACACCACAGAACATGGGGGCGTGGCCTCGCGCTCATGTATGACGTGTGCTAATTGAGAATTTCAAACAAATGCAACGATAAAGTTGTATTATTGGCAGAGATTCGTTATCTTTGAATTATGATAACAAAAGAGCAAGTCGAAAAATTCTTGGAAGATTTCAGCCTAAAGGTCAAAATCTTCGGGACTCGTTTCCGAGATGACCGACAGAAAAATCAAAATAGCCTCCTTGAGTTGGGTATTACACCTAATCAACGAATGGAAGTTATAATGAGCCTCAGTTGCTATGATTATTCCGAAGGCCCGATTGTAGATGCTTTGAATAATCAAGGTGAGATGTGGATATTTGGCAAAGATGTAAGAGGAAACGAAGTCTACATTAAGATTACACTTGGAAAACCCAGCTCCCACACGATATGTATTTCGTTCCATAAAGCGGAGCATCCGATGTCTTACCCATTAAAGAATAAAGGTGATGGAAAATAATAAATTGTTGCCTGGAGAAAAATACTTTCAGGAAGTAAGAACAGCAAGCTTCCGAAAGGAAGAGTATTCCTATATTCATACTGGAATTATTGATGAGGATGGGGAAATGTGGACCACCACTGAGATGGATGAAGCAAACATCTATCAAGTGTATAACCAATATCGGATTAAGCACGGCATCCCATTCCCTGACGAGATTTCTGGAATTAGGGAACACTATGGTTTATCTGCTTCAAAAATGTCGCAGATACTTGGTTTCGGCATAAACCAATATCGTATGTACGAGGATGGCGAAGTGCCGAGTGTCTCAAATGCACGGACCATCATCGCAGCGCGAGAAAAGGCTGTATTCTTATCTTTTGTCGAGGCGTCAAAATCTGAGATGAGCCAACAGGAGTATCAGCGAATTAGAAATAAAGTAGAGGCTGTAGACTGTGATTATAAGCCTATCCTACAACCATCAGTATATACAGGCTTTCGCTCTTTATCCACCAATAAAATTGCAAATGTGGTACGCTTCATTATTGCTACCATTGGCTCGACCTTTGTTACTAAAATGAACAAATTGCTGTTCTATATCGACTTTACTCATTATAGGAAACATGGATATGGTATCACCGGCATAACATATAGAGCATTGCCCTATGGCCCAGTTCCTGAACATTGGGGTGCGCTATACAGTTCTCTTCCCGGAATTGATATGGAGGAATTTATCTATCCGAGTGGTCAAAGCGGAATCAAGTTGGAAGCAACAGAGAATGCCGACAACACTCTAAATGAATACGAATTGCAAACAGTCAAGAATATTTGCTCCTTATTTGCAAATATGAGCGCTGGTGAAATATCCCAGACCAGCCATCTTGAAAAGGGATGGATTGAAAACAAAGATAACCGTTCTGCAATATCTTATCAGGACGCTTTCGCGCTCAACATATGAAAGTTGTTTAAACTTCATTCAAGTGCAAGGTTGACTAAGATTCTAGCAGGTTTTGTCTCTCAATGAGAATCCTCTGGAGCCGTGAGTTTGCAAACCACGACTCCAGAGGATTCTCATTTTTTGTATTATATGTGTTCCGGGGGCAACCTCTCACGCTATCCGGGATTGCGGCACAGGCTGCTTTTTAGGCCAAACGTAGAGTGCGCATACGGCGCTTACAATCAGGCCGGCGGCAAATATGGAGAGATTGTAGGTGGTGTGACCATTCAGATTGACTATAAGCTCATTGGCGCCCTCAGTGGTATTATAATAGAACGACTCGAGATTGCAGAGTATATGGGCGATGATACATGGCAGAAGTTTGCCGGTGCGCGCCATAAGAATGGCCAACATGATTCCTGCCACGAGACACGACACAAATCCTTCGGCACTGTATCCGTGTATCGCAGCGAAAAGAATGCCGGACAACCCTACAGTCCATGCTGATGAGAAACGCATCTTCAGCAGTGAGAATATATCTTTGCGAAACAGCAGTTCCTCAAGCACCGGGGCCAGAATCACACCAAATACTATCATCTGCCATATCGATTCGCCAGTAGCATTACCCACCGACGATGCCCTCACACCAAGCGCATACGACACATAGGCCCATATTCCCGGAAGCACAATCCTGCACAGGCCTAATATCAGCAATATGAATGCTGAAGTCCATTTTAAATCTGCCGGATTGGGACATTTATAGAAGCGGAGCTGCTTTGTACAGCGTATTATAGCCCAGAGTGCGATAGCAGCCAGTCCCGACCCAATGGTACCGCTGATGCCATAGAGTTCTGCTTCAGATAGAACCCGGCCATAACTTCGGGCAATCCCCTCCATCGAGCCCTGAATGATTGCCGTAAAAAGCAGAGTCAATATCGCAACGCCTGCAATGATGCCCAGCAACCATCCGATTTGCTTAAGAAGCTTTTTAACTTTTAACATAGAGAATTTGTTTATGATACATAAAGGATATACCTTTGCAATATAAATGATATCACTATGGAAATATCAATAACCAGAAAATCTGCGATGTTTCGTCTTCGAGCAGAATTGTTGGAACGACTGAAACAATTGGCTGCCAGAGATAACCGCAGTCTCAATAATTATGTAGAGACCATCCTTATGGATGTCGCCTACAATACCCCTAATGAGGAAACTGTAAAGGCAATCAGAGAGGCTCAAGACGATACCAATCTCACTACGGTTAACATGAACGACTACAACTCCTTTCTTAAATCTCTTGATATCGAATGAAAGAAGTAAAGGCATCAAAGAGTTTTAAAAAAGACTTGAAAAGATTTGCCCATCAACCCAAAAAGTTGCACGCGTTGTATGACTTCGTGAACAAATATCTCCGGACAGGTGCGCCAATTCCGGCAAAATATCGGGCGCATATGTTGATTGGTGAGTATGCCGGCCATATGGAATGCCACATCGAGGGGGATTATCTGCTTATTTGGATAGATGAAACTTCTAATATAGTGAAACTCATCCGATTAGGGAGCCATTCGGAGTTATTCAGGTAACCCTTAAGATACTGCATCGGGCAAGCCATAGCAGGCACCGCAATCCAGATAAGCCCATAGCTGACACCTCCAGGTCGCGCGCCATTTCATCTTGATTCTTTGCTTTCATAATATTTTTACATTTTTCTTCTACATCGCAAAATTACAAAGAATCAGCATAACAAGTTTAAAATTGCGACAAAACCTCAATTCTGCGCGATAAGCGAGGGGGCTAACCGACTTCAAGTGGCAAATCAATTCCGATACTGAATATGTCGTGAGATTTTATCACCGCCATTCTGGCCCTGCCATCATACATCAGCTCAAGGCGCCGACGCGTGTTTTCGAGTCCTATGCCGCCATGATGTCGGCGGCTCACCGCATTCCTACAATAGGGATTATGACATTCAAAGCGCAGCCAGCGACCACTTTTTCGGAAAATTACCTTGATTGAGGCTCCCGGCCTTGCGGGCCAGTAATACTTTGCCGCATTCTCTACCATCGGGATGAAGAGCAGGGTCGGTATCCTCAACCCGGCATCCTCGACCTCACTGACTATCTCATATTCGAAATTATCATGCCGCGACTGCTCAAGGGCCAGGTAGCTGGCCAGGAAATCAAGTTCGCTGCCAAGGTCGGTTGCATCCCTTTCAATCTCGCCAAACTGATAGTCAAGCATTTTGCAAAGGCTGCCAAGCAGAGAGGATGCGAAAGCCGGATCATCGCAGGCCGTAATCTCGATATTATTGAGCACATTGAAGAGGAAATGTGGATTGATCTGCTTGCGCAGGAAGAGATATTCCTGACGCAGGGTCTCGTGGCGCAAGAGGGTGATATGGCGTTGCACCCTCAGCCAGTTCTGAAACAGCAGCAGCGCGCTCAGTCCACCCACATAGACTGCGATTCCAGCAATTCCGGCCAACATTGCCCCCAATTCAAGAAGCATGGCCGCGGTGCCACCTTTAGCCTGCATGTCGGCCATGAGGAAGGGCAAACTCAATATCATCGGGGCCACCACCACACCTAAAAGCATCAACTCTCTTCTGACATATCGCTTCAGATTGCCATGCCGACGACGATATATGCCGAACTGATAGATGGTGATGTAGCTCAACGCTCCGAGATACACCGCCAGCACCGCCGACTCCACCATGCCCAGCCGCACATCCGACACATAGTCATCGCCATATGCCATGACGGCCACAAGCAGCAATCCTGCGATGAGCATCACATGACGCCACACTCTGAATCTGCGATCCGTAAGAATCGCCACCACCGGCGTTGAGAGGATTCCCCGCTCTCCCACCCCAGTGATGTCGGGGGCCGAGGGGAGCGCCGCGAGTTGACTGCGCAGATATTCCGACAGTGAGGCTATCCTCTTCGAGACCTCTGCTGAATTCTTATCTACGGCTTCCGATATCCCCTTCAGGCGGCGTGATATGATTTCGGGATTCAGTGACTCGCGCACCTGACGCATATAGATTTCAAGATTCTCAGTCATCAGGCTCTCCTGCTGCATGTCGGCTTTCAATTTGCCGTAAAGCCTCACCATGGCAAGACCCACCATCAGGGGCACTACGAAGATTGCATTCCCTATGGCATCGGGCAAAAACCAGTCGACCGACTCAGGCAATCGGCGTCCGGGCAAATCAAATTGAAGCTTCACACCTGATTCAATCGCAGATATGCCGAGCGCCATTATAAGGGTCACCACCACCACACAGACAATATAGTCGGCAAACCTCCCTCTGAAGAGCAATCGGGGCACCAGTACCCTATCGTTGAGAAAAAGAAGCCCGAAAAGATATATTACCGTGGAGGGGAGAAAAATCGCCCATGCACGCGCCACATCATCGCCCGCGGCTGCGAGCATCTGCATGGTCTCTATGCCGGGCGACATCATCAGCAGCATCAGCACCAGCGCTATGACATATATTATACTCCTTCTCATTATTATACACATTGTCATGTTATTATACACATTGTCATGAGGATGCAAAGATAATCAATTCCGGCCGGCAGCCGAAATTCTACAGGGCTGCCGGCCGGATTGATTGCGTTTATGTAGTTATCAAGTATGGATCCATAAGTTGCGCGTTGGCGCGCTTCCCCTTTCCGATATCATGCCGGCCGGAGGTCAGAAGTCGACAGTAAACTCACCCATCCGGGCCTGCACGGGATTGCGCGAGATAAGACGGTTGACCATATAGGCCTCCAGTATGGCCACGTCGCGGGTCTGCATCGCCGACTTCAGTGTGGCCGCACTCACACCGCCGCTCATAATCATGTCGAAGAATGAGGGGTCATATTCAGGATATGCCGCAAGCTGGTAGTCATCTCCCATTTCTGCACTGCGGGCGACATAGGCTATGGCATCGCCGAGGCCTCCGAGTTGGTCGACGAGCCCTATCTCAAGCGCTTTCCGGCCATCCCATACGCGCCCTTCGGCTATCTGGCGCACACGCTCCGCCGACATGTGGCGCCCCTCGGCCACACGAGTCACAAACTGGTCGTAGCCACGCTCTACATATGCCTGCACTACTTCATGCTGAGCTGGGGTCATCGGCTCAAACAGGCTTGGAAATAGTGCCTCTGGATTCGTAGCCACGACATCGACATTGACGCCAAGTTTGGCCGCTGTGCCGCTGACGCAGGGGAACATGCCGAAGATACCGATCGACCCGGTAAGTGTCAGCGGGTCGGCGAAGATTCTGTCGGCTTTAGCCGAAATCCAATAGCCGCCGGACGCCGCGTAGTCGCCCATCGACACCACCACCGGTTTCCCCTTTGACTGGAAGTAATCGAGAGCCTCCCCTATCAGAGCGCTGCCATAGGCCGAACCGCCGGGAGAGTTGACACGTAGCACGAGAGCCTTGACATCGTCATCATCGGCAAGACGGTTGATGAGGGGCACAAATTTGTTGTAGTCAATCTCACTCTCATTGCCATCCTCGATGTCGCCTACCGCATACACCACCGCTATACGGCGCTTAGAATCATAGTTCTTGTCAGCAGGCTTTACATCCTTAAGCAATGTCTTGGTCTCGACAAGGTTGAGTTCTTCAGCCGGGCATTGCGATGCCACGGCGAGCCGCTGGCGGATTTGGCGGTCGTAGAGCAGTCCGTCGACCAGTCCTGACTTGACAGCCAACTCTGCATGAGCGAAGGTGATGTGGTCGCGGTTGATGAGCGAGTCGAGCAGGGCAGGAGTCACCCCTTTGCGTGATGCACTAATCCGGGCAGTGATATGCTGCCACATATTGGTCAGCATCGTGTCAAGCTGTGCACGCGCCGGATCACTCATATGATCAAGTATATAGGGCTCGACGGCCGATTTATAGGTGCCAACCTTCGCCACCTGCATCTGAATGCCGACCTTGTCAAGCAGCTCTTTGAAATAGAGATTCGGGACGCTGAGCCCCAACAGAGCCATTCGGCCTTCAGGATTCATGAAGATGCTGTCGGCAGCTGAGGCCACATAATAGCTGCCCTGGGTGAAAAAGTCTGCATAGGCATATACACTCTTCTTCCCCTCTGTGCTCTTCTTGAATTCGATGATGTCATTTCGCAGGGCATCGAGTGTGGCAGGAGCAGCCGCGAGGTCGCCGCATTTCAGATAGACTGCCACTATATCCTTGTTTTCGGCCGCCTCTTTAAGTGCGGCTGATATCTCTTTCAAGGTCTGGGGAGTCTCGACTTTGCCTGAGGTAAGCATCGCGAGATTTGGCGAGAAGGGTTTCTCGCATTCTTGGATGTCGCCATCAAGATTGATAGTCAGGATACTCCCGGGCTTCAGTTCGGCTTCAGTGTCTTTTGAATCTCCCGAGAAGCTGGCCACCACACCACCGATGACGGCAACCGTGATGACGGCTCCGATGACAATGGCGATGATGGTGCCTGTGAATGACGAAAGCGTCTGAAATAAGAATCGTTTGAACATAGGCATCTTAAGTATCTAAGAAGGTTATACTCAGCAATACGGCTGGCATGGCACAAAGTTACACATTACGCCCTCTGCAAATCTTTTTTTGCGACAAAACCTCAATTCCGCGAGATAAAACCAGTCGCCGGATGAGCCGGGCACGCCCAACGCCGCTAAGGCACATCCTGAAACGGGAGAACGTGTTAACGGAAGATACCCCTGACGAAATCGGGTCATGACCTCCGGCACTGGAGGCATGACCCGATTTTTCATTTATACATCCGCTTTTGCGGGGTTACTTCACGCATATCTTGCGGCCACCTGCAATGTAGATGCCGGCGGGAAGGGCCGCAATCTCCGCTTCAGTGGCGCGGCGCAGCACGAGTGTGCCGTCGAGAGCATAGACGTCGCAGACCTCCGCCTGGTCGGCAGCAGTGAGACCGACGCCGGTCGAGATGGCGAGCTTATAGGTCATCGTGATCTCTTCGTTGACTGAATTGGGATTCCCCTGGGCCTGGAATGTGCCGGCGGGGATGGTGAGGGTGTAGGTGCCCTGGGCTGTTCGGGGCGAGCCGTCGGGGAGATAGTAGTCAAGAGTGATGGTGTTACCCTTCATGGTCTGGCCAGACATGGCTATCATCTCTTCATCAGTAGCGCCCACCGGGGTGTAGGCGAGTGTGATAAGCTCGAATTTTCCGGGATACACGATGCCGTTGATGGCATCGGGGAAAGTGAGCTCGAATTTTGAAATCTCTGTCACCTCGCTTGTCGAGGGGGTGAGGGTATATTCTACAAGCTCATCGGCTCCGGTGGGATACGGAATCTGATAGATGGCCGTCATGCCGTCGTTTGACATCTCAGGATTGTCAGCGAGCGAGAAGATTCCCTTGGGGATGTTGAGAGTATATTCACCCTTCTTGAGGATGACGACAGGTGTGGTCTGACCATCTGCGGCAAACTTCAGTGTCACCACATTGCCCTCGGCCGAGGCCTCGACGCAGAAATAGTTGTCAGCGCCACCGAAACCACTTTCGTCGCTCTGTGCGAGAGTGATGTCGCCCCAGCCCTCGGCATCGCCGGCATTGATGGCCTCGTCGGTGTCGAATGTGAGGGTAATCTCGGAGATTGATTCGAGCGTGCTTCCGGCTGCCGGTGAGATTACGGCCTGCGACATAGGATTGCTATCGTCGGCGGCAATCACGTATTCGGCCTCTATATCGCCGTTATACTCATATTCGGTGGCAAACCAGTCGTCGTAATGGAATGTCCCGGCGGGGATGCTGAGAGTGTAGGTGCCGGGGGCGGTGATCTCTATACCCTCCGAGCTTTCTGATGCAGCATAGTTGAAGTACATGGTGCAATACTGCATACTGTTGCCCCCTTCGGTCTTGACGACCTTATAGACCTCCTCTTTGCCGGTCACACCCTTATCTTTGGTGAGGGTCACCTGACTGATATTGTCGATGAGGATGCCATCCCAGCTGGTCTGCGGGAAAGTGACCTTGACTGAGTTGATTGAAGTGACGGCGCCCGCAGCGGGGTCGAGAGTGTAGACTCCCATCACGCCGAGGTCGGCAGCAGGCACGGCTTCAGGAGCCACGTTGGATGCGGCACCCATCACGGGGGCAACTGTCAGCATCGAGAGGCTGACAAGGATTGTGGAAAGTTTTAAATTTTGCATAATATATTGATATGAGATAATTTATAAGTAGCTGTTCAAATTAAAACGCTACTAAATTTTAAATACTTGGAGTAACTTGAATACTATCTGCTTGTTCTTTTTGGCCCTTTCCGCCCCTTTCATCAGTCGCGATGCCCGCATCGCTCCCTCTTCGAGAGCCGAAACCTGCTCAAAATCTTAATTAACCTTGCACTTGAAAAAAGTTTAAACAACTTCTATTGAAGCGATTGACGGACTTTACTTTTTGCAGACCTTGCGGTTCCCCACGATGTATATGCCGGGTGCGAGGCGATTGACATCATCCGGGGTGGCGCCCTGCATGAGCAGGGTGCCGTCGATGCCATATATATCCTGCCGCTCCGCCTCATCGGCCACGCCATGGATACCCGAGCCAGCGGCCACCACGACTTGCGTCTGCGTCTCAGCAGCAAGGCCACGGTAGGAGGCAGTGAGGGTCAGTGTGGCAGTGCCGTCGTGCAGTGGCGAAAGGGTATATTTCCCGTATGAGTCCTGAGTGAGGCTGCACACCGAGGTATCATCAAGCGAGGCTTCATAAGTGATAAGGTGGCTGTTGCCGACGCTGAGAGTGGTGAGGGCACCGGCATCGACGGTGAAGTCCATAGCTTCAGGCGAGAGATATATCGCGGGGAGCTGCGCTATTACGGGGGGCGCGGTCACCGGATAGATTGCCATTGCCGGAAACCAATAATGGTCTTCAAGCCGGAAGGTGAGGTCAGATTGCAACTCGCCTGTCTCGGGGTTGGCGAAGTATATGGTGTTGCGGTTATAGCGCATCGAGGTGGTGTGCTCCACGGCCTGGATAACGATATAACCGGTCAGCGGGTCGACGCTCACGGCTGTGGCGTAGAGGGCCACCCCGGCAGGCAGCCTCACGAAGTCGTGCTTGAATTCAGATGTGTCGAAGTCATAGCTGGCTATGGTGGCATCGGAATCGGTGGTGGCGTAATAGATGACATTGCCCCTCACAGCCGCGGCGAGCGGGGCTTTCTTCCAGGAGTCCCAGCCGGCGGCGAGGGTTGAGGCGTCAGTGCCGTCAATATTGACGGGGGTGAGTGAGAAATCTTCGGGGTCGATGATTACGAATGGCGAGGCCGGATCGGCGGTGGCGGCACAGAGCATTCCGCCTCCGGTGACAAATACCGTGGTCACTTCAGGCAGACTTATCTCAGCCACTACATCATCCGAATCGGGGTCAATCACATATACCCCCATCCCCTGGCGCACGGCATAGACCCACTCTCTGAACCTCACCATCTCGCCGATCTGGTCGGAGTAAGCATCGGTGGATGATTCTGTGGCGGCAATCATGCTGCCGAGGGTATTGGTGTCGGTGTGATAGACCATCACTCCGGAGGATGTGGCGATATAGGCCTTGCGCGGATCTATACCGAGCACCGACCGTCCGGCGGCTGCGCCGAGCCCGATCTGCTGGCGCAGGGTCATGTCGGTGGCATCCGCTATGGTGAGCAGACTCTGCGCATCGCTGTATGACGTCTGCTTGGATATGACCATGAAGTCATGGCCGAAGATGTCGCCATATTGCGAGGTTACACCTACATACCGCCCGTTGTTGGCCATCTGGAACACCTTATACGACATCTCGCGATACTCGGCATCAAGATAATTGATTGAGCCGTAATCGGTGCCATACCATCCTTCGTTGAGGAAGAATATGCCGTCGGTGAACTCTTCGGGCATATGAGCTATGATTTCGTAGGTTGCGGAGATAGGTGGGTTGAGCGCCGATAGTCCGTCGGCATCATAGGTGCGCATCATCGCGGCGGGCACATCAAGGGTGTATCTGCCCGGGATGAGGTGAAGGTCGTCGGGGAAACTGAGCACCACCGAGTAACCGTTGACCGCCACATCGGGCCTGTAAGTCGAGCCATTACCTGAAAGGAAGGGGACCGGAGCATCATCCACAAGTTCCACCTTGCGCAAGCCATCCCCCAGCGGAGTGAGCGCCACCACCGGCAGCCCCGTCATGCGGCTCCCTGAGGCGGGATTGAAGTCCCATTCATATTCCGTAGGGGTGACAATGCGGTAGGTGATGCGCAATTCATCGGGATTGCTGACCACCATGCCGTCGTCGTGAGTCTCGACCAGATAGCCTGCAGGGATTATGAGGGTCCAGTTGCCGGGAGTGAGTCCGTCGGGGAGGGTGAAGAGAATATCGTCGGACTCGCGAGGCTCCGCACTGACCACATAGCTCACCCCGGCGGCTGAGCGCAATGTGGGCGAGGCCGTTATCTGCCGATTGATGTCGAGCGTGCATCCGGCCGAGGGGGTCATCACAATCCGGCTGAGACTCTCCACAGCCATCGCGGGGTCGGGCGAAAGTGTATAGGTGAAGTTCAGGCGAGGGTCGATGGTGAAAGTGCTCTCTATAGCCGGATTCATCACCGCCGGATTGGATGAGTCAATCAATATGCCGGCCGGGATGGATATGCGGTAGGTGCCGGGGGTGTCGAGGGTGAGATTATAGTCATACTGGGTGTCGAGGGTATTGAATCCCCATCTCGCCATGTTGCCCTGCATCACCACGCTGAGGGCCTTGTAGGTCTGCTCGGGATTATCGACATTGGTGATGCGTATGCCCGAGTAGTCGAAAGGCCACCGCATGCCCGATGTCAGTTCGGGGAAGGTGAGGCTTATAGTCTCGAGCGAGCCGATGCTGACGCCGTCGGCCGGATTGATTTCGTAGACCTCCATCGGATTCTTCACCGCGGGGCGGTCGATGGTGTAGAGGGCCTGTATGCGGCCGTTGAATGAGAAGTCATCACCCTTCTCCTTGAATGTATTCGGAGGGATATTGAGCAGGTAATCGCCTCGCTCTCTGATAACTTCCGCAGCGGGATTGAGCGACGACGTGAGTTTGCGCCTGAACCTGAGGGCTACGGTATGGGGGCCCATGAGGGTGGCTGAATAGGGTATGTATTCCTTCTGCAGCGACTCATCGGTGTTGAGTAGTGTCAGTGTCACGGCTCCGTTGAGATAGTTGGTGACATCGGTCACTCCATCGGGGAAATTGAGCTCCCCCTTCAGGTCGGGGAAATCTACAATGATTTCATCTATCTGCGACAGTGTGCCTGCGGCAGGTGTGAGGGTGGCCGAACGGAAACTGTCGGCCGGAGCTCCGGTGACGTTGTAGCGAATCTCCATGGCCGGATTCATGGCGCCGGTGGTGGGGATGGCGATGGCTCCGGCCGGGAGAGTGAGCACGTACTCGCCGGGAGTTGTGGCCACCACTGCCTGGGGATAGGGTGATCCCGCGGGGCGGAACGTAAGGGTTATGGTCTTCTCAAGATCGTAGGTGCATGCGGCCACGGTATATTCATCTTCGCCCGGAGCTGCTCCGATGCGCCTGAGGCTGACGAATGATATGCCGGGCGCGGTCACAAAATCCTCGCTCTCGTCAATGGGGAGCTGCAGGCTGACTGAACTGATTTCCTGCACATTCCCCGGCAAAGGGTAGATGCCTATCTCATCTGCCGGAAGATAATTGTCAAAGCCGGCCTCGCCATCGGGCGATATGGTATATTCTACATCAATCTCATCGCTCCATGCGAGATGGGTATACCAGCTGCCGCACAGCTCGAAGCAGCTCTGCGGGAAGTGCAACCGATACTTGCCGGGGGTGTCTACAATCACCGGTGTTTTGCTGACATCGTCGGCTCTGGCGAGCAGGAAGCTCTGGCTATCGGGTTCGTTGAGAGTGCTGTAGGACGATTGCACGGGCACATAGACTGTGGCCGGATCGGTGGCGCTGGTGAGGGTGACGCCGCCGAGACTCGAGCCGTACATGCCAAGAAATTTTGCTTCGGGGAATCTTATTTTGATTGTGGATAACGAGGATACCTCCACTTGCGGATCCGGCATAAGCACATAATCCGTCACAGCCGCGCTCAGTTCAGAGCCACAGCCAAACACGATGCTGAGAGTTGCGACGAGATAGAGTCTGAGTCGCATGAAGTAGGTTGTTGCCATAATTGTCTACACATTCACTCTCGGCAATCCGGGTCTGCCATGAGGCCGGGCAGAGACTGCCGTGAGTGCGGGCATGACGCGGGGCTGCCCAAAAAGTCACCGCCACTCTCGCGCGGAGGCGACACGATTCTTATTTGCTGCGCAAAAGTAATATTTTTTTTGCATTCCACCCCATAGTCATCCCAAATTTTTTTGTAATTTTGCAATCAACCTCCTTGGCATTCTGACGAGGTCGTTTCTACGTCTTCGACATGCCATAATTATGCAAAAAACATTTCTATAATGTAGGCTGCGTCGCAACGCGGCATACACCAATCTGCACAAGTATGCGCACCACCCCTTTGATTATCAATTCCTCTTTGCTTCTCATGCTGCTGGGCGGGGCATTACCCCTGCAGGCACAGCAATTCTCGCTGCGCGAACTCAACTTTGAGTTTGTGGATGAGGGGAAATGCCGGATTGTGGCCTCGCCTGATGCTTCGGGCGACCTCGTGATTCCCGGCGAAGTGATGAATGACGACACTATGCTGAGCGTAGTGGCTATCGGCGATGATGCTTTCGCCGGATGCCGGTCACTTACGAGCGTGATGCTTCCGGCCTCCGTAGAAGAGATCGGACGGAAGGCCTTCTACGATTGCACATCTTTGCGCGACCTGATTCTGGGACAGAATCTGAAGTCGCTGGGGATGCAGGCTTTCGATGGGTGCGGGGCGCTGGTCAACGTGGTGTCCACCACCGCCACACCGCCCCAATGTGGCAATTACGCATTCAGCGACGCGGTCTATCAGAGTGCTCTTCTGACTGTGCCGAGCGGCACACGCCAGGCTTACAGGGCTGAGAACCCCTGGAGCCGATTTCTCAATATCGATGAGGATGATAATCCCGGACTGCACCCGGAGCTGACGGTGAGTCTCCCTGCGGGGGATATCACCACCGGTGAACGCTATGGCGCACAGGTGAGCCTGCGATTTGTGGCTGATGCGGGATGGAGCGTGCATTCGGTGACTCTCGACGGCGTTGATGTCAGCGCCGAGCTGAGCCCGCTGGGCTATTACGTGACGCCTCCGATATATCAGGCCACACGGCTGCAGGTGGTGTTTGCCGACTCTGCAGGTGCGGCAGCTGCCACTGCCGATGAGGGGGTGAAGGTGAAGGTCAGAAACCGGACTGTAAGCATCAGTGGCTATGCCGGAAACTGGAGTGCCTGCTCGGCCGACGGCCGCGTGCTCTACAACGGCTGCGCCGGGGAGGTTGAGCTCGACTACTCCGGAGTGGTGATCGTGACCATTGGTAATAACAACTTTAAATTCCGCATCTGATGAGACTTCCGGCACTTCTGGTGATGCTCCTGACCCTGCTGGCAGGTCACGCCACTGAGTTTACTATCGATAATATCCGCTATACTCTTGAGGCCGACGGCACATGCTCCCTTACGGATGGCTCGCAGGCGGCGGGCGATGTGTCACTGCCTGCTGTGATAGAAGCCGACGGGAATACCTTCAACCTCACGGCAATCGCCCCCTCGGCTTTTTCATCTAATAATGCGCTGACGGCCATCGATATCCCCGCGACTGTGAGGTCGGTGGGGGATGATGCGTTCTATTTCTGTCAGAATCTTAAGATGGTGACTCTGCGCGGGGGGAATATGCTGTTTGGCGGCGATGCGTTCAGGGGATGCGCGCGTCTGCGCTCTGTCATGGCCGCCAGCATCGAGGATTGGCTGACCTATGATTTCCGGGGAGAGAATTCTTCGCCGCTGTCACCTTATGGGTCGCTCTACATAGCGGGCGAGTTGCTTGAGCATCTGGTGATTCCGGAAGGTGTGGCCACTGTCAGACAGTATGCCTTCTTCAACTGCGCCTCGCTTAAATCGATTGATTTCGGCGAGGCGGTGACGCTCATCGAGACCGAGGCTTTCGATGGGTGCGAAAATGTCGGTAATATAATTTTCTCTCCGGGATTGACCGCTATCGGTGATTATGCGTTCGCCATCAATGTGGGGCTGACCGAGGTAACTCTCCCGGCATCGTGCCGCTCAATCGGCAGGGGGTGCTTCTACGGCTGCTCGGGCCTCACGTCATTTTCGGCGCCGGGGGGTCTGGAGGAGATACCGGATATCACTTTCGCCGGGTGCACATCGCTGGCCAACACGGATTTCCTTTACCGCGTGCGCTCAATCGGCGATGAGGCTTTCCTGCTCTGCCAGTCTATCACGTCGCTCAATCTGCCTGAGGGACTCGAATCAATCGGCTCACATGCTTTTCAGGACTGCTCATCGCTGCGGACGGTGGCTCTCCCCTCTTCGCTCAGCTCGATGGGCTCTTATATCTTCTTGAATTGCAGGGTGCTCTCTGAGGTGCAGCTGCCTGGTGCGCTTGAGTCGGTGCCGGCGGGTTTGCTGATGCAGTGCCCGGCCATAAGCAGTGTCAAACTCCCTGAGAGTGTGACTGAGATCGGTGATTATGCCTTCGCCCAGTGCACAGGGTTGAAATACCTCGATCTTCCGGCTCCGCTGGCGCACATCGGGCAGATGGCTTTCTATGGATGCTCGGCTCTGCGGTCGATGGAGTTCGGCGATGCCATGGCCGAAATCGGGGCGGAGGCGTTCTATAATTGTCCGAAACTCAATGAACTCCGCTGCCGGGCTATTGACCCTCCGGCAATATCCTACTTCACTTTCGATCCGCGCATGGATGCGGAGACAATCCTTTATGTGCCTGAGAGTGCCACCGACCTCTATGCCAATGCCTATGGCTGGAAGCTCTTCAGCCATATCGAGGGTGATCCCTCTTACAACCCCGACACGCGGCTGGAGATTATCTATGGCGAGGGGGGCAAGATGACACGCGTCGTGGGCTATGGCACATCGCTGCGGCTGATTCTGAGAAATGCCGACGGCACACTGCCGGAGAGGGTGATATTCAACGGCATAGACATGACTTCTGAAATGACTCCGGAGGGTGAGTTCACCACACCGCGCATAGAGTCGCCCTCGGTGCTGACTATCATGTGAGCGGCTTAGCCGGAAGTCTGCAATATAAAATGATTTTATGAGACTTGTAATACAGAGAGTGACACGCGCATCGGTGGCTATCGATGGCAAGGTGCATAATGCAATCGGACCGGGATTGATGATTCTGGTCGGGGTGGAATGCGGCGACACGGAAGCCGATATGGAGTGGCTGGCGGCAAAGACCGCCGGGATGCGCATCTTCAACGATGCCCAAGGGGTGATGAACCTCTCGGTGCGCGATGTTGACGGCGAGGTGCTGGCAATAAGCCAGTTTACGCTGACGGCATCCACCCGCAAAGGTAACCGCCCGGGTTATAGCCGCGCTGCGGGCCACGACGTGGCAGTGCCCCTCTACGAGGCTTTCTGCGACCGGCTGACGCAACTGCTCGGCAAGGAGGTGAAAAGGGGTATATTTGGGGCCGACATGAAGGTGGAGCTTGTAAATGATGGTCCGGTGACAATCATCATCGATTCGCGCCTCCGCGAGTAACGCCTCCAAGGAAGTCGGCGGTGAGGCGCACCGAAGTGTCGAAGGCGTGGGGCTGACCGGACACTGTGATGAATAGGTGCACACTGCCTGGCAGGATGTGATGCCGCACCTCTACCCCATTAGCCTCCAGCCGCCTTACAAATTCACAGCCTTGCGTGGTCAGGATGTCGCGTCCGGCATTCACCATCAGCACAGGGGGCAACTGATGTAAAACCTCGTCAGTGGCCTCAAGCGGCGACACCTGTCCTCTGGCCTCATCGGCCACTTCATCAGCAAGATAGGCTCTGTTGAAGGCCTCCATCAGAGGAGCATCGAGTCCATAACCATCGCCATATTCGAGCCATGTGCCATGGTCGTCGGCAGCGGCTCTGACCACCGGATAAAATAGCACCAGCGATGCGAGCGGCTGACCCGATGCGGCATCCCCGGCGCCAGTGAGGCTTAACGCCGTGGCAATGGCAAGATTCCCACCTGAGCTGTCGCCTCCGATGCTGACGCAGCCCGGGGCGCTACCGAATCGGGCGGGGTCGGAGAGGATATACCGCGCCGCGGCCACACAGTCGTCAAGTCCGGCCGGAAAGGGGTGCTCGGGAGCAAGCGAATAGTCTACCGCCGCTACCCTCACCTGGGCCGTGGCTACCAAGGCATCGCAAAACCGCGCACATGAGTTCAGGCTGCCGAAGGTCCACCCTCCGCCATGCAGATATATCAGCAGGGGGAGCGGGCCGGTGGCGCCATCGGGAGAATAGAGGCGCATCCGCACCTCGCGCCCCGAGTCGGCCCGGATGCTGAATTCCTCAACCTCTACCCCCTCTGAATATTCGGGGGCACTGTTGCGCGAGTTTCTGACCGCATCAAGTAGATGTCGGTCGCCGGCGATGGCCAGTTCCACAGCCTCTGTCTGACGCTGCTGCAATCCTGCCGGGAGCCCGGCGAGAAACGCATCAGCCTCACGCTGCATTACGACCGAATCCATCTCAGCCGCCCTCACCGACTCTCCGGCGGCATCCGCTCCGCCGGAAAAGGCCGCCAGTATCATCACACCGGCCGATAAAGCATATCTACTCATCATACTAATCAATCCATTTAAGCTTCGCCTAAAGCTACGCCGCCGCGAATATACTCAAAAATCCCGTTCGTGCCAAAACTCCCCCCTTAACTCAAGGCACAGAGGGGCCACGCCGTTAAGTTAAGGAAGGGCCTGAATATCTCATAATCGGCAAGATGGGAAAG
>OFGC01001310.1_pt1 | contig 17709 bp, 15 predicted proteins | sample 1521691 | NCBI WGS metagenome assembly OFGC01 (sample SAMEA3504121, study PRJEB24116) | mouse gut metagenome | biome: mouse gut; feature: mouse-associated habitat; material: faeces | place: Denmark | collected 2011
AAAGTGGTGTGAAGTATTATACGGGAGATAAATTTGTAGGAAATGATGCAGTAAAATTATCTATAGAAAAAAATAAAAGGAATTTTTTTTGTTTTAGTTTGTTAAAATCTATGCCTTTGTTTACTCAAAAAACTATTTATAATGATGGTGGATACAATCAAGCTAATAATGATGAGGATATGATATCTTCTGAACAAAATCTAATTAGTCCTGTTGTTTCAGAAGGTATTAGCAAAACGTTTATGGAGTCTTATAGCGTCTTGGAAAATCTTTCAAATATTGGCAGTATTGTGGAGGAAGATGTCAACACATTTTTACTTATGGCAAATGATATTACACATGAGCCAATGTTATTGCAGGAGCCAGAGTATGTCCCCGCATTAAAAGTTGATAATACATTATATGAAGATTCTCAGCCCAAACGGATTCTGAATGGACGCATATTAAAGTTGGAAAAAGGCAGTCAGATGATTCATTATCATGCTAATATGGCAGCAATGATTCAGTTAGGAAAATGGTTTGATTTTTGCGTAAAGAGGGTGTTTATGATAATACCAGGATTATTTTAGTATCTGACCATAGAAGCAGATTACGCTCTATAGATGAGTTGATTTTAAGTAATAAAGCATGTATGTCGTCATTTTACCCATTATTGATGATAAAAGATTTTGGATCTCAAGATTTTACTGTATCTGATGAATTTATGACAAATGGTGATGTACCAACAATGGCAGTAGATGGAATCATTGATAATCCAGTCAATCCATTTACAGGAAAGATGATAAGTTCAGATGAAAAAACTGCACACAATCAATATATTATAGATTCTGAAGACTGGGAAATAAACGTAAACAATGGAAATACATTTTTACCTGCAAAGTGGTATTCTGTGCATGATAATATATGGGACAAGAAGAACTGGAAGATTGTAGCAGAAGAAGCTGTTCTGCCATTGGATGAACAATAATTATCTTGCGAAATCAGCCATAAACATCAGTCATTCCTCGTGTTACTATTACTTTAAACGTATACAAGAAACTAGCTTGCAACACTAATAAACACACTATATAATATAGAAAAAGGATGGTGATTAAATGAATGCAGTAGCAAAGCAAACAAACTATTATACAATTGAAGATATCTATAATTTACCAAATGGTCAAAGAGCAGAGTTAATTGATGGTAAATTATATATGATGGCAGCACCTGGTAGGGTTCACCAAAGAATTGTGATGGAATTATCATTTAGAATTAGGGAATATATTGGAAGGAATGGTGGAGATTGTGAAGTATATCTATCACCATTTGCGGTATTTTTGAATGCGAATGACAGAATTTATCTTGAACCTGATATTTCTATAATATGTGATAAAAATAAGCTCACAGATGAAGGATGCAAAGGTGCACCAGATTGGATTATAGAGGTTGTATCACCTTCTAGCCGTCCAATGGATTATAATAAGAAGCTATTCAAATACAGGACGGCAGGAGTTAGGGAATATTGGATAGTTGATTATGAACGCAATCTTATAACAGTCTATAACTTTGAACATGATGAAATGACAGACCATACATTGAAAGATAAAGTAAAAGCTGGAATCTATGAAGATTTTGAAATTGACTTTGAGGGAATAAGTATTGAATAGTGGAGCGCTGATGAAAAAGGTTCAAGAAGAAGACAAAACAACAGCAGATGTACTATTGCATCACGACCGTAGTTGAAACTTAAAAAAAGAAAAATGGGAATCTTAGTGTCTTTCTTTCCAACTTAAATAAATTCCCACAAACACTTTCTCTCTGATTTCAATTAATTATTTTATCTTTCACATCTTTCTATCACACATTGATGCGCTTTATCTGCAAATCCGCGTACTGTTTGAAATCAATAAAAATTTCTTTTGTTGTTTCGTGGTCATGGGATATTGATTCAGAAAATCGCCTGGTTTAGATTTTGGAGAAAAGCAGGTTCAATGTTCCGGTCTTGTGTTTTCATATGGTATAGTACTTTATGTTTGGGTATTGACTGATAGTATCCCACATACATTCGATATCTCGGTTCTACAGAGAAAAAATATTTCAAGATTGCTTCGAGATAATCAAAATATAAAGGCTCATTATGTCATGAAGGGCTTTTATGCTCTCGCATTACGTATACACAAACATATGAAAACGGAGTGAGAGGCAAGGTTGTGGCAAATTTAAACAAAATAAATTTTGACTTGGGCAGTATTTCATATAAAATTGTATCGAACTTTTACACTGTACCTTTACATATATGGTATACTAGAAGTAAAAGTGCAATAGTGAATGAGAGGTGCAGAGTATGGGGATAAAAACAAAACTTCCAATGGGAATTGAAGATTTTAAAGAAATGCGTGTTCAGGGGTTTTATTATATTGATAAAACGGGACTCATTAAAGAACTTTTGGAACATTTTGGAAAAGTTAATCTATTCACACGCCCAAGGCGTTTTGGGAAAACGCTAAATATGAGTATGTTAAAGTATTTCTTTGAAATCGGAGGCGACAGTACCCTTTTTGATGGTCTTGAGATTGCAAAGGAAAAAGAACTTTGTGCAAAATATATGGGCAAATTTCCGGTAATTGCTATAACATTAAAGGGGGCGAGCGGAAGAACGTTTGAGGAAGCGTTAGGAATGCTGCGTAATATAATAGGAAACGAGGCAATGCGGTTTCAGTTTTTATTACAGAGCATGCAGCTTACAGAAATCGAACATAAGCGTTATGAAGCGCTTATCAATATAGATAAAACAGGCTCTTATACTATGTCTGATGAACTTTTAAAGGACAGCCTGTTTATTCTGTCTCAGCTTTTGCAAAAGCACTATCATCAAAATGTCGTGATACTGATAGATGAATATGATGTACCGCTGGATAAGGCGTATCAGTCAGGATATTATGATGCAATGGTAGAACTGATTCGTGTGCTTTTTGGGAATGCCTTTAAGACAAACAGTAGTTTATATTTTGCAGTACTAACAGGATGCCTGAGAATATCCAAAGAAAGCATTTTTACTGGCTTGAACAATTTCAATGTATATACTGTAAAAGATGTACAATACAAGGAGTATTTCGGATTTACAGACAATGAAGTAAAAGCGTTGTTGAAGTACTATGGATTTACGGATAAATATAATAGAATAAAGGAATGGTATAATGGTTATCGTTTTGGAGATCTGGATATTTACTGTCCATGGGATGTCGTGAGCTATTGTCACGCATTAAAAATGAATCCATTGACCGAACCGCAGAATTACTGGGTAAATACAAGCAGCAACAGCATTATCAGAAAGTTTATAGAACGGGCAGATGGCACAGCCAAAGAGGAAATCGAGCAGTTGATTCATGGGAAAAGCATAAAAAAGAAAATACGGCAGGAATTGACTTACAGAGATTTGGATTCCAAAATGGATAATTTATGGAGCATCCTTTTTACAACAGGCTATTTGACACAGAGTAAAGTACAGAATGGAGATTTTACAGAGCTTGTGATTCCCAATAAGGAAGTACAATGGATATTTGAAGAACAAATACAAGAATGGTTTGAAATGGAAATCGGAAAAGATAAAAATATGTTAGAGAACTTTGGAAGGGCATTTGAGGAAAATAATATAGAGGGTATTGAGAAACTGTTTACATCCTATCTGCGAAAGACTATCAGCATTCGGGATACCAATACCAAAAAAGAAATGAAAGAAAATTTTTACCATGGAATCCTGTTGGGATTATTTGCAGGAATGAAGAACTGGAAAGTGAAATCCAATGCTGAGTCTGGAGAGGGTTATAGTGATATTAGTGTAGAAATTGACGATAAAGAAATTGGAATTGTGATTGAACTGAAATATGCAGAAAAAGCAGCGTTTGAGAGCGCCTGCAAAGAAGCATTAGAACAAATTCAAAGTAGAAATTATGAAGAAATATTAATTGACGATGGCATGTCAGTGATTCGAAAATATGGAATTGCATGTTACAAAAAACGCTGCAAGGTAATCTCTGGATAAGATGTATTTTACGTAATTAGGAAGCCGTAGGCTGAATTGGCCATGCATCTACAAAACAGTCAAACTTCCAATTGAATAACGATAGCAGAATTGGTATAATGGGAATAATATGATTGACATAGACAGATAAAGTAGAGGAAGAGTGAATGAATGAAGACAATAGAACTAATTGTTCCTTGTTATAATGAAGAAAGCTGCATTTCGTTGTTTTACGACAGAATAAAAGAAGTTTTTTTGAACATGCCAGGATGTGAGTTTATCATAACGTTTGTGGATGATGGCAGCAAGGACAACACAATACAGGAAATAAAAAAGGTAGTAGAACGCGTAGATACAGGAAAAGTGCAATACATTTCGCTGTCGAGAAATTTTGGGAAAGAGTCGGCGATGTATGCCGGCCTGTCAAAGAGCGTAGGGGATTATGTAGCTGTTATGGACGCGGATTTGCAGCATCCCCCAGAATTGTTAAAAAAGATGCTCGATGCAATAGAAAATGAAGGATATGATTGCGCATCGGCGCGCCGTGTCTCCAGAAAGGGTGATCCTTTGATAAAAAGTGTGTTATCAAGGGCTTTTTATCATGTTATTAATCATGTGACAGTGATTGATTTGGTGCCGGGAAGCACAGATTACCGTCTGATGAAGCGCAAAGTGGTGAAAGCCATTGTGGCAATGTCAGAGAGAGAACGGTTTACCAAAGGAATTTACGCATGGGTAGGATTTAAAAATAAATGGATTGAATATGAGAATGTGGAGCGTATCGCAGGGAAAACCAAATGGAATATCAGAGGATTATTTCATTATGCATATAGTGGCTTTTTGGCCTTTGCGACAACACCGCTGCGGGCGGTAATTTACTTTGGTATGTTTATCGTTATGGCATCTGTGATATATGCTGGATATATTTTTGTGGGAACATTAAACAGTGATGCTGAGAGGACAGGCTATGCGTCAATTATCATCATTATGCTTTTCCTTGGAGGTGTTATTATCACGATTCTTGGCATGATTGGTGAATACATGGCAAGGATTTATATGGAAGTCAAAAACAGGCCAATTTATTTTGTAAGGGAGAGCAATATTTCAGAAAACGAACAAAATGAGACATCTAACATACCATAAGGGAGATTGTTTATTGGGGAGGACACAAAAGAATGTTTCGATTTATGATATGTTTTGTTGCAGGATTGGGTGCAGGGCTTGGTACTGGGTTTGCGGGAATGAGCGCGGCGGCAGTGATTAGCCCGATGCTGATTACATTTTTGGGGCTTCCAGCATATGAAGCAGTTGGAATTGCCCTAGCAAGTGATGTTCTGGCAAGTGCAGTGAGTGCATATACCTATGGAAAAAATAAAAATTTGGATATTCGCAATGGTTTGGTGATGATGATTACCGTTTTGCTGTTCACACTCTTTGGAAGCTGGATTGCAAGTTTGGTTCCCAATACAACGATGGGGAGCTTCTCTGTGTTTATGACACTATTGCTTGGTATCAAATTTATTGTGAAGCCTGTGATGACAACCAAAGAAACTATGGAAGCAATCAGCAGAAAAAAGAGGATAATTCAGTCTGTTATCAGCGGAATTGTAGTTGGATTTATCTGTGGATTTATTGGTGCTGGCGGCGGAATGATGATGCTTTTGATTCTTACAAGTATATTGGGGTATGAGCTTAAAACAGCAGTTGGAACAAGTGTTTTTATTATGACATTTACTGCGTTGACAGGGGCTGCCAGCCATTTTGCAATAGGAGGTAGGCCGGATATGGGGTGTCTGTTGTTTTGTGTAGGGTCAACATTATTGTGGGCAAGAATTGCTGCCAAATTTGCTAATAAGGCAACGCCTGCGACACTGAACCGGGCAACAGGTGTTGTACTTGCCGTTTTGGGAACTGCGATTCTTGCAGTGCGGTTCTTTTGATGGGTGAAATATAAGAAAAAGAAAAGGAGAGGGGATAAGTATGAAAAGCAAAATGATAAAAAAATCACTTGTAATTTTATTGGCATTGTCAACGGTTTTGAATGTTTCATGTGCACAGATGGCCTCTAAACCGAAACAAAGCTTCGCTGAAGCACATGATGCGTTTCAGACAACGCTTGTAAGAGAAGAGAATGACGATGAACCGATTCCTGCTCCGCCGGAAGGCGCTTTTGAGCTGGTGAAGTATTCTTCCAAAGTAGGAGATTTGGCGGCCTATGTATCCAGTGATCCTGGAGATGGACAAAAGCATCCCATGATAATCTGGGTTGTTGGTGGTTGGGGAAATGGCATTGATGATTTTCCGTGGTGTTACCCAGAATGGGATAACGATCAGACTGGTTCAGCGTTTTGGCAGGCAGGTGTTTTGACAATGTATCCGTCGTTTAGAGGAGGCAGCGGAAATCCTGGCAATTATGAGGCATTGTTTGGCGAGGTGGATGATATTGCGTCCGCTTATGAATATGCTGCTTCGCTTCCCTATGTGGACCCAAACCGTATCTATCTTGGAGGCCATAGTACAGGTGCGACAAGAGCCTTGCTGGCGGCGGAATATACGGACAAATTCCGTGCAGTATTTTGCTTTGGCGCTGTTGACGAAGTGAAATATCACAACAGCAGTCAATTTACATTTGATACAAATAATAAAGAAGAGTTTACCATGCGTTCACCGATTCATTGGCTTGACAATGTAAAAACGCCAACATTTCTGATTGAGGGAAGTGACGGAAATGCTTCTAATTTAAAGAAAATAGAACGAACCTCAAAAAACGAGAATATCCATTGTTATGTGATTGAGGATGCCGATCATTTTTCTGTTCTGGCGCCGCTTACGCGGGTGGTAGCACAGAAAATTTTGAAAGATACAGGAACAGAGGTAGCTATTTCTATTGCGCAGGAGGAGCTTGATGAGGCTATGAAACAAGAGCCGTCCATTCCCTTGCCTGTTATGCAGCAGTATACAATGGAGGATTTAGGACTGAGCTTTTCCTATCCATATTTATGGGATATCTCCGGCGAGGGAACCATTTCGCTTTCTTTGTCTTCCAGATATGAGGGTGACAATATTTGGGATATGTCTATGCTGTATGTTGATGCCTACATAGCGGAAGAATCTGATTTGGAGGTTCTTTCTGATTCTTTTAGCAGTGAAGGTTATGAGATTACAGATAAGACAATCAGTGGTTTTCCTGCGATTGAGGCTGTTGGAGCGATGGAAAATGACAATGGCAGTATATTTAACAACACGTTTGTGGCAGTACAGAAGGAGGATATCTTAGTTACCTTTGATTTTTTTATTCATGAGGATTTTGGCAATGATGCGGATGAGCTGTTCAGAACTATTATAGACAGCATTGCTATTGAATAGTGTTATGATGCAACTTTGATACAATTTTGATACAGATTTGATGCTTTTCCCAGATAAAATAGGAGTATAGTAAACAGAAATGTTGGGGGACAAGCATTATGGAGGAAGAACAAAAGAAGAAACGAGGGCCTGTTTTTGCAGCGATCGCCGTGCTTGCGGTTTTGCTGGGGATAGGGAGCTATGTTGGTTATCATGCGATGCAACCAGCAGGGTATCAAGATTATACAATTCAGAAAATGCAGTATTTTGTAGAATATTCAGAGCAGTTTGCATATTGGGACGTGCTGACGATAGAGTATCCGTGCCTGTCAGGAATCGAAGGGGAACAAATAGAACCCATCAACAAAATCTTTTATGACGCTGCTTTTGATAAAGTCAACTACTGGCATTTGTATCCAGATGAAGAAGTAAAAGCTTTGCAGGAAGAATATCACATTTTCAGCAGCGATGTACTCTGCAGTGTTCCCTATCACAGCCAGTATTTGGCAAGTGTGCATTTTGAGGAAATCTATGCGCCTGTTTCTCCTATATATTATGTTCATAAAACAGAACGTGCAGTGAATGTGGATTTAACAACAGGCGAGGAATATAAGTTATCGGATGTTATTCAAATAGACGATGCATTTGTGGAATTTTGGTGTGAGCAGATAGATAAAAGCGGAGAATATGATGATTTAGCGTTTGATGACAAAGAACCCCGCGAAGCCTTTGCTGTATGGTTTTTGGGAAAAGATGAAAAATTAGACGAATATTATATGTTCAATCCGTTCTTTTACATAGATGAGAATAAAGACCTTGTAATAGGGATTTCTTGTGACCCGAAGCCTAGTATTGTTGGAGGGTATATGCCGTCGGACGACAGTTTTTCTGTGCGGATTGAATATGAAGCACTTGAACCATATCGTATAGATTCGGAATTTTGGGATTTGTATGAAAAATCTGAAAGTACAGGTGAGGTTTTGGAATGTGAGGATTTAAAGGAAAATCTTTGGCTGGGGAAGGATGCAGGCGTATGGGATATGTGGAAAGATTAAGAGCATGTATGTTTGCTGTAATATTGGTTTTGGGAAGCAGTTTGACAGTATATGCAGAAGAGTCCTATCAGCCGCGTTATCAGATATTGCAGGAAGACTTAGAAAATTATACGATGCTTGTGGAAGAACTAGGGGAATATAAAGTTTGCGAAGGGGATTCCCTATGGAATATTTCTGAAAAATTTTTGGGAAGCGGTGAGGCATATGAACAGCTTGTAGATGCAAATTCGGAGGTGATTACAAATCCAGATCTTATTTATCCGAATATGAGTTTGGTGCTCAAACGAAACGTTTATGTGAAAAAGCGTACAGGTTCCAATGGAATAAAAATGGAAGCGTACCGCTTTGGCACACCGCAAGGATGGACAATGGGAATCTTGGAGGCAAATGACGCGTTTGCCAATCTTGCGCTGATGGGAAGCGAAGTGGGAGATGTTGTCTGTCTGGTTCGTGAAAAGACAGCAGCAGGTGTGAAAAGTCTGTCAAATTGGGAGAATGTGCAAGAAACAATCAAGACATATGCACAGAAAGAATATGCCGACCGCGTTTCAGATTTAACATTTCATCATTATCAGACGGAAAGCGGTTCAGAAATATATTTATTTTCCTATTATTATCGTGTTGATGGGGAATTATTGGGGCTGAATGAAGATTTCAATATTTCTGTCTGTCAGGGAATTTGTCAGACTGAGCATATTCAAGCAGAATTTACAGGTTTTCATATTGACGAGGAGATTGAAGACATTGTTTGCTATATGGCTGCTAGTTTTGAGGAGCTTTGGCAGGAAGGAGAAGGAGACTTTCAGTTGACAGATCACAATATCGCTGTGGAGCCTTCAAAGCCCTGGACACTTCCTGACATTCATAATTCTTTTGCGTGGATTGAAGAGTTTTTCAGAGCTGAAAAAAGTGCAGAAGAAGAAAGCTCCGAAGAAAAAAGTATTTTTTTGCCGCCAGTTAGAGGATTTAGACGTTAAAATGGATATTGTTCAGAACTGTTTGGAAATGGAAAAGCCTGTGCATTTGTGCAGGTTTTTTGTAATATAGACTGCTTGTTACTTTTCACACCCGCGCCATGCACTTGCTGCATGGCGTCGGAGCAAGCGCCAAAATGCGTGCTTTTTAGCATTTTGTGTGCATCAATTGTTGCAATTCACACCGAAATCGTTGTAAGTATATGAGAAATCTGGCGTAAGTGTGAATTGTAACGACTGCTTTGAGTATTTGGCTGTTTGTTATGTTGAACCTTGCTGATTTTATAGAAGGAGCGTATAATACGTTTGTTGAATCGTTTGGCTGAGAACAGGAGGAAATCAATGAAAATTTTGATTGTTGAAGATGATGCAGTGTTCGCCCAGGAGTTGGCGGCATTCCTTGCAAGATGGAACTATGAGGTGGTGACAGCACAGCAGTTTGATGCGATAGATCAGGAGTTTATGTCATGTAGTCCACAGTTGGTTCTGATGGATATTAATTTGCCGTTTTGTGACGGGTTTTATTGGTGCAGCCGTATTCGTCAAAACTCTAAAGTTCCGATTTTATATATTAGCAGCCGCAATGATGATAAGGATAAAATTATGGCGATAGCGCAGGGCGGCGATGATTATGTGGAGAAACCATTTCAGTTAGAACTTCTGAAAGCAAAAATCGAAGCGCTTTTGCGCAGGACCTATCAATACAAAGTGCGGGAGCGCATTTATCTGACAAAGGAATTGAGCTTTGATGCGGAAACTTGCTGCATGTATTATAATGGAGAAGAATTAGAGCTGACAAAATCAGAACAGAAAATTATGGCAAAATTATCAGAAAACCAGCCGGAGATTGTCACAAGAGAAGAACTGATGACACAGCTATGGAACACAGATGAATATGTATCAGATGGTACACTTACAACAATGATTAGCAGATTGAGAAGCAAACTTAAGACCATATGTGGTGAAGAGATTATTCATACGAAAAAAGGGTTGGGATATTTTGTGTCCTGATACGATTGCAGGAGGAAAAGAATTGTTGCGTTTTATTCAGAAGTATTGGAAAGGTGCAATACCATTTTTATTGATAATTCTTGCCTATAATCTTTATTTCATTTTCTTGATGAAGGAAAAGGATATTCGTTTTTTATTGTATCTTGATGGGCTGATTGTTGTGTTTTTGGCCGGTTACGCAGGAGTGCAATATATAAGGTTTGCAAAATGGGAACAGACCAAGAAACAGTTTTTGGGACATGAGGATGTGATCTATCACAATTTGCCAGACTTTGAGAACTGTGAGATTGTACAACATGACGTGTGGATTTTAGAAACCAAATTGAACAATCAGTTTGAGGAGAACTGCGAGCTCCAGGATGATATCGCAAGATGGTGTCATGAGTGGAAGATACCACTTGCGACATGTCTTTTGATTGATGAAACCATCAAAGATGTCAAAATAAGAGCATCTTTGCGGGAGCCATTAGAACGCATGAACCATCAGGTCAATATGATGATGCAGGAGTGTCGGCTGCAAAGTCCATTAATAGATTTGCAGGTAGAGAGGGTATCGGTGGCAGCGTGTGTAAAAACTTCCATAAAAAATAACCAATTCTTTTTGATTCAGAAACGGTTTACATTGGATATACAGGAAGTGGATTGTGTGGTGTATACAGATTTTGCATGGCTTGTCTATATCTTAGATCAGCTTTTGAACAATGCAGTCAAATATGCGAATAAGGAGGAACCACGACTTAAAATCTGGACAGAAAAAGAAGAAGAAAAAATAAGATTGTATATAGAGGATAATGGAGAAGGAATTTCGGATAGTGATATCCGGCGTATTTTTGAGAAGGGATTTACAGGGCACAATTATCATAATGGCAAATATAAATCGACGGGAATGGGTCTGTATCTGGCGGCGAAGGTGGCAAAGAAGCTGGAAATCGAACTCTTGGCTGAGAGTGTGTATGGAGTGTATACACGATTCTGCATTGTAATGCGCATGGCAGATTTGTAGAGAAAATAAATGGGCGCTAGAGCATGATTGAAAGACGCATTTAAGACAGTCTCAATTTTGTAACCTTTATTGGTCATATTGTAAGGTTATTGTAAGGATTTTTTCGTGTACCTGCATTATACTAAAAACAACAAATAAGTCACTGCAAATCAGTGAAGAAAGAAAGGAAAATTTGAATAATGCAGAATGTACAAGTAGCAGAAATCAAAAATCTTATGAAAAGTTATGGCTCAACAGATTTTGAGACAACCGTACTAAAAGGAATTGATTTATCTATTTATCAAGATGATTTTATTGCAATTATGGGACCTTCAGGCTCTGGAAAAACGACACTGCTTAATATTTTGTCGACGATTGACAAACCAACGCAGGGGAAAGTTATTTTAGACGGGAAAGATATCACGCGGATCCCCAATAAAGAATTGTCAAAGCTTCGACGGGATAAAATTGGATTTATTTTTCAGGATTATAATTTGCTTGATACAATGACGCTAGAGGATAATATTGTGCTTCCGATGTCTTTAAACGGAGGTTTACCAAAACAGATTTTGCAAAAGGCGAGAAGTCTGGCAGAATTGTTTGGGCTTACAGAACATCTAAAGAAATATCCATATCAGTTATCGGGTGGACAAAAGCAAAGAGGCGCTGTGTGCCGTGCGTTGATTACCGATCCCAAAATAATTTTTGCCGACGAGCCGACAGGTGCGCTGGACTCCAAAGCAAGTAAGGATTTGATGCGTTGCTTGAAAAGTGTAAATGAAAGTGGAAAAGCAACGATTTTGATGGTAACGCATGACCCGCTTTGCGCTTCCTATGCAAAAGATGTATATCTGTTGAGCGATGGAAGTATGAAGTGCAAAATTTCTCAAGGAACTGACCGCAAAGAATTTTACAATCGCATTATAGAGGTACAAAGTTCAATGGGAGGTGATTTCTTATGAAAATGATTGCGCTTGCATTTCGAAATTTCAAAAGCAGTGCCAAAAGCTATTTATCATTGGTTATTTCTCTTTCGTTTACGATTGCAGTCTATTTCAATTTTCAAAATATGATATACAGCAATACATTTGCATCGCTTGGCAGCCACAACAAGGAGTTTATTGATATCCTGATTCAGACAGTATCTGTGGTTCTTTGCTGTTTTTCCTTTTGTTTTATCTGGTATGCGACAAATGTATTTCTTGCAAAACAAAAGAGAGAGTTTGGCATTTATATTTTTATGGGATTGACAAATCAGAAAATTGGACAGCTTTATATGATGGAAACAACGTTCATAGGTATGATGTCATTGCTGCTTGGCTTGATGTCAGGTGTGATGCTTATGTGGTTGTTTCAGATGATTGTAATAGCGATCTCAGATATTGCAATTGATGTTACCTTTCAATTTCAGATAAAACCTGTTATCATAACGGTGATTGTATTTTTGGTGATTTATCTGTTTTTTGTGATAAAAGGATATTGTAATATTTTGCGCAGTAGTGTGCTGAGTATGATATCTGCGGCAAGACAAAATGAATATATCAGACAGAAACGAATGACATTGATATGCAAAACAGTATTTGGTGTGGGTATTTTGGGAACCGGATATTATCTTGCTGTCAAAGACAGCGGTATGGAAATTATGGCAAATATGCTTGCTGCGACAATTTTCGTCATTATCGGTGTTTACTTGATATTTGGCGGGCTGCTGCCGCTTATATTTCAGGCGATTGCAGGGAACAAAGGTTTTTTGTATCAAAAGCAGCGCTGCCTATGGGTTAACCAAGTTGTGTTCCGCATGAAAAAGAATTATCGGACATATGCTATGGTATGTGTGCTGATTCTGTGTTCTGTAACAGCACTTGCAACAGGTATGGCGATGAAAAACCGTTATGACAATATGATTCGGTTTGAGAAGGTATATACATTTCAGGTTTTGACAAATCAGGAGGGCATTGAAGCGCAGGCGCAGCAGATTATTGAGGAGATAGATCATATCGCATATCAGTCTTCTATTCCTGTATTAATGTTTTATGACGATTTTCTTGTGCTGGCATATTCTGATGTGAAAGAGGTTGCAGCGCAGACAGGAATGATGTTTTCTTTGCGGGAGCCAACGGAAAATGAAGTGATTGAAATGCGGCGAATGATGCTGATGTCATTTTATACACAGCGGGAATATGGAAAAGTTGCAATACAGGGAAAAGATTATCAAAAGATTGATGAAACAATGGTGCCATATCTAGGTGCTTTACAGTTGCAGACAGGGTTAGATTTTTATATTGTCAATGATGCGGAGTATGAACGGCTTAGTGTACAGGCACAGCGAATGTATACACATAATTACTGTATCGAACATGCATACAGTTTTGAAGCAGTAAGGGATGCATTATCCCAAATCGCAACTGTCAATGATGGAACTGGAACTTATACAGGATGTATCAATTTAGATCCCAATAACAACAGTGACGAATGGATCAAAATATTATTTCCATTGTGTATTTTTATGTTTTTGGTATTTATCTTAGCAAGCGTATGTATTATGTTTATGAAGCTGTCCAATGACGCGTTTGAGGAACGGGAGCGCTATCTTGTAATGCGCAAACTTGGTTTTGAAGAGCGCGCACTGCAAAAATCTATCAGCAGGGAGCTGGGAACAGCTTATATCCTTCCATTTTTGCTGATGACAATATCAGCATACTTTTCGGTTCATGCTCTGGAGAAAATGATGCATGAAAATCTATTATCTGCGTATTGGGTCAGCGTGTTGGTGGTTTTTGTATTCTTTTTTGTATTTTACCGATTGTCGGTGTCCGTGTATTGCAGGACAGTAGGAAAATTTTAACCAGGTATGCTGTTTATGCGCGCTTTTCCCAAGACATATTATTTTTCCGCACAGAGGAAGGCGTGCACCAATAACGTTCCCGAAAGATTTTGTTAAATTGTTTTTGATTAAAAAACCCGTTCTTTTCTGCAAGTTGTGCAACAGGGATGTCCGTGTGAAGCAAATCCCAATGAACGTGAGCAGCACGGACATCATTTAAGTATTGCATAAATGATATTCCCATATGTTTTTTGAAAAAGCGGCAGAAATATTCTTTTGTCAATCCTAATGTTTCAGATGCATCTTGCAGTGTAATCTGCTCATAAAAGTGTTCTTCCACGTAGGCAAGAATACTACGGATGCGTTCAATCGTAAGGGTGTCGGTTATGGCAGTTTGTGGCGTTATTTTTACTGCAAAAAATCGGATGAGACGGGCAAGAATTTGCAAAACAATACCTTCTGCTTCCATAAAAAAAGCAGGTGCTTTTTCGATATATTGTGTTGTAAGCTCGTCCAGCAGAAAGCAGAGATTCTGGTATTCAGAAAGCAAATCTGCAATATTGTTTGGAAAACACTGAATTTCGTACAATTCAATATCAGAAAAGTATTTCTGCATATACTTTTTGGAGATATGAATACAAAGATACATCGCAGTGTCCGTGTAAGCGTAAATGTTGTGTGTCTTGAAGGATTCAATAACAATTAGTTCTTTGGTTGACAGACTGTATTTGCTGCCTTCTATTTTGATACCTAGTTCTCCATTTAAAGGATAGAGGAGTTCTAGCTCTTCATGCCAGTGAAATGAATGGGGGCTGTTTGAAGCAGTGATGTATGCAAATGTGACGCCGAGTTTATCAATTTCCTGAAATGTTTTATAATGAGGCTGTTCCATGGCCCTGTTCCCCTCCTAATATAAGTTCCGCTAACATATCAGCTGGACTTTAAAACACGATGTCAATAGATATCATTCTTTGTCTAAAAATAGTGTCATAAAAAGAATACTCTAAAAGATGGAAAAGGTCAATATTGACTTGGAAAAGGTCAATGATTGACCTAATTCTTTTGCAGCAAGAGTGATATGATAATGCATGTAAAAAAATAAGATACCAAGGGAAGTGACAAAGATGTTAGCTGCTCAGATTTTAGCAGTAATAATTTTTATTACCATGTTTATTTTGGTGGTTTTGGACAAAATAGAAAGGCAATATGTGACATTGGGGTGTGGACTAGCTACATTGATAGGCGTTTTTGGCATTGCAATGAGAAGCCTGGATGCAATTCTTCTGACTCTGAATTTAAAAAGTATTTTTACCGTTGAATTCTGGTATGAGGCAGGTAGTGCAGGAGAATCTTCTTGTGGAATCAACTGGGCTACAATTATTTTTATTGCAGGCATGATGGTTATGGTAGAGGGCATGGCAAAGGCAGGATTTTTTAGATGGCTGTGCATGATGCTTGCACGAATGGTTCATTATAAACCAATACCGTTGTTTGTTGCGTTTATGCTGATGTCAGCTGTGCTTGCAATGTTTATTGACAGCATTACAGTGATTTTGTTTTTGGCAGCAGTTACTATAGAATTATCAAAATTGTTAAAATTTAATCCAGTGCCAATGATTCTCTCAGAAATATTTTGTGCCAATTTGGGCGGTTCCGCTACAATGTGCGGGGACCCGCCAAATATTATCATTGGTACGTCTCTAGGATATTCATTTGCAGATTTTATTTTGAATACAGGCGTTATGGCGTTGATTAGCTTAGTCCTAGTAGTAATTTCTTTTTATTTCGCGTTCCGCAAAGAGCTTGTAGCAGGCAGAACAGAAGAAATTGACAGTTCTTCTATGCCAAATCCAAAAGATACAATAACAAACAAAAAAGATTTTGTAATTAGCTGTGTTATTTTTGCCTGTGCAGTTGTAATGCTTGTTACCCATGCGCAGACAGGACTGACAGTTGCGCTGATAGGTGCAGTGATTGCTGTTGTGACATTGATAACTTCAGGAAGATATGCGCTGGAGATTTTAAAAAGGGTGGATTACAAGACACTGTTATTTTTTATTGGTCTGTTTATTGTTGTAGGCGGTCTGGAACAGACTGGAATATTGGAGCTTATAGCGGGATTGATTGGAGAAGTCAGCCGAGGGAATCTGAAAATTATGGTTGCTATTATCATATGGGTATCCGCAGTTGCAAGCGCATTTGTTGATAATATTCCTTTTGCAGCGACCATGGTTCCAGTTATTCAGAGTCTGGCGGCAGTGCAGGGCGTTGATACAGCAACACTTGCATGGGCATTATCAATGGGAACAGATATTGGCGGCAGTGCGACACCAATTGGTGCATCTGCAAATGTAGTTGGAACTTCAGTGGCAGCCAAAAATGGTCATGTGATTGGCTGGGGAAAGTACTGCAAGACAGCAATTCCAGCGACTGTTGTTGTAATTGCTGTGTCAATGATATTTATTTTCTTTCGGTATTGTTAGAAATAGATTGAAACCTCAGCCACAAGAGAGTGCATCAAAAGACTGTCGCTTAAGAGCCGTTGTGCAGCGACTTAAAGAAGGAGGATTTGTATATGGCGGAACAGACAATAGTAGCAATAGGACGGGAATACGGAAGTGCAGGGCACGAGATTGCAGAACGGATTGCAAAAGATTTTGCATTAAAACTGTATGACAGAAGTATTTTAGAGGAGATTGCCAGCCATATGAACACAGACGCGGAAGCGATTGAGAAATATGATGAGCAGCCCAGAAATGTGATTTTGTCAAGGAGAGTTGGACATCATACAAATTCAATGGAAGAAATTTTGGCTGAAATGCAGTTTGAGTTTATTAGGAAGAAGGCACAAAAAGGAGAGTCATTCGTTATTGTGGGCCGTTGTGCGGAATCTGTGCTAAAAGGCACAAAAGGGCTGATTACGATTTTTGTCAGCGGAAATCGAGAGAGCAAGATTCAGCGTGTGATGGAAAAATATCATCTGGGTGAGACAGAGGCTATCGCCAAAATGCTGCGTCATGATAAGAAAAGAAAGCAGTATCATAATCTGTATTCGGAAGGAAAATGGGGCGATTCTCGATATTATGATATGTGCATCAACAGCAGTCCGCTTGGTGTGGAGGGCACGCTAAAAATTCTTGAAGACTATATTAGGGCCAGAATGAATCAATAATTATTGTATAAATGGAGAGAGTAGGGTATGCAGAACAATGAATTGGAAAAAATAGTCATACCATTGCTAAACTGGTATTATCAAAACAAAAGAATTCTGCCTTGGAGAGAAAATCAAGACCCTTATCGTGTATGGGTTTCTGAAATTATGCTGCAGCAGACACGGGTAGAGGCTGTGATTCCCTATTATGAGCGTTTTATGGAACGCTTTCCTACGATAGAATCGCTTGCATTGTGCGAGGAAGAAGTGCTTTTCAAATTGTGGGAAGGATTGGGCTATTATTCGCGTGCAAAAAATTTAAAAAAGGCAGCACAAAAAATATATGTGGAGTATCAGGGACAATTCC
>OFGC01001321.1_pt1 | contig 17582 bp, 16 predicted proteins | sample 1521691 | NCBI WGS metagenome assembly OFGC01 (sample SAMEA3504121, study PRJEB24116) | mouse gut metagenome | biome: mouse gut; feature: mouse-associated habitat; material: faeces | place: Denmark | collected 2011
CCTGCCGTTTCTGATTTTGGGATCAGCCATCAAGCTTCTCTTTTTCTGTCGAAAGGGAATGGGGGGCATATACCTGAAGGGCCTGGGAAAGGGAATCCGGAAGCTGGCCTCAAAGGCCGGGCGGGCCCACAGAATCCGCTTTCGGGCTGAATTTTTTAAAAATTATCTTGCGATTCAGGGACAGCTTTACCTGAACCTGATCCGCATTCTTAAGAAAACTTAAGAAATTGCTTCATAATTTCCTAAACAGTTCTTTTTATAATAAGGACTGTGGAACATAACTGGCCGCTGCTTTCTGAAATAGAAAAAGGACAGTGGCCGTTTCTCGGGTGGCGCGTATGATAAAGGATAATCAGAAGGTATTTAACCGGTTAATGGTGATCGCGGATGCTGCCATCACAGCGGCATCCTTTATGTCGGCTTATTACTTTAAGTTTTATATCCTGAATAACGGCCCCGGGATCGGTGTGCTTCCTGCCATAGAGTATTTCCGGCTGCTGATCTTTATAGTCCCGGTCTATGTGCTGATGTATTATGCCTGCAGCGTATATGCTCCCAAGAGAACGGTGCGCCGCCGCTTCGAGATATACGGCATTGTGAAGGCTAATACCATAGGGATCGTGGTTTTGATCATCATTTTGTATATGGTGGTCAGGGAGATCAATTTTTCCCGCTCCGTGATGGCTATCTTTTATGCATTCAATGTTTTTTTTACCTCCTGCTTTCGGATTCTGCTCCGGAAGGGGCTGCGCACGATCCGCAGCAGGGGCTACAACCTGAAGCATATCCTTCTGGTGGGATATTCCAGGGCCGCGGAGGAATACATTGACAGGCTTACGGACAATCCCCAGTGGGGCTACGCGGCCTGCGGCATACTGGACGACCACATTCCGGCGGGCACGCTTTACAAGGGCGTGAAGGTGCTGGGAAGGCTGGGAAATCTGGAGGTTATTCTTCCGGAAAACAAGCTGGATGAAATCGCCATCACTTTATCTCTGCAGGATTATCACAACCTGGAAAGTATCGTGGGGATCTGCGAGAAATCCGGAGTGCACACTAAATTTATACCGGACTATAACAGCATGATTCCCAGCAAGCCTTATACGGAGGATCTGATGGGGCTTCCTGTCATCAACATCCGGTATGTGCCGCTGACCAACACGGGGAATATTTTCCTGAAGCGGGCGGCAGATATTGCAGGCTCCCTGCTGGGGATCCTGATCACCTCGCCTTTGATGCTGGTGCTGGCACTTTTGGTAAAGCTTTCCAGCCCCGGACCTGTGATTTTCCGGCAGGAGAGGGTGGGGCTCCACAACAAACCTTTTTATATGTATAAGTTTCGCTCTATGGAGCAGCAGCCTCCGGGCGAAGAGAAGAAGGCCTGGACCGTGAAGAACGATCCCAGAGTCACGGGGATCGGCAGGATCATGCGCCGGACCAGCCTGGATGAACTGCCGCAGCTGTTCAATATTCTGAAGGGAGACATGAGCCTGGTGGGCCCCCGGCCCGAGAGACCGCTTTTCGTGGAGAAATTCCGGGAGGAGATTCCCAGATATATGGTAAAGCACCAGGTCCGCCCCGGACTGACGGGATGGGCCCAGGTAAATGGTCTGAGAGGGGACACATCTATTCGGAAACGTATCGAATACGACCTTTATTACATTGAAAACTGGACCGTGGGATTTGACATAAAAATTATTTTTATGACGTTCTTTACGGGGTTTATTAATAAGAATGCTTACTAAACAAGGAGAAGGTATCATGGCAGCAAATGAAACAAAGAAAATGAGTGCACAACAGCATGAAGCAAAGAAAAAGAGGAAGATGATTATCTTTGCGGTGGAAATCGTTATCATTCTGGTGATGATGGTGGTATTGTATCTGGTTATGTCCAAAACAGACAGCGAGCCCAAGAGGACTGAGCTGAAAAGAGAGGATCTGGGCATTGCTCCGGAGGTGGATGAGGCCATTGAGAACGAGACCAGTCCGCTGAGGGGATATATGAACGTGGCGCTGTTCGGCGTGGATGCGGAGACGGATTCCCAGCTGTACAGAGGAAGTCGAAGCGACAGTATTATGATTGCCAGTATCAATATGGACACCGGCGATATCAAGCTGGTGAGTGTTTATCGTGATACGTATCTGAATATCGGAAACGAGTACAGAAAGTGTAACGCGGCGTATTCCTTCGGCGGCGCGGAGCAGGCCATCAAGACCCTGAACAGTAACCTTGATCTGAACATTGAAAAGTTTGTGACGGTGGGCTACAGAGGACTCAGCGGTGTGATCGACAGCCTGGGAGGCGTCTACATCGATGTAGACAGCGAAGAGCTGAAGCATATCAACAATTATCAGATCAATATTGCCGAGGCCCTGGAATGTGAATATACGCCGGTGACGGAAACCGGCTATCAGCTGCTGAACGGCCTGCAGGCCACCGCTTACTGCCGAATCCGTTACACCAAGGGCGACGACTTTAAGCGTACCGCAAGACAACGGGAGGTTATTAAAGCGCTGGAGGCCAGGGCAAAGGAGGCCAGCCTGGCAGATTTGACAAAGGCTTTTGAGGCGTGCATCGACGATATCTATACCAATTTTGACAATAAGGACATTCTGGACCTGCTGGCCAATGTTGCCAATTACCGGATCGTGGACGAGGGAGGCTTCCCCGACGAAAGTCTGCGCACAGTGGGTAATATAGGAGCCAAGGGAAGCTGCATTGTTCCTTTGGATCTGGAGGCGAATGTGGTGTGGCTTCACAATTTCCTGTTTGACGATGCAGATTACAAGGTGACGGAAACTGTTCTGGAAAACAGCAAAAAGATCAATGCAGACACCGCTCAGTATGTTAATAAATAAATTTTCAGTCGGGTATCCTGCAAACCATAAGGGGAGGCTTTTGGGCTTCCTCTTTTCCGTTGCCCAGGCGCCCCGGAAAGGGATATTGTGTGAATATTGACGTAATTATTCCTGTGTACAGGCCGGACGGGAAGCTGACAGAGCTGATTTCCAGACTGCAGGACCAGACCAGGCCGGTGCGGGACATTATCCTTATGAATACGGAAGAAAGTCTTTTTGAGGAGTTTGCCCGCAGGACAGAATTTTGGAAAAAATTTTCTATGGTAAAGATATGGCATGTGTCCAAGCGTGAGTTTGATCATGGGGGAACCAGACACGCGGGGGTGCAGCATTCGGATGCGGAAATATTTGTCACGATGACCCAGGATGCCATGCCGGCTGACAGGGATTTAATTCTAAATCTCACCCGCAGGCTGGAGGGGAATACGGCGGCGGCCTATGCCCGCCAGCTGCCCTCGGCCCACAGCAGCCTGCCGGAAAGGATATCAAGAGCCTTTAACTATCCGGAACAGTCCAGACTCAAGTCCAGTGCGGATTTGGACACTCTGGGCATCAAGACCTTTTTCTGCTCCAATGTCTGCGCCGCTTACCGGCGGGATATCTACGACGAATTGGGCGGCTTTATCCGGCATACCATATTTAATGAGGATATGATCTATGCGGCGGATGCGGTGAGGGCCGGGTACGCCATTGCTTACGAGGCGGATGCCCGGGTGATCCATTCCCATGACTATACGAATCTCCAGCAGCTACACCGCAATTTTGATCTGGGAGTGTCCCAGGCCGACCATCCGGAGGTGTTTCGGGGTGTTCCCTCGGAGGGGGAGGGCATGAAGATGGTCCGGGAGGTTTTTAAACAGATGAGGATACAGGGAAAGCTGTATCGGTTTCCCGGTTTTTGCATACAATGCGGATTTCGATATACGGGATATCTTTTGGGAAAGCATTACAGGCGCCTGCCCCGCAGGTGGATCCTTGCGCTCACCGGAAACAGAGAATATTGGAAATGATATAATACTTTGAAGAAATAAACAAGGAGGCTGTTATGTGCGGTATTGTAGGTTATATTGGAAAAGAACAGGCGGCGCCCATTATCCTGGATGGGCTGTCAAAGCTGGAGTACCGGGGGTATGACTCTGCGGGAATGGCAGTGTATGATGGGGAAAGGATCCGGCTGCAGAAAGCCATCGGCAGACTGAAAATTTTGGAAAACCTTACCCGGGGAGGAGAGACCATGCCGGGAAGCTGCGGCATCGGCCACACCAGATGGGCCACCCACGGCGCGCCCAGCGATAACAACGCCCATCCTCACACCAATCAGGAGGGCAGTATCGCGGTGGTGCATAACGGTATTATTGAGAATTATATTCCATTGAAAAAGAAGCTTACCGACAAGGGTTACCATTTTGTGTCGGAGACCGATACGGAGGTGCTGGCCCATCTGCTGAATTATTATTACAAGGGGAATCCCATGGAAGCCATCACCAAGGTGCTTCACCGGGTGGAAGGCTCCTATGCTCTGGGAATCATGTTTGCAGACCATCCCGGCGAGATTTATGCGGCCAGAAAAGACAGTCCTCTGATTGTGGGGCAAAACGACAGGGGATGCTTTATTGCCTCGGATGTTCCTGCTATTTTGAAATATACCAGAACCGTATATTATATGGAAAATCAGGAGGTGGCCATTCTGCGGCCCGACGGCCTTCAGTTCTTTTCTTTGGATGAGGAGGAGCTGGTCAAGGAGCCTTCCACCATCGACTGGGATGCGGACGCGGCGGAGAAGGCGGGCTATGAGCATTTTATGCTGAAGGAAATGTACGAACAGCCCAGAACCATCGCGGACACGATATCTCCCCGAATTGTGAATAATGATATTGTGATTGAAGAACTGAAAATGACGGACGAGGAGCTTCGGAGTATAAATAAGATCCACATTGTGGCCTGCGGTTCCGCCTATCATGCGGGCGTCACCGGAAAATATGTGCTGGAGGGGCTGGCCCGGATTCCGGTGGAGGTGGATGTGGCCAGTGAATTCCGCTACAGAGATCCCATCCTGGAGGAGGGAAACATGATTATCGTGATCAGCCAGTCCGGAGAGACGGCGGATACCCTGGCGGCTTTGCGGGAGTCCAGGCAGAGAGGACAGAAGGTGCTGGGGATCGTGAACGTGGTGGGCAGCTCCATTGCCCGGGAGGCGGACGCCTGCCTGTATACCTGGGCAGGGCCTGAGATCGCAGTGGCTACTACCAAGGCCTACAGCGCCCAGCTGGCGGCACTGTATCTGCTGGCCATGAAGCTGGCGAAGGTGCGGCACACGGTGGACGAGGAAATGTTCCGGAAGCTGCTGGAGGATCTGCGGTGCCTGCCTGATCAGATCGAGCTTCTCCTGGGACAAAAGGAAAAGATTCAGCATTTTGCCAACAGATATCTGGGAGCCAGAGATATATTTTTTATCGGAAGAGGCATCGACTACGCCATTTCCCTGGAGGGCTCCCTGAAGCTGAAGGAGATATCCTACATTCATTCCGAAGCCTATGCCGCGGGAGAGCTGAAGCACGGAACCATTTCACTGATCGAAGACGGCACACTTGTGGTAGCGCTGTCCACTCAGCCGGCGCTGTTCCAGAAGACCATCAGCAATATTGTGGAGGTAAAGGCCAGGGGCGCTTTTGTCATGGCGGTGACCAACGAGGAAAACAAGGCCATCGAGAAGGCGTCGGATTATGTGGTCTATCTGCCGGCCACCAATCGATTTTTTACAAATTCGCTGGCCATCATTCCCCTTCAGCTGTTTGCCTATTATGTGGCGGTGGGAAGAGGCTGTGATGTGGATAAGCCCAGAAACCTGGCGAAATCCGTGACGGTGGAATAGAATTTCACAATGCTTTCATAATGAAAACACAATTCCGACACATTTGGTGGATATACTGAGTTACATAAAGGCAGGAGAAAAGTCCTGAGAAGTAGGAGGAGATCATTATGTACGAGAATGAAATTTATTCCAATTCTGAGACAAATACCTCTGGCGGAGGAAGTCCCTATTTTGACTATACCACATATCCTACAGGGACACCCGGAGGCAACGGAGGAGGCCCGGCGGCTCCTCAGGGGAAAAAGCCCCGTGAGAAGAAACCAGGAGGCGGAGTCTTCCGGAAGGTGATTCTCAGCGTCAGCCTGGGGCTCTGCTTCGGATTATTTGCAGGTCTGGGATTTTACGCGGTTCAGCTGGGGACGGGACAGGCAGCCCAGACGGAAAGCAGGAATACGCAGGATCAGGGGAATGATCCTGAAAAGCCGGCTTCGCTGCCGGACAGCAGCCCTGTCATATCCAATCAGGTTACTTATGTGAAAAACGACATTAAGGACGTGGTGAAGGAAGTCATGCCTGCCATGGTATCCATCGTCAACAATTATACTTCTGTGAGCAGAGATCTGTGGGGACAGACCTACAGCGTGCCCGGTGTGGGAAGCGGATCCGGCATCATTGTGGGTGAGACCGAAGAGGAGCTTCTTCTGGTAACCAACAATCATGTGGTGGAAAGTGCTACCAGCCTTGAGGTAACCTTTATTGACGGTTCCACGGCGGAGGCCAGCATCAAGGGCCAGGATTCCGATATGGACCTGGCAGTGATCTCGGTGCCTTTGGGAAATTTGAGTGATGAGACCAGGAATGCTATCACTATTGCCACTCTGGGAGACAGCGACGCTCTGGAACTGGGAGATCCTGTGATCGCCATCGGAAACGCTCTGGGCTATGGACAGTCTGTGACGGACGGCATTATCAGTGCCCTGAACCGGGTGATTGAGCTGGAGGACGGCTCCCGGGGAACCTTTATCCAGACGAATGCGGCCATCAACCCCGGCAATTCCGGAGGCGCGCTGTTAAATATCAAGGGTGAGGTCATCGGAATCAATTCCAACAAGATCGGCGACATGAAGGTGGAAGGCATGGGCTATGCAATTCCCATCAGCGCAGCAAGTCCAATTATCGCCGAGCTGATGGAGCGTCAGACCAGAGTGAAGGTGGCTGATAATGAAATGGGCTACATGGGGATTACCATGCAGAATATCACCGATCAGTATGCCGAACTGTTCAACGCCCCTCAGGGAGCCCTGGTTTACTCCGTGGAGGAGGGATCTGCGGCAGAAAAGGCAGGTATCCTGCAGAGAGATATTATTGTAAAGCTGGACGGACAGAGGATCTATTCCCGGGAAGAGCTGAAAAGCGCTCTGCAGTATTACAGGGCCGGAGAAAATGTTACGGTTACAGTACAGAGAGTGGTAAACGGAGAGTATGAGACCTTTGATTTGGAGGTCACTCTGGGCGTCAGACCGGACGGGGTAGAGTAAAATTGAATCCCTACAATAAATACGGAACAAAGTAAGATCCCGGGTGGGCGCAGGGCCTGCCCGGGAGTTTTTATGTCATGGGAATGAGACTTTTTTCATAAAAAGTTTACTTGTATCAATAGGCTTTTTCAAGTATACTCATATCAGGCAGAGATGCGCGGACAGCCGGGCATACGAATGGAGATGGGAGAAGAATATGTCGGATATAGATAAGGAAATCGAGAACCTGGAGGAAGAGAAGGATGAAAAAGAGACGGATCTGACAGATGGACGCCGTGATGCCTCATCCACCAGGAATGCGGGAAAGAGCGATAACAGCGAATACGAGGATGTATGCTTTATCTGCCGCAGGCCGGAGAGTAAGGCGGGTAAGATGTTTAAAATGCCCAACAATATATGTATCTGCGACGACTGCATGCATAAGACCATGGACGCGGTGAGTCAGTTTGATTATCAGGGTATGCTGAGCAATCCTCAGTTTCAGAATGAGCTGGATCAGATGTCAAAACAGGGAGGCTTCCCCAATATCAGCTTTGTGAACCTGGCAGATCTGCAGGGAGACGGGGGGATTCCCAATAAGCAGAAGCTGAAAAAGAAGAAGAAAAAAAGCGGGGAAGAGCCGGTGCTGAACATCCGCGATATTCCTGCACCTCACAAGATCAAGGCCAGTCTGGACGAGTACGTAGTAGGACAGGAGCATGCTAAAAAGGTGATCTCCGTAGCCGTATATAATCATTACAAGCGGGTGGCTACGGGCACTATGGACAATATCGAGATTGAGAAATCCAACATGCTGATGATCGGTCCCACCGGATGCGGGAAAACCTATCTGGTGAAGACTCTTGCCAGACTGCTGGATGTACCCCTGGCCATTGCGGATGCCACCTCTCTGACAGAAGCTGGGTACATCGGAGACGACATTGAATCCGTGGTATCCAAGCTATTGGCGGCAGCGGATAATGATGTGGAGAAAGCGGAGCGGGGAATTATTTTTATTGATGAGATCGATAAGATTGCCAAAAAAAGGAATACCAACACCAGGGATGTGAGCGGAGAGAGTGTGCAGCAGGGAATGCTTAAGCTTCTGGAGGGAGCCGAGGTAGAGGTGCCCGTAGGAGCCAACAGCAAAAATGCCATGGTGCCGCTGGCCACAGTGAATACGAGAAATATTCTCTTTATCTGCGGCGGGGCCTTTCCGGACCTGGAGGATATTATTCGGGAGCGCCTGACAAAGACGGCTTCTATCGGCTTTAATTCCGAGCTGAAGGATAAATATGACAAGGACAAGAACCTTTTGTCCAGGGTTACAGTGGAGGATATCCGGAAATTTGGAATGATTCCGGAATTTATCGGACGGCTTCCCATTATTTATACCCTGGAAGGACTTTCCAGGGATATGCTGATCAAAATCCTGAAGGAGCCCAAAAACGCGATCCTCAAGCAGTACCAGAAGCTTTTGGAGCTGGATGAGGTGCGGCTGGAATTTACGGAGGACGCTCTGGAGGCCATTGCCGACAAGGCCATTAAGAAGGACACAGGAGCCAGGGCGCTGCGTTCCATCATAGAAGAATTTATGCTGGATATAATGTATGAGATTCCTAAGGATGATAATATCGGCAGGGTGACAATCACCGGGGACTACATTCAGGGAACCGGCGGCCCGCTGATCGAGATTCGAAGCAATCAGCTTCCGGAAGCGGGGAGGCTGTTGGAGGACAAAATGCCCGCCGTTCAACCAGCGGCTTCTGAGAGCTGTTGAATGCCCGCGGGGCCTTTAATTAAAATAGTACACTGAAAGCCGTCCACCTGGCATGTGGGCGGCTTAGTTTTTTATAAAATGTGCATTTTAAGCTGCCTGGCGAGAAAATAGAAATTCCCGGTTTTCCTGATAAGGACGGCGTTTACGGCCATTTTTTCCTTCCTATATATAAGAAGGTGAGAAGGTGCGCGCTCAGGGAACGGCCCACAAGGAACCGATCCCGCTCTCAAAAGTTTTTTTACACTATACATCACAAAACAACGCATTTCAAACACAGGAGGTATTTACTATGACAACCAACAACATCACCAATCAGAACCTGGCCAACAGAGAAGTATGCGACCTGATCTTCGTGGATTACGCCACAAAGAAGCCTTTCCTGAACCTGGACTTCGCCAACGTCTCCACCACGGAGCTCACCGGCGAGAGCACCTTTGCCTACGGCGGAGCCGGACACCCAAAGCGGGTTCAGTTTGCCGGTGAAAGGGGCGGCACCCTCACCATCGAGACCCAGATCCAGACCGTAAAGCTCTGGCAGCTGATTACCGGGGGAGAGCTCCACAGCTCCGCGAAATTTACCAAGCGGGTGGAAACAGCAGTGGACGAAGACGGCACTGAAATTACTCTGGAGGATACGCCTATTGCCGGAAGCGTACCGGTATATGCGGCTGACGATGACTGCGGTATGGAGCTGGAGCACACTGTGACAGGGAGTACGGTCACTCTCTCCTCAGCCCTTACGGCAGGCGCTTCTGTGGTGGTCTATTACATGAAGGAGGTTTCCGCCGGCGTCCAGAGAGTCAGCGTGAAGTCTACCAGCTTCCCTAAGGCCTTTACCGTATACGGCGATACGGTCATGAAGACCGAGAACGACGAACTGCTTCCCTACAGGTTTACTGCCTACAAGGCGGCGCCCCAGGGAAATATGTCTCTGAGCTATTCCAACTCCGGAGATCCCGGTTCCATCACCATCACCTGCGATCTGCTGGCTGACGGCGATGATAATATTCTGGATCTGGCCCCGATGTATAAACGTTTTTTCCCTTGCTAATCGCGGCCTTGGTGTGCCTTGCAAACTCCATTTTCAGACCTTGCTAAAGTCTTGAGGTGCCCGGTTCCGCCTTAGGCAAAAGTACTCTAGCAGTGGATGCTGTAGAGGACGAGGAAGATGAGACAGATACGGATGATGGATTAATGTACTTTGATAGAATCGTGTTATATGATGAAGAGTCAGAGTATAATAATGTCCATGCATATTGTTCTGAATGCGAAGAAGGTAACCCGCTGTCCCTTATGCAATTCATATATGCTGAAAAGGATCACGCTCGGTTCCAAGATTTTAGCCGCGGCAACAATGGGCTCCTTTGCCTTACCCTATAACAGCAAAACCTGTGTTTAGTGAATTTGGGTATTCGAAAGCTGGGGAAATGACGAAGACAGTTATTGCAATCGTATACAGGATATGATATGGTTGGTATGTGGGAGACCACGGAGCCAAAAGGCGGCCTTACCCTCTTTTTCATTCGGAGGGGCAAACCCTCCAGACGAAAGAAAGGAGGGCGATGCAGATGACAGTTACATATGCGGATTTGTTTCAGTTTTGCATATTTGTCGTTGCCTTGATAAGTTTGTGCTATGCAATCTTTAAGGGCAAAAAATAGCCGCCACTACTCGCAATAGTGACGGCTGACCTCTTACAGAGGTAACGGCTTAAATTATTCGGAGGGTAGAGCCGCTTTCGTGGCTTCCCACTTTTCATGTTTATAATACCATGCCGTGGGCGTGTTTGCAAGAATTTTTCAAAATGATATGATATGCTTGATCTGAAGGAGGTAGCATCATGGAGGATATCAGATCAAGCATTATACAATAGGTAATCGGGAAACTGCAGGGAAGGGCGGATGAAGATATCATTAATCTTGTTCAAGATGTGATGGTCATGCAGCTCAACAAGTACGAAGTTCTGGAGCGATGCACGGGGCTTTGACAGTTGAATAACTCATAATCTCTCACAAACCGCTTAACAGCGGTATTTTTTTGTCAAATTTTTCCTTAATATGCGTTGTATTTGTTGTATATATGGTATAATGAGATTGAAGGTGTATTACATGAAGCTTGTCTATAACAAGAACGCTAAAGATCCTACATACTATGCCCAGCAGGGAATTCGCAACGGAAAGAAGACTACCACCCGCAACGTCAAAAACTTTGGCAAGCATTCCGAATTGTTAAAGATCACGGACGATCCCCTCGCTTATGTGAAGGATGAGATCCGCAGGATGAATGAGGAATACCGGGTAGGGCGCATCGAGTATGATCTTAAAGCGGATTTTAACGAACGTGTTGAACATACTGATGATGAGGCATCTGCGTCGAAAGATTTAAACATTGGGTACTTTTATCTTCAGGTAATCATACAGCACTTAAAACTCAAAGATTTCTTTTCCGATATAACTGCTGGGCGAAAGATAAAATTTGACGGCTATACAATCCTGCGTTTTCTGGCTTATGCAAGGATACTTAACCCCGGCTCCAAATACTCCACCTGGAAACACCTTGAAAACTATTACGAAAACCCCGGTTTTGATTACCAGCACATTCTCCGCTGTATGGATGTCTTGTATGACAACTATGAAGATTACCTTAAGTGGGTCTATGAAAAAATCAATTCCGTTGTGAAACGGGACACTTCGATCCTCTGCTATGACTGTACAAACTTTTACTTTGAGTGCGAAAAAGAAGATGATGTTGTTATTGATGAAATAACCGGTGAGACCATGTGCGATCTTAGAAAATATGGCGTCAGCAAAGAGCACCGTCTCAACCCAATCGTAGAAATGGGGCTCTTCATGGACAAGAACGGCATCCCTATCTCCATGTGCCTGCATCCGGGAAACACAAGCGAACAGCTTACTGCCATTCCACTGGAAAAGGAGATCCTGAAAATGACAGATGGGGCAAGATTCATCTACTGTGCTGATGCAGGACCCTGAAGAGATCAAAAAGGGGCCTAATGATGTCCGGCGTTTTATGAAACGGCCAGCAAAAACAAAATCCGGTGAAAAAGCGGTCATTGAATACATCATTGATGAAGAAAAAATAAAGGAAGAAGAAAGATATGACGGCTATTATGCAGTGGCCACAAATCTGGACGATCCGGTAAAGGATATCCTTGAAGTTACCAATAACCGCTACAAGATAGAGGACTGTTTCCGAATCATGAAAACAAATTTTTCCGGACGCCCAGCATTCCATTGGACAGAGACAAGAATAAAAGCCCACTTTCTTATATGCTAGACTGCCCTGCTCGTATATAGGCTCTTAGAGTATCAACTAAATGAGCAGGGGACACACATAACAACGGCAAACCTGATAAAGACTCTGCAAAACATGAATGTCGTAAATATACATGATATTGAATACATGGCTTTGTATAAAGGGAGTAAAGCATTGGATGCATTGACAAAACTTTCCAAACTGGAACTTGACCGTGTACACTACCGTCCCAAAGACCTCAACGGAAAGATTAAAAAAATTTTATAGTCATTACCTATATACAACATTTTTAAACAAAAAAGCAAGCCGGGATTTCCCGAAATTACGGGATTCTCGGCTTATTAGCTGTCAAAGACGGGAATGGCCTGCCAGCGGCACAGTCAACAGCGGGATTACGTATAATAACGGCGTTGCTTTCACCCGGGACTCTAATGTGAACCTTTTTGGCATGTACCAGCAAACCATTACATGGAAACTTGTGGGCATCCCCTATTATCTATGCCGATGGCGCAAAAAAAGGAAGGGACAGGAAATCTTGAGCTGAGTGTATCAGGAAAAAGCAATATAGAGGTGGTTTTCGAGGCGGTAACAGCGTATAGCTATGCACCAGTAGAAGCGGGGTTAAGTCGGATATATTTTTACAACTAAAAGTTTAAAAGCAGCTCCAGGTTACTATTCACAGCCTCTCCAGCCCAAATAATCATATCTTTCTCTTGACAATCCACAAAAGTATGGTATTATAAACGCATGAACAATGGTTCATATGAACTTATTAAAATATGAGATGCAAATCATTTGCAAATGGAGGATGGGAAAATGAAGAAAACTTACAAGATTGAAGTGGATTGTGCAAACTGTGCGCTGAAGATGGAAGAGGCGGCTAAGAAGGTGGAGGGTGTTCAGGAGGCCTCGGTAAGCTTTATGACTCAAAAAATGAAGGTGGAGTTTGCCGAGGGGGCAGACGAGAGGGCGGTCATGCAGAATGTGTGCAAGGCCTGCAAGAAGGTGGAGGATGACTGCGAGATTTTCCTGGATTGAGGTATAAGGTTGTTTTGGGCATGAGGTAATAAGTATGACGAAGAAGCAGAAAAAGGTTTTATACAGGATTATTATAGCGGCGGTTCTGATGGTGGGGCTGCATTTTATACCTGTAGAGGGATACACAAAATTTGCACTTTATCTGATTCCCTATTTTATCATAGGATTCGACATTTTGCGTAAAGCTGTGCTGGGAATCCTGCACGGAGAGGTTTTTGATGAAAATTTCCTGATGGCAGTGGCCACCGTGGGGGCAATGCTTTTGGGAGTATATAATGAATCCCGGGGCATGGAGGGCGAGTTCTCCGAAGGTGTGGCGGTAATGCTTTTCTACCAGATCGGAGAATTATTTCAGGCCGTGGCGGTGGGAAGGAGCCGCAAAAATATCAGTGCACTTATGGATATCCGCCCGGATTATGCCAATGTGGAGGATGAAAACGGCAATCTGCAGCAGGTAGATCCGGAGGATGTGGAGACCGGAACGACAATCCTGGTCCGGCCCGGGGAAAAGATTCCCATTGACGGCGTGGTGCTGGAGGGGACTTCCAGCTTGAATACGGCGGCTCTTACAGGTGAGAGCGCTCCCAGGGAGATTATGGCAGGTGATGAGGTCATCAGCGGCTGTGTCAATATCACAGGCCTGCTGAAGATACGGACTACCAAAGAGTTCGGGGAATCCACGGTGGCGAAGATTCTGGATCTGGTGGAAAATTCCAGCATGAAGAAGGCCAGGACGGAGAATTTTATCACCAAGTTCGCAAAGTATTACACGCCGGCTGTGTGCTACAGTGCGCTGGCGCTGGCGGTAATTCCGTCTGTTGCGAACCTGATTATGGGCAATCCTGCCAATTGGAGCACCTGGGTCATACGCGCACTGACTTTTCTGGTAATCAGTTGCCCTTGCGCGCTGGTGATCTCTATTCCGCTCAGCTTTTTCGGCGGTATTGGAGGCGCCTCCGCCTGCGGGATCCTGGTGAAGGGTTCCAATTATCTGGAGGCTTTGGCCAAGACCAAATATGTGGTATTTGACAAGACAGGAACGCTTACGAAGGGTGTGTTTGAGGTGATCGATATCTGTCCTTCGGAGGAGTTTTCAGGAAGCTGCGAGGCGGACCCGAATTCCGGCGGCGCATCCCCCAGACTGGTGGAGTATGCAGCATATGCGGAGAGCTATTCCACTCATCCCATCAGCAAAAGTCTGAAGGAGGCTTATGGACAGGAAATCAGGCCGGAACGGATCAGCCAGGTAGAGGAGATCGGCGGACACGGCGTAACGGCGCTGGTGGATGGCGTGCAGGTGGCGGCAGGAAACGAAAAGCTGATGAAGAGGCTTGGGATTTCTTGGGAGAAAAATACCGGAGTAGGAACTGTGGTCCATGTGGCGGCTGACGGAAGATATGCGGGATATATTTTGATTTCGGATGTAGTAAAGGAGCAGTCCCGGGAGGCCGTGGCCGCGCTGAAGGCGGCAGGGGTGAAAAAGACGGTAATGCTCACCGGCGACAGCCGAACAGTGGCGGAGCACGTGGCGCAGAAGCTGGGATTGGACCAGGTAAAGAGCGAGCTGCTTCCCGCTGACAAGGTGGAGGCGGTGGAAGAGATTCTTGGGGAAAAACGGCCCGGAGAAATGCTGGCTTTTGTAGGCGACGGAATCAATGATGCGCCAGTGCTTTCCCGGGCGGATATCGGCGTGGCAATGGGAGCACTGGGATCCGACGCGGCCATAGAGGCGGCGGACATCGTCCTCATGGATGATAATCCCATGAAGCTGGCGCTGGCGATTCGAATTTCCAGAAAGTGTCTTCGTATCGTTACCGAAAATATTGTATTTGCCCTGACTGTGAAGGCTCTCTGCCTGGTGCTGGGGGCGCTGGGAATGGCAAATATGTGGGTGGCAATTTTCGCGGATGTAGGCGTCATGGTGCTGGCAGTGCTGAACGCTGTGCGTTGTCTGAGGGCAGGGAAATAGAGCCTGGGCTGGCCGCGATGTACCAAAAAAAGAGTCTTGCCGTTCTGCCTGCATTTTGAACAAACAATAGCACATACTATATATACGAAATGCGGCCCCCGGCGGGCCGCAAATTGGATAAGGCGGGCATAAGATATGTTTCAGGATGCGTTTGTGATTTTGATTCCGTTTCTGGGGACTTCTCTGGGAGCGGCAATGGTATTTTGTATGCGGAAACAAATGAATCCCGGAGTGGAAAAATTTCTGCTGGGGTTCGCGGCGGGGGTGATGATAGCGGCATCTGTGTGGTCTCTTCTGATTCCGGGAATTGATATGTCCCGGGAGCAGGGAGGGAACGGGTGGTTTCCTGCGGCGGCAGGCTTTCTGCTGGGGGTGGGCTTTCTGCTCCTGCTGGATCGCCTGGTGCCGCATATTCATATGGACAGCGAAAAGCCGGAGGGAGTTAAATCCGGTTTTCAAAAGACTACTATGCTGATGTTGGCGGTGACACTTCATAATCTGCCGGAGGGGATGGCGGTAGGCGTGACTCTGGCAGGCGCTCTGGCGGCGGGTACCGGAATTACCATGGCAGCAGCCACGGCGCTGGCAGTGGGAATTGCCATACAGAATTTCCCGGAGGGCGCCATTATTTCTATGCCTCTGTGCAGTGCAGGAGCGTCAAAGAAAAAAGCGTTTCTTTATGGAGTGCTTTCAGGGGTGGTGGAGCCCGTGGGCTCCGTGGCCACGATTTTGCTGGCGGCGCAGGTGGTTCCCATACTGCCTTATTTGCTGGCGTTTGCCGCCGGAGCCATGATCTATGTGGTGGTGGAGGAGCTGGTGCCGGAAGCCCATTCCGGTGAATACAGCGATATCGGAACCATCGGAGCGGCGATAGGATTTGTGCTGATGATGGTGATGGATGTGGCGCTGGGATAATGGGGGCGGGCTGAAAAAATGCTTGCCTATTTCTTACAATTATGCTATTATATCAAATTGTGATGAATCATTTTCCTTGCTCACAAAAGTGGGCCAGAGACCAAAAGGAGGTAACAGGCATGAACAAGTATGAATTAGCTGTAGTTGTGTCCGCTAATATCGAAGACGAAGAGAGAGCCGCAGTAGTTGATAAGTGCAAAGCTCTGATCGAGAGATTCGGCGGTGCCATCACAGAAGTGGATGATTGGGGCAAGAAGAGACTTGCTTACGAAATCCAGAAGATGAAGGAAGCTTTCTACTATTTCATCAAATTCGACGCTGAGAGCACTGCTCCGGCCGAGATCGAGAGCCGTGTCCGCATTATGGACAACGTCATTCGATACTTAGTCGTCAGACAGGACGAGGCTTAATTAGAAAGCGAGAGTAAACTATGAATAAAGTAATTCTTATGGGACGATTGACCAGGGATCCCGAAGTCAGATATTCGCAGGGAGCCAGCCAGACCACAGTAGGACGTTTTTCCGTGGCCGTAGACAGGAGATTTAAGCGTGAGGGCGAGCCTGACGCGGATTTCTTTAACTGCACCTGTTTTGGAAAGCAGGCTGAATTTGTGGAGAGATATCTTCATAAGGGCACGAAGGTAGTATTGTGTGGAAGAATCCAGAACGACAATTACACCAACAAGGACGGTCAGCAGGTTTACAGTGTGCGCATCATGGTGGATGAGATCGAATTTGCCGAAAGCAAAAATGCTTCCGGCGGAGGGGATGGCGGCTACAATAACGGGGGCTTTGGCGGCGGTTATAATAACGGCGGCTTTGCAGGAGGCGGAAATGCTCCGGCGGCTTCCGGTGCAGGCGACGGATTTATGAATATCCCGGACGGCATTGACGAAGAATTACCATTTAACTAAGTTTGACCAATTAAGATAGGAGGCACTGATATGGCTTACAATAAAGCAGAGAAGTCTGACGCCCCGGTAAGAAAAAAGGGTGGAGTCCGCAGGAGAAAAAAGGTTTGCGTGTTCTGCGGCAAGGATAATGTGATCGATTTTAAGGACACCGCTAAGTTGAAGAGATACGTTTCCGAGAGAGGCAAGATCCTGCCCCGCCGTATTACAGGGAACTGCGCGAAGCATCAGAGGGCGCTGACTGTTGCCATCAAGAGAGCACGTCATATTGCTTTGATGCCCTATGTACAGGACTAAGATTTGAAATATGGAAAAAGCCAGCCGCCGTGGGGCAGCTGGCTTTTCTGATTCTGAGAACGGCGCAGAATGAACAGCTGCTATTTTGAACGTTGCTCACGGGGCAGTTCCGCAAGGTGTTTTTGCGTGTTGCTTGCATAACATTCCTTTTTTTGACAAATTAAACTGTGGCGCCGCCATGACGGATATGGTATAATGTAATAGCCGCT
>OFGC01001326.1_pt1 | contig 17486 bp, 10 predicted proteins | sample 1521691 | NCBI WGS metagenome assembly OFGC01 (sample SAMEA3504121, study PRJEB24116) | mouse gut metagenome | biome: mouse gut; feature: mouse-associated habitat; material: faeces | place: Denmark | collected 2011
AACTGGCTTGGTCAAATTTAGGGAGAAACAAAAGGCGCAGCGTTTTCATTATTATATCACTGATGTTGTGCATTATATTGCTAAATTGTGCAGGGACTGCGGCGGGCAGCGTAGATGTTGAAAAAATGACAGATTATATGATACGTACAGATTTTGCAGTAGTGAATGCAGTGAGCATGAATGTTATGGAAGGGTTTACAAGCAGAACAGAAGCGCTAAAAGAGAAGACAATCGAAGAAATCGCCGCGCAGCCTGGGGTAAAAGATGCAGCAACAGTCTACAAAAATACCCTGGAGGATACAAATGTCACTTATCAATTTGACTATGTATCAATGCTTGGAGACAAGGCATTTATTACAGAGCGCGATGAGTATGCTTCGATTTCACGGCTGCATGATGGAGAGGGCAGAGCATTTGGAATTGGAGATGACAAACGCCCTGTTTGTAATGTATATGGCATGGAAGAGGTGTCAATAGCGCGTATGGATTTGCGGGAAGGAGAAACCAACCCAGCAATTCTTTATCAGAAAATGCTAAATGGGGAAGGGATTCTTGTAGGAGTAAATGTAAAGCGTGCAGATATGTCTTTGAATGATTTTTTGGACGTGATTCATGTAGGGGAAGAGATTCAGATATATAAAAACGGGCAGCTTGTTAAGGAATTGCCAGTATTGGCAAAAGCAGCAGTCAATGGAGATGATGTGGAGATCGGAACAAGTTGCAATGGGATGATTAAAGTTGGGTGTGATGGGCCGCTGTTGTATCTTCCTTCCAGCATTTATTGCCAATTGTATGATGAACCGGCTATCTATAAATATTCATTTAATGTAGAAAAAGAGAACCAGGCAGATATGGTAGCTTTTTTGGAACATTATATGCAGAATATAGATACAAGCATCAATTATCTTTCTGCGGAATCTGCACGTGAGAGTGCGGTTTCAATGCGTAGTCTGATACAGTTTGTAGGAGGGCTTATCGGGAGTATTTTTGGAATTGCAGGTATTTTGAACTTTATCAATATGATAATTACAACGGTGCTGACCAGGCGCCGTGAATTTGCAACAATGCAGAGCATCGGCATGACAACAGCACAACTGACAAGAATGATGATTTATGAAAGTTTGTATTATGCAGGAGGCGCCTGTGTGTTAGGGCTTGTGGGGGCTGTTCTTGCAAGTATGATTTTGGTGAAAGGAGCTGTCAGAAGTATCTGGTATTTTACGTTCAGGTTTACGTTAGTTCCAGCGATAGGAGTGTGTGCTGTATTTATCATTTTGGCAGCAATCATTCCAGTTGTTTCATTGAAGGCATTTCATAAAGACAGTATTGTGGAGCAGCTTCGCATCGCAGAATAATTTGGTATTATGATAGTTTGTAAAGGAGAACGGTATGGAAAGTGTTTTAAAAACAGTAGGACTGAAAAAGTACTATGGTAAAGGGGATACAATGGTAAAGGCTTTGGACGGGATTGATTTGGAGATTGAGCGCGGGAAATTTACGGCAATTATTGGGACTTCTGGAAGTGGAAAATCAACGCTGCTCAATATGTTAGGAGGGCTTGATATACCGACTGAAGGAAGTATTAGGATTGGAACTACTGCCCTGGAAAAATTAAACAGTGAACAGGCGACAATTTTTAGAAGAAAGCAGATTGGTTTTATTTTTCAAAATTATAATTTAATCCCAGTGCTCACTGTTTGGGAAAACATCGTTTTTCCTATCTCGTTGGATAGGCAAAAGCCAGATAAGGATTTTATCATGAAAATCATGAAACTCTTGGGATTGGAGAAAAAAATGGATACTTTGCCGGGAAATCTTTCCGGCGGACAGCAGCAGCGTGTGGCGATTGCACGTGCATTGGCTTCTAAGCCCGCGATTATTCTGGCAGATGAACCAACGGGGAATTTGGATTCCAACACAAGTGACGATGTGATTGGGTTATTAAAAATGACAAGTCAGCAATTTCATCAAACGATAGTGATGATTACGCACAATCCAGAAATTGCACAGATGGCAGATAGAATTGTACGGATAGAGGATGGACGAATTGTTGCATAAAAATATGTTTGTATCGAAAGGCAGTTTGCAAAAAGCGACTGCCTTTTTTATGCACAGACCCGTGCAGGGAAAAAAGCCGCTCAAGCGGCGCACGGGTCGCGCGGCGAGTAGGGGAAGATAAACCTTCCCGACTCGACTGTAGAAAAACATACGTTTGCTAATTTGGAAGTTTATTGCGGTTGCATATAAAAGCAGTTTCGTGTAAAATAAAATGCAAAAGGCGATTCTTAGAATCGGTACTCATTGTTTATAGGTTATTGGAGGAGATATGCAGACAAGAAGAATACGAACGTTACATAAAATTATTACACTGCTTTTAATTATAACGATTTTATCATTTACAGTTGCGGGAGCATTTGGAGCCTTATATTTAAGAGAAGTTAGGGAGGTCAGCCGCCTTCAGAGTGAAAAAGAACAATATCAAAAAGAACAGTTTGAAAGGGAGCAGCAGCTTGCATCAGGGCAGGTTTTGCCAGCGATATCTTCAGATGTGACAGACAAACCAGCAATGGGAGGCCCCCAGGCAGGACTTGCAGGCACAGAAGACCCAGAATCTGCAAATGAGGTAGCTGGCGCTGGAGAAGACAGCATGGATGATGTCAGTGCTGTAGAGCTTTCAGAACTGATTCAGTCCAAAGAAAGTGAAGTGGAGCAATCTATTAAAGATCGCATGAAGGAACTTGTGACAGATGAGGACGGAAGCCCGTTAAAGATGCTGCGCTCATTCTTTCCCGAGAATTTAATCTATTATTTTGAGGAAGAGTATGTTTTTGCGCCTGTTCTTGACAATGTTAAAAAGCATTCTCTTCTTGATGAAAATTTTGTGAAAACGGATGATGGGCAGATGCAGTATGTTGAGAATGGAACTGTTTTGTCGCACAAGGGTATTGATGTCTCAAAATATCAGGGGGATATCGACTGGAATGCGGTAAAAGAAGATGGTGTTGAATATGCATTTGTAAGATTGGGGCTGCGTGGGTATGAGTCAGGCAAGATTGTGACTGATGAATACTTTGAGAAAAATATGCAAGGTGCAAACGCTGCTGGTGTGAAAACAGGAATTTATTTTTTTACGCAGGCAGTGACAGTCGAGGAGGCACAGGAAGAAGCAGAATATGTCATACAAAATATAGCCAATTATGATGTGAAGTATCCAATTGTGTTTGACGTAGAACGAATTGCAGGAGGGAAGGGACGTGCAGACGGACTAACCCAGCAGGAGCGTACAGATATCACAATTGCTTTTTGTGAAGCAATCAAAGCGGCAGGCCATACGCCAATGATTTATGGAAATGTTGTATGTTTCACACGGCTGCTTGATATGACACGGCTAAATGATTATGACAAATGGTATGCATTTTATGATGATTACATGTATATGCCATATGATGTGAGCTGCTGGCAGTATACAGAAAAGGGCAAAGTAAACGGAATCGCAGGAGAAGTTGATCTCAATATATCTTATAAAACATGGTAAAGCCAAGGGAACACAGGAAAAAATTTGAAATGGGTGATAACGGTCGAGTAGCGACTCAATAAGGTCACAAAGGCGCATGAGAGAAATTTTGAAAGAAAATTTGTCTCAGATAAGATGCGCCGAAGGGACATTATCTTAAGAGCCGTCGCGCAGCGACTAACAAAAGTCGCAAAGACGCACGAGAGGAACTTTTATGAGAGACCTTTCGAATGAAAGTTTCTCTCAATACAGGTGCGTAGAAGCGGCGTTACTCTTAAGAGCTGTCGCGCAGCGACTAAAAATAGGAGGACAAGGTATGTATCTGCTGCCAAAACCGAAGAAAATCAAGAAAAATAAGGGATTTTATGAAATCGGGTGGAATCGTGTCATTACGATTGACGAAAAGATGCAAGAGAATGGCATGGTTTATGCAGTCATTCTTCAGGAGTGCATTAAAAACAGCATAGGGATTGAATGTGCAGTGACAAAAGGAAAGCCGCAAAGCGGTGATATATTTTTGACAATAACCCCAAACCTTTCAGCGCAGGAATATCAAATTGTGGTAGATGAAAAGGATGTGACAATCTCAGGAGGTGATGGTGCGGCAGTCCTTTATGGAGTGCAGACTTTGTGCCAAGTGATTGCACAGTGCGGCGGTGTGCTGGAATGCATGGAAATTGAGGATGCACCAGATATTTTGTGCAGAGGATATTTTCTGGATGAGACAAGAGGCAGAGTCTTGACCCTGCCCTATCTTAAAGGAGTGGTTGACAAGCTGAGCCGGTATAAGATCAACCAATTTCAGCTTTATGTAGAACATACCTACTTGTTTCGGGGATTATCAGAAATGTGGAGGGATGAAACTCCTCTGACAGCAGAAGATATCCTGGAACTGGATGCATACTGCAAAAAACTGCATATTGAACTGGTACCTGCCCTTGCAAGCTTTGGGCATTTGTACAAACTGCTCTCAACACGCAGCTTTGGAGAGCTTTGTGAGCGCAGTGATTCTTGGAAAGCATCTTTTTCTTTCTGGGACAGAATGAGCCGCCATACAGTCAATGCAACAGATGAGCGTGCAATTTCCCTGATTAAAGACATGCTTGCCGAGTATGGGGCGCTGTTTACTTCTGACAAATTCAATATTTGTGCAGATGAAACATTTGACCTTGGTTGTGAGAAGTCTCGCGAAATAGCACAATTAAAGGGAACCGAATGGATGTATATTCATTATGTAAAAGAATTGTGTTCATTTTTGGAAAGTCGTGGGAAGAGAGTGTTATTTTTTGGTGATATTATCTGCCGCAAGCCAGAGCTGATTGAACAATTGCCAGAAAGTACATTGTGCCTTACTTGGGGATATGGGCCGAATCAGTCTGTGGACCAATGTCATGCGATGGCACAGGCAGGCGCAAAGCAATATTTGTGTCCTGGTGTGGGCGGCTGGAACCAGTGGATAAACTTGATAGAAAGTTCTTATCAAAATATTATGAAAATGTGCGGATATGGGCATAAATATCATGTGGAAGGAATCCTAAATACAGATTGGGGTGACTTTGGCCATGTGAACCATCCGGCGTTTTCTATACCAGGCATGATATATGGAGCTGCTTTTTCTTGGAATCAGGAGGAGATTGGGTTTGAAGAGCTGAACAGACAGATTTCCCTGCTGGAATATGGAGACAGTTCAGAAGAAGTGGTAGGAATTATGGCAAAAATCCCAGAGCACGTTTTGTTTGGCTGGCGGGATGTTGTCGTATATTATGAAAAGGTTGAAAAAAACCATGAACCAGATGCAGATGACCAAATTCCCGAACTGCTGTTGGCAGACCGGAACACAGCCGACGACATGGTTTGTCATGCAAACAAGGCATTGAAAACGCTTGTCAGACAGATGAAACAAACGGCGGTTACTATGGATATGCAGGCGAGAGAACTTGTTGGGCTGTTTGAGCTTGTAGGAGAGGCAGTTTGTATTTGGAACGAAATCGGCGCTGCAATTGCTTATGTCAGTGAAAATGAAATATGGGACCAAGAAAAGGCATTTTGTTTGGCAGAGCGTTTAGAACGCTGGTTTATGGCTTATAAGAAACAATGGCGCATCGTCGGAAAAGAAGGAGATCTTCATCATATTGGGGAGATTGTTTTCTGGTATGCAGATTGTCTGCGGCACAGGAATGTGGCGTTTGACAGTTTAAAATAAATATAAATATTAAAAGTATCCTGAATTAGGAGGTTTTGCAACATGCATTTTTTAGATAAGAGAGTAAAAGTAATTTGTGACGAATTAAAGAAATTAAAGGTTAAACAAAAGTTTGCCATTGACAATTGGAAATATAAGGAAGGAAATTTCATACGCCCTGAAGAGGCAGAAGCTGATTCCGCAGCATGGGAGGATTTTGACTGCCAGAAAATGCACTGGTATGGAAAGGATCGTCATTATTGGTTTAAGACATCATATCAGGTACCAAAGGAATTAGACGGAAAGCGGATGTGGCTTCATGTTCGGACACAGATTGATGAGTGGGATGATGCCAAAAATCCTCAGTTTTTACTTTTTGTAAATGGGGAAGTGATTCAAGGCATTGATATGAATCACAGAGATGTCTTTTTGTCTCCGTCAGCAAAAGAGGGAGAGGTGCTTGAAATCGGTCTTCAGTCTTATACAGGAACTCTGTATACAGAATTTAATCTGATTGTGGAAATGCAGGAGATTGATGACAAGATTGAAAAGCTTTATTATGATTTGTGGGTACCACTTGCAGCTTTTTCCAGAATGGAAGAAGATGACAAAAACCGCAAGGACATACAGGAAATTTTGAATACGACAGTGAATTTCTTGGATTTGCGCACACCGTATTCCGATGCATTTTATCAAACTTTGCAGGAAGCATCCGATTATATTGACAAGGCGCTTTATTCTGATATGGCAGGATATAAGGATGTGATTGCGACCTGTATCGGTCATACACATATTGACGTTGCATGGTGGTGGACAGTAGAGCAGACACGTGAGAAAACTGGACGTAGCTTTGCAACTGTATTAAAGCTGATGGAAGAATACCCGAATTACAAATTTATGTCAAGCCAGCCACAGCTTTATGCATTTCTAAAAGAACGCTATCCAGAGCTTTTTGAAAAAGCAAAAGAGCGTATCAAAGAAGGCCGCTGGGAGCCAGAAGGCGGCATGTGGGTAGAAGCAGACTGCAACCTGACTTCTGGAGAATCCTTAGTGCGTCAGTTTATGCACGGCAAGCGTTTCTTCAAAGAAGAATTTGGTGTTGATAACCGGATTTTATGGCTGCCAGACGTGTTTGGATATTCAGGCGCACTTCCACAGATTATGAAAAAGTGTGGAATTGATTACTTTATGACTACAAAGCTGGCATGGAATCAGTTTAATAAGATTCCGTATGATACCATGATGTGGAGAGGAATTGATGGTTCTGAAGTGCTGACACATCTGATCACAACTTTGGGTGTAAACCAGCCAATCAAGGATTTCTTCACAACGTATAATGGAATGCTTCATCCAGATGCAATTATGGGTGGCTGGACGCGTTATCAGAACAAGGATATCAACAATGATATTTTGATTTCCTATGGATATGGTGATGGAGGCGGTGGCCCAACAAGAGAAATGCTCGAAACTTCAATTCGTATGGAGAAGGGTGTAAAAGGAATTCCAATGGTTCGCCAAGAATTTGCAAGGACCTTCTTTGATGAATTAAATGAGCGTGTTAGTGGAAACAGACGTCTTCCTGTATGGGAGGGAGAATTCTATTTTGAGTACCATAGAGGAACACTGACTTCTATGGGAAGAAATAAACGTTCGAACCGCAAGTCAGAGCTTGGCTTAATGGATTTGGAATTGTTATCTGTTTTGAGTGACCAGAGTATGGGATATCCAACAGAAGAGTTAGACGCAATGTGGAAATTAGTACTCATAAATCAGTTCCATGATATTTTACCTGGATCTTCGATCAAAGAAGTGTACGAAGTGACAAAGGTAGAGTATGCGCAGCTTGCAGAGAAGCTTGCTGAAATGACAGAAGCACGCAGAAAAGCAATTGCTGGTTCAGGAGAAGCTGTTACTATCTTCAATACAACCGGAAAAGTAAGAGACGATATTGTTAATCTTGGTGCATTTAACGGCAGTGCACTTGTGGACAAAGATGGAACAGTATATCCTGTTCAGAAGACAAAGGACGGCAGCATAGCATTTGTAAAGAACCTGCCATCGAAGGGGTATAAATCCTTTGAGACAGCAGAGGCGTCTGACCAACCTGTGCCATTTACATTGGTAAATGATAAAGAGCTGGAAACACCGTTCTATACTGTGAAGTTAGATGAACAGGGTATGTTTACAAGCATTTATGATAAAGAGAATGACCGCGAAGTGGTACAGCAGGGAATGCGTGCAAACCTTCTTCGTATGTACGAAGATAAGCCAATTTATTTTGACAACTGGGATATTGATATCTATTATACAGAAAAGTTCTGGGATGTAGACAATGTAGAGCATATGGAGTGGACAGAAGTTGGTTTGGTGCGTGCAGTGCTTGAGATTACAAGAAAGGCATCCAATTCGACCATTCAGCAAAAGATTATTTTCTATGCAGACAGCCGCAGAATTGAATTTGTAACACATGTGGACTGGAAAGAGCATCAAACATTGTTAAAGGTACACTTCCCGGTAGCTGTGCATACAGATGAGGCAACGTTTGACGTACAGTTTGGCAGCCTGACAAGAAAGACACATCAGAATACAAGCTGGGACGTAGCACGCTTTGAAAGCTGTGGACAGAAGTGGATGGATCTTTCAGAAGGACATTATGGTGTTTCTTTGTTAAATGACTGCAAATATGGTCATTCTGTGAAGGATTCCAATATGGCGCTGACATTGATCAAATCGGGTATCGAGCCCAATCCTGATACTGACCAGGAAGAACATGAGTTTACCTATGCGATTTATCCTCATGCAGAAGGATGGCGCCAGGCAGGAACAGTAACAGAGGCATACAAGCTGAATCAGCCGCTCTTGACAGAGGTAGGAAGCGAAGCTGGAAAAGAGTACTCTTTTGCATCAGTAGGTCATGATAATGTAATTATTGAAACGATTAAGAAGGCAGAAGATAGCACAGGAACTATAATCCGTATGTATGAATCAGAGAACGCATACACCAAGACAAAATTAACCGTTCATACAGACTTTAAGAAAGCATATATCTGCAATCTGCTTGAAGAGACAGAGAGCGAAGCTGTAGTGACAGGCACAGATATTGATGTTGTCCTAAAGCCATATGAGGTAGTGACAATCAAGATAAATTAAACAAAGAAGTAAAGGAGAAGTATTTATGCGCAAAAAAGAGTACGGGAAAAAAATAATTGCCATCATGTTAGCGGCAGCAATGATGACAGGTCTTGCGGCATGCGGCAGCAGTCCACAGGAAACACCACCAGTTGAAACACAAGTTCAGACACAGGCGCCAGTAGAAGAGGAACCTGCGTCTGAGCCTGCAGAAGAACAAACAGAAGAGCCAACGGAATCAACGTATACAGTGACAGAAGAAAATAATAATGAACAGCTTACTATGACTCGCCAGCCGGAAGCTTCCTATTGGTTTCCGGCGCAGCTCCTAGAGTGGGATGCGAATAAGGATGAAGATTTGATTTTCAATGTGAGTACAGTTCCGCTTGCAGAACGTGTGGATATTGATAAATTAGAGCCAGTCAATGATACACAGAACAAAGATACAAAGATAATGTCTATCTCAATCATGAATGCCAGCACAAGTGGTAACTCGCCGCATGGTTTGAACAAGATGAAGGCGAATGCTTTCACATACTGGCAGTATGTAGATTTGCTGGTATATTGGGGCGGTTCATCAGGCGAGGGGCTGATTGTTGCTCCAAGCCCAGACGTAGTTGATGCAGGACATAAGAATGGTGTCAAGGTTATTGGAACTGTATTTATGCCAATGACTGCTCACGGCGGAAAAATGCAGTGGTTAGAAGACCTACTGACAAAAAATGAAGATGGCAGCTATCCAGTTGCAGATAAGCTGATTGAAGTTGCAAATACCTATGGATTTGACGGCTGGTTTATAAATCAGGAAACAGAGGGAACAGATACAGAACCTTTGACAAAAGATCATGCGGATCGGATGCAGGAATTTTTGGCTTATTACAAGGCGAAGGCACCAGATATGGAATTGGTTTATTATGATTCCATGACAGTAGATGGCAAGATGGATTGGCAGAATGCATTGACAGACAAAAACATGGCATATTTGAAGAATGAAGAGGGCAACTCTGTAGCAGATAAGATGTTCCTGAACTTCTGGTGGACAAACGATAAACTTGCTCCAGAAGAACTGCTTAAATCTTCCGCAGAACTAGCAAAAGAACAGGAGATCGATCCCTATGATCTTTATGCAGGAATTGATTTGCAGAGCAACGGATATGATACAGCGCTTAAATGGAATTTGTTCGAGAATCCAGAGGGAGGAACGTATACTTCATTAGGTTTGTATTGCCCAAGTTGGACGTTCTTTTCAACAGATATTGTTCAAGATTTCTGGAAAAAGGAGAATAAGCTGTGGGTAAATTCCAAAGGAGATCCTTCTGTGAACATTGATCCAGCATCAGATACAGATTGGAGAGGTATTTCTACTTATGTTGTAGAGCGTACTGCAGTTACAAGTCTTCCATTTGTAACAAATTTCTCTACCGGAAATGGATATGGATTTTATAAAAAAGGCGAACTTATCAGTATGCTTGACTGGAACAATCGAAGCATATCCGATGTTCTGCCAACATACCGCTATATTATCAATGACGGGGAAGGGAATAAGCTTTCTGCAGATTTAGATGTAGGAGATGCATATTATGGTGGAAATAGCATGATACTTCGTGGTACAATGAAAGCGGGCGTAGAGTCTGTGATTAAGATGTACAGCGCAGGGCTTCCGGCAACAGACAATATGCTGTTTACTACCACCGCAAATGCAAAGGGTGCAGAAATTGCATTAGATGCTGTGATTACACTGGACGATGGTTCTGAAGTAGTGCTTGAGGGCGATCAGAAAGTGAAGGAAACATGGACAACAGTTTCTTATGATACCACTGAGCTTGCTGGAAAGACAATTACAGGAATTTCCTACAGAATCGTATCGGATGCAGATACAAGCACGCTGCAGCTTCGTTTTGGCAACATAACAATGATGGAGCCAGATTCAGAAGAGAAGGCTACTGTCAGCAATGTAAAGGTACTTGACACAGAATTTGATGAAGATGGAATGTATGCAGGTGTGCGTCTTTCATGGGATTCTGATGCGCAGGCAAATTATTATGAAGTATACCGTATCAACCAGGATCAGACAAAATCTCTGCTTGGTGTATCCAATACAGAGAGCTTCTATGTAAATACGCTGCCTCGTACTGATGAGACAAACAAATCGAACTTTGAGATTGTGCCAGTAAATGCGTTACTCGAAGAGGGAACAAGTGCACAGGCTTCTATGGACTGGCCGGACAACAGCATCCCGAAAGCAGCATTTACAGCAGATATCACATTGGCAGCGCCAGGCGAAAAGATAACATTTAGCAGCCTGTCATCACAGAACACGGAGAAGGTAACATGGACGCTTACAGGCGCAGACCAAGAATCTGCAGAAGGAGATACCGTAACTGTTACATATGCAGAGGAAGGAATCTATCCTGTTTCTATAAAGGCAGAAAATGGGTCTGGCAGCAGTGAAGCATCTAATGAGAGCTATATTGTTATCACACAGGACGCATCTGAAGGACTTGTTCTTCTATCACAGGGAGCAGGAACAGAGGCAGATACTTATGTGAATGAGAATGAAGCGCCGCAGTTTGCAGTGGATGGTGATGTTACAAAAAAATGGTGTGCAACAGGAAGTGCACCGCATGAGATTACGTTAGACCTTGGTTCCGTAAAGACAGTTAGCGCTGTAGATGTTTACCATGCTGAGGCAGGCGGGGAGAGTGCAGATATGAATACAAAATCATATGCAATTCTTACCAGCGAAGATGGAACAACATTTGAGGAAGTAAGAAGCGTAACGAGAAATACAGCAGGTACAACACACGATGCTTTTGCACCTGTCAATGCACAGTTTGTTAAGCTTGTTGTAAACAAACCAACACAGGGAAGCGATAGTGCAGCCCGTATCTATGAGATCGAAGTTTACGGTCTGGAAACAGCAAGAGAATAAAACGAAGCGTTAAAACGAAACGTAATAACGAAACAACAACTCTAAGGCGGCAGGAAAAACCGCCTTAGAGTTGCTAAATTTTTTCAGAGATGGATCAAAATCTATGAAATATCGGAGGTTGGACATGTCAGACAACAAAAATAAGGTTGTGGTTGGAATCGACCTTGGGGGAACTGGTATTAAAATTGGAATTGTTGGTAAGGATTATGGGCTGATTGCACAGACATCCATACCAACGGGGGCTCAAAGACCTTATGAAGAAATTATTGCGGACATGGGGAAAACAGCAGCAGCATTGTTGGAGGAAAACGGCTTTGAGATAAAGGACTGTTTGGGCGCTGGGGTTGGAAGCCCTGGAACCGTGGACAGCAGCACCGGAGTTGTATTGTATTCCAACAATATTCGCTGGGATAATGTACCATTGGCAGAGGAACTTAGAAAATATCTTCCTGTTCCGGTTTATGTCAACAATGATGCAAACTGTGCAGCGCTTGGAGAAGTAGTAAAAGGGGCGGCAAAAGGATGCCGAAATGCCGCATTTTTGACATTGGGAACAGGCGTTGGCGGCGGCATTGTTATTGACGGCAAAATTTTTGAAGGCGGACACCCTGGTGGTGTGGAGTTAGGGCATATTAGAATTCGTTCTGATGGCAGAACATGTACTTGCGGGCGCGCTGACTGCTTGGAGGCATATGCGTCAGCATCCGCATTGATTGATGATGCAAAGAAAATGGCGGAACAGAATCCAGAGTCCAAACTCTGGGAGTTATGCGGGCATGATTTGGAGAATATGAACGCAAAAATACCATTTGATGCTGCAGAGGCAGGAGATGCCTGCGGCAAAACACTTGTGGAGAACTATATTGAATACCTTGCAGACGGAATCACAGACCTTGCCAATATTTTCCGTCCAGATATCATCGTCCTTGGCGGTGGGATATGCGCACAGGGCAAAAAACTGACCGATCCGCTGAATCAGTATCTGAAAGAAAACTGTTTCGGCGCATCAATTGCCTATGTGCCTCAAGTTGTTATTGCGCAGAATGGCAATGATGCTGGAATTATCGGAGCGGCAAGCCTGGTTCCCAGGAAAGAAAATCAGTAATACAGCAGGTTTCTAAATAGTAGGATTAAAAGAATGGAGGAATCGTATGAGATTGGTAGTAGCAAAAGATTATGATGATATGAGTCGTAAGGCAGCAAATATCATTGCGGCACAGATACTTTTGAAGCCAAACAGTGTTCTGGGTCTGGCAACAGGTTCAACACCGATAGGAACATATAGCCAGTTGGTGGAAAAGTATCAGGCGGGAGATTTGGATTTTTCACAAATAACAACGGTGAATTTGGATGAGTATCGCGGACTTTCACCAGAAGACGATCAGAGCTATCAATATTTTATGAATTATCACTTATTTTCAAAGGTAAAGCTACCAAGCGAAAATCATTTTCTGCCAGATGGAACAAACACAGACAGCGAGGCAGAGTGTGAGCGCTATAGGAATGTGATTCATTCTCAGGGTGGTGTTGATTTACAGCTTTTGGGATTGGGACATAACGGCCATATTGGATTCAATGAGCCTTCAGATACTTTTGTGAAAGATGTACATTTAGTTGATTTGACAGAGCGCACAATAGAAGCAAATAAACGCTTTTTTGCCTCTGCAGACGATGTGCCCAAACAGGCATACACAATGGGAATCGGAACCATTTTCCAAGCAAAAGCAATTCTTCTTGTGGTGAGTGGAGCAGAAAAAATGGAAGCTTTGGACAAGGTAATGAATGGACCAATAAGCCCACAGGTTCCAGGCTCTATATTGCAGCTGCATTCCAATGTAATTGTTGTGGCAGGGAATTTCGCATCGCGCTGCCGCAAGAGCCGCAGCATGGAGGTTAAAATAATATATGATTATTAAAAATGGTCTGGTTTTTGACAGCGAGAGCAAACAGTTTCAAATCAAAGATATCTTTATCAAAAATCAACAGTTTGCCAATGAGGCAGATATGACAGACGCAGATTTAGCAGAAGTGGTTGATGCAGAGGGATTGTATGTGATTCCGGGGTTAATTGATGTGCATAGCCATGGTGCAGCAGGATTTGATTTTTCGGACGCAGATCCACAAGGTCTTGCCCAGATACTGCGGTATGAAAAGAGCTGCGGAATAACGTCTTATTGTCCGACGACAATGACATTGGACAGGGAGCGGATCTTTAAAATTATTGATACGTTGAACCAACTAGAACAAAAGGAAGATATGGCGCATGTCGCTGGAATTAATATGGAAGGACCTTTTTTGGATGCAAAGAAAAAAGGGGCGCATGTAGAACAGTGTATCCAACAGCCGGATATTGATTTTTTCCGTGAATGCAATCAAAAGAGTGGAAATCGTATTCGTTTGGTGACGCTGGCGCCGAATGTACCGGGAGCGATGGAATTTATCCATGCATTAAAGGACGAAACGAAGATATCATTGGGGCATACAGCGGCAGATTATGAAACGGCCAAGGAGGCGATTGATGGTGGAGCAGATCATGTGACACATTTGTACAATGCGATGCAGCCGTTTTCGCATCGTGCGCCTGGACTAATAGGTGCGGCAGCCGAAAGTGATACCTGTATGGCAGAGTTGATTTGTGATGGTATTCATGTGCATGAAAGTGTTGTGCGTGCAACGTTTTCTATGTTTCCGGACCGCGTGGTATTGATTAGTGATTCAATGCGGGCAGCCGGTATGAAAGACGGTAGTTATGAGCTGGGCGGTCAGCAGGTTACAGTCGACGGAAAGCTTGCAACACTAGCTGACGGAACAATAGCAGGGTCTGTAACCAATTTGTATAAATGTATGCAAACGGCAGTTTCCTTTGGTATTCCTTTGGAGGAAGCCGTGGCAGCGGCGACAGCCAATCCTGCAAAGAGCATCGGCATTTATGATAAGGTAGGATCGATTTCTGTGGGAAAACAAGCAGATGTCCTGCTTTTGGACAAAGAACTGAACCTCAAAAAAGTGATTACCTAAGATCAAAAACAAAGAAAACACCCGCTGTTAAAAGGGGTGTTTTTCTTTATCTTCCGGAACGAACAGAAATACTTGTCTTTGTGATTGCGGCACTTCACTAATTTTGACGTCAAGTTCAAGCGATGCTTTGTAATCATTCAGACGATCAATAATTTCTGGATTGCGAATATCTTCATTGTTGATAACTTTACGCAGATAATAATAATTCAAAAGCTGTAAGTTTTCTAAATGATGGTATAGGGGATGCTCACATACCTCATAACAAAGCGCTTTGATTCCGTCAAGCTGCATATGAATGGGTTCGATGGAGATAGATAAATGGTCAAGCGTCTGTATTAGCTGGTCCTTTTGGGAGGTAATAGCACAAATTTCCTGAACATCAGGACGGTTTTGCGCAGTCAAAAGAGAAAGGGCTTCATCGCTCGTTTCAATCTGTTCTAAAAGTTTGAACATTTTATTGTATGCCTCGCACAATGTCTGTAATAACGTTTCATAAATTTGTTTGTAATCCATAAAATCCTCCCAATCTCCCTTATGTATTCTCGGAGTTTCCGTCCATCTTCTTATCAAAACCTGCAAGTATCATATACAACATATATCGGAAAAATTGTCAGAAAACTTAATGAATTTACATAATATTTTAACAAAATTATTTCTGCTGCGCGATTAAAACTCAATTCCCCGTATTTCGGAAATTCTTCTGAGAACCATGGGCTGTGTTGCAAACAAAAATGCCTGTAAAATGGATTCGTAATCCTTGATCTGATCCATATCTTCACGTGTCGCGAGCATTCGAAGTTTTTTATCAATATAAACGACGTTATCGCTGAAATCGAGAGAGAATGTAAAGTCCTTTATTTTAAGGATAGACTCACATCTGACAATTGTGACAGCATTAGGTTCTGGAAGCTGCATAAAAATCAGATAGGGATTAATTTGGCGGATAATTTGTTCCAAAAAGGGATCGTCCTCTTCCATATAAACAGCTTCGTGTTCTTCAAAAAAGTTTACAAAACCAAGCCCGCTTTCATCATTAACAAGAATGCGGTTATCGGGCGCTTTTCCCTGTATACCATAGATCGCGTCATAAAGTGCAGCCATGTCAGACTGAGCCATATTATGCGCATGTCCCATTTTATGCAGATAGTATTCTTCAAAGATTGATCGCAGCAGTACCAGGCTCATTTTGGCACAGTGTTCAGGTCGGGTATAGTTCATAAAAAACCGAAGACAGTTTCTTGTCATATAATAATTTACTTTGGTATTATTATACCGATGCATGGGATTTGCGGAGTGGTATAAGTTTGCGGCGCCTACCGCCACAACCTCGTAGCCCGCCATTTTTATTTTGTAGCCCCATTCCATGTCGTCCCAATATAAAAAATTCTCTTCCGGCAAAAGTCCAACTTTTTCGATGGCTTGAGCGCTTATCATCATGCCACAGCTTCCAATCGCATCGCAGTAGACAAAGTTTGGCATTCCTCCATTGTCAAGCGTATCAGCAAAATGTGTAGACGCTCGGAAATGTTTGAAATCAATAGAAATACCAAACTGCTGGACATAGTGGGGCATATGCTTGTGATAAACCTTACCGCCAACGAGCCCCACATTGGGGGTTGCTGTGATAAAGTCAAACATAATTTTCAGGGCTTGCGGAGCGACAGTTATTTCCGCGCCAAGACAGCAGATATAGGGAAAATGCTCTGCCAGAGCATGTTTTATGCCAAGATTAACAGCACAGCAGCCTTCTAGGTCTGTATCAGAAAGGACCAAAGAAACCTGACTGCCATATTGCTGTTGAATATTCTGCAATGATGTTTCATCAGAAGCATTTCCAACTACGAAAATCTTGAGATTGCTGCCAATATCAAACCCAATTGAGGAAAGGACAGACTGTATACAGTCTGTCACCGTAGAGCCTTTATTGAGATTGCAGATAATAACTGCAAGTTTTTCCTGTTTTTTCATGGAATCCTCCATTCTCGAAAACCATATTCGCAGCACAGAGCGAAATAATGGTGTATTTTGAACTTCTTTTTAATGCATACGCCAATATAGAGCAAGTATGCCGCTAAAAAAGTGTATTGGCGGTGCGCGAGTAGGGGATGAATCTATCCCTGCTCGATAGTTTCGTCTATTATAGCATGAAAACGGTTTTTTGGACACAAAAAGATAGAAAATATGCGTTTTTATTTGATTATTTTAAGATTGAGAAGTTATGTAAAGTGTGATATGATATACACGGTAGTTTTTATAAGATACTGTTACACTATTTGAGCTGCCAAAGGCAGCGGAATGGAGATTAACATGAAATTCAGTTTATGCATGATCGTTAAAAATGAGTCAGCGATATTAAGAAACTGCTTGGATTCACTCAAAGAGATTATGGATGAAATTATCATTGTGGATACAGGGTCTACGGACGATACAAAGCAGATTGCTGCAGAATATACACCATATGTCTATGATTTTGAGTGGAACGATGATTTTGCGGCGGCGAGAAATTTTGCATTTGCAAAAGCAACAGGCGACTATATCTATTCAGCCGATGCCGACGAAGTATTGGACAAGACGAACCAAAATAGGCTAAAGGCATTGAAGCGGGCTCTTTTGCCAGAAGTCGAAATTGTACAAATGATTTATGTGACAGAACAAATCAATCATCCTACAGAGAATTTTGCGCGGGATATGCGGCCAAAGCTTTTTAAAAG
>OFGC01001339.1_pt1 | contig 17300 bp, 13 predicted proteins | sample 1521691 | NCBI WGS metagenome assembly OFGC01 (sample SAMEA3504121, study PRJEB24116) | mouse gut metagenome | biome: mouse gut; feature: mouse-associated habitat; material: faeces | place: Denmark | collected 2011
ACCTCACCACGCCGATGATACTGCGAAAGTGGGAAAGTAGGTAACCGCCCCCTCTAACGGAGGAGCCGCGAGCAAGGACGAACAGTCCCGCCCGCGGCTCCCTTTTTTGTATATATATGGATTAGTTTATATATCGGTATTAAAATATTATTGCTATGTGGATTACTTGTGCTTTGTTGTCGGCATTGTGTCTGGGATTCTATGATGTTATGAAGAAACTGTCGGTGCGCGGCAATAATGTGCTAGTGGTACTGATGCTCAATACCGTGTTTGGTGCCATGTTGATGTTTCCGGTGATAATTTCCGGATTGTTTTCAGCCAACTATGGCTTAGGCAATACAGTGGAGGGACATCTTTTGATAATTGTTAAAGCATTTATCGTGCTTGGTTCGTGGCTGCTTGGATATTTTGCTATAAAGCATCTGCCATTGACCATACAGGGCCCTATCAATGCATCGCGTCCGGTGATGGTGCTTACAGGTGCTGTGATAGTGTTCGGCGAACGGCTGAACATGGTGCAGTGGATAGGTATATTGCTTGGCTTTGCATCATTGTATTTCATATCCCGACTTGGAGCCGGCGAAGGATTCTCATTGCGCCGGTCACGGTGGCTTTGGATGGCGGTAGGCGCGGCTGTCCTCGGTGCAGTGAGTGCGCTTTACGATAAGTATCTGCTGCGGTTCTATATGCCATTGGAGGTGCAGGCATGGTACTCGCTTTACCAGTGCATGATAATGACCGCCGCCATCCTGATTATGCGGAGTGTGGCTCCGAAGGCAGCAGGTGTGGCGACATGTTTTCATTGGCGATGGACCATCCCCCTCATCTCAATATTTCTCACTATCGCCGACATAGCCTATTTCTACTCCCTGTCGCTCGACGGAGCCATGATTTCGATAGTGTCGATGATACGGCGCGGAAGCGTCGTAGTCCCGTTCCTCTACGGAGTAATCGCCCTCCACGAACGCAACATAAAAGCCAAGCTGATAGACTTGGCTGTGTTGATGGTGAGCCTGGGATTATTAGTATATGGTTCTTCAATATAGTTGATGGCAGATAATTGTGTGTAAACGTTACGTGCGTTACGGCTACTCGTGATACGGGTATAAAAAGATACGGGTATAAAAAATGGTGTGCCGGCGATATCCCGACACACCATTTCTATATTGTGGATATTTGTTATTTTACAAGTATCTTGACTACTTTCTCACCTTGGCGGGCTATGTAGAATCCCGGGTTAAGTTTCGAAGTCTCAATCTTGACTCCTTGCAGGTTGAAATATTCCACGGGACCGTCATTGGGGTCAAAGACTATGGCATCTATGGCAGATGTATCGTTAGAGAAGACTACTGATATGGTTGGACTGCCCTCGTTGCGTTCGAGTGATGCAAATAGCCATCCGCTGTAGTTGGCTACTGAGGAACTTACATTTTCTGCCATTGAGGTGCAGTCGGTTGCAGTTCCATTTCCGTTATCATAGATTAAACTATATAGTTTCCATTCGTTGGCGGGCTTTGCAAAAATCTTCGGAGCGATACCATCCGAGGGAAGTACATCCCCGTCTCTGTATTGGATGCCGGTAGGACCGTCGGAAGCGTTACCTTCGCTCCAAATTTCCACTTCGCCTTCACCATCTGTTATTATACTGAGCTGGTCGGCTTCAATTCTGATAAGGAAGTCGGTTATAGCCTCACCGTTATCGCTGCTTTGTGTTTGTGCGAATTGGCAAGGATCGCTATTGTTCCAGTCAATCATGTGGCGTACGCGGTATGTGCCGGGAGCCTGGTTGGCGGGTACAGTAAATGTGAGAGTGTTTAAGAAGACACCGTTGAGAGTTTCCGGATATACAACTCTGTCATTAAGGTCAAATCCGTTGTTATCAAAGTCCACATAGACGTAATCATGCATGGCCCACATCGACGCATCGACTGATATGGTGATGGTTTTGCCAGGTTCGGTAGTTAGAATCTTTGATGTCTCATCTTTGTATACTGCTCGTCCTGCAGTACTGCCATACGATTCGGTGGTTATGGAGCTTACACCGTCGGTTATGGTGAGACTTCTTAGGTAGCGGTCGGTTTTGTTTGTTGTGGTACGAGATGTGCCGGTACCGCCGTAAGTAGGTATACAATAATCAATCGGTGCATCAGGGTCGCGTTCAAAGGTTGCGGCAACAGTGATGGCTTGTGTACCTACGGTGTAAGTATATATTCCGTCTACAGGTTCAATGACTACACCATTGACGGTGATTTCGGTAACGTTGTAATATTCATTGGGTGTTGCCATTATAGTTATTATGGAACCTTCGTCAACGTGGGTGCCATTGGATATTCTTTCACCATCACAATACACTTCAAGTGTCCCGACTGTAGCTGACGGTGCAACTATTGTTACGGCATAACCGGACAATAATGTGGCAATGAAAGTCGAGCCTCCATCAGCTCCTCCCGTCCAGTAAGCCAGTTTTGAATCACGGCTGTTCATACGGTTGGAGGTATGGCCGAGTTGATGCAGGTAGAATCCGTTTTCACCTGATATGTTGGTGCTTTTTGTCGGCATCCAGTATGTGTTGTGAGTTGACGGTACCGGTGTCTCGGTCATAATCGGATAAGTAGAACCACCGGTGTTGGATTCTGTATCGTGTGATGACGAAAGAATCTTGCCATCGCCGGCTCCGCGGTTTACTATTTGGAAGCCATTTATGACATCACCTATAAATGCCCATTGGGAATTTAAGTTGGATTCGTCGGGTATTGCAGTTGTAGTTGCCCCGATATTGATGGAAGAGCCCCCTGAATGAGAGAGATAGTTCTTGCTGGCTGTTATTGAAAGGTAATGCCAATGAGCGTTTTCAAAGTCAACGCTGCTTTTAAATGGCAAGTTCTGTTTAAGTGTCAGAGTAATCACAGTATCATTTTCACATGTCCCTTCCGGTTTTGAACTTAATGTGAAGTACTCGCTCGATGCTTCAGATGCGAATTCAGGATTGGGCCATTCTGCACCTTTGGTGACACGTACGGTTTTTGATGCTACGACACGGTTGTCGCATACCACATCGTATGTGACTTTGACGCGTCCGCTATCAGAGCCTTCTTCCACGAAGAGTCCTTCAATGAGTACATCACCGTCCATATATTCAGCCGGGATGCTTACACAGTCGTTGGCATCAAATTCATCGGCGTAGATTATCTCGTCACGGAACTGGGGATTGCCGTGTACGAGTGAGTCGCCAGATAGATTATATCCGTGGCGGATACGTATGCCGTTATAAGTAAATCCATTGGACGGAACCATTTTGATTTTCAATGCCTGTCCGAAAGGTGCTCGATATCCATTGAGGGTTTCTCCGGCTGCGGTAAGTACCTCGCCATTACGGTTGTCGTTGGTCACGTTGCAGTAGTCGCCATGTATGTTGAGAAGCACATCCACTATTATGCCACCGTTTGAAGTGAAGCTGTTTAAGTCACCTCCAGCATCAATATTGTTCCAGTCAACTTTGTAGCGCATGCGGTATATGCCGTTGGATAAGTTGGCGGGTATGGTAAAGTTGGGTATGCTTGAACGGTCAAATCCGTTGTTGGCTGAGTTTATTGTTGTACCTGCAGAGTTTTTGCCATAACTGTCATTGCCGTTGGTGTATAGGGAGAATGCCATAAGGTCACACGTGGAGTCAAGTATGATATTGTCGTCGACTGCTGCCGAGAATTGACCGTCGTTGTCCCTGTCAATGTACACGTATGTGTGCATCCATCCCGAGGTATATCCAAATACCGGGGTTACGGTTTCGCCCGCCTTTGCCTTCAATGGTGTTTCAAACAATTTGTTGTATGCCATCTTCGATGGTGTGGTGGGTATGTTGATTGTCTGTGAGCCGTCGGCGGTTCCGGATAGCCCCACTGAAGATGTCCAGCGATCGGAGGGTCGGCCATGAGGTGTTTCCCAAGTGAAGTTAGGGCTATAGTCTTCCAGTCCGATGCGTGGCGACAGATTATCGTCTATTAAAATATCATCGATATATGCTACGAAATCATCCGAAAGATCATGAGGAGCTTCGCAGTGGGGTACTACGACGAGTGAGTAAATATCAATACCTCCGTTGCCTTTAATCGGGAATACTGCGTCGCACCATTCTCCCGTTTTGACTTCATTTATGGGATATGACCAGAATTGTTCCACATCATTTGACTGCTCAGGACGGTCTGCGCGTTTACCCAGTCCTATCAGCATCACGCGGCCGTCGACAGGTTTGTGGATCATGACATGCACAAATCGCTGGGTCGGTGTGAGGTCGAAGGTTTCTTTTAAATCTATTTTAGCTCCGAATGTGTTTGAACCGAATCGTGAGCGTTGAACACCGAGAATCTTTGTAGATGCGTTGGTCTCTTCATTGGCAAGGTGGTTGTCCAATACTTGCACGTTGCCATTGAGCTCGCCTGTACGGAATGGTGAGTCACCCCAGGTGTCATATACGCTTAAAGTTCCGTAGTCTTCGGTATCGAATGTGATATGTGTCTGTGCCGGTGATACCATTGACGTAAAAGCCATGGTACCGTATAAGGCTATATGTTTAGCTATATTCATTTTGTAGTGTGTATCGGGTTAGTAAACGGAAATGGTGTGAATCAACGGACATGCACGACTGTCGTTAATGGTTATTCTTACAGCCTTTGCTGTATAACCGTTGCCGTAACTTTCTGCGGTGCTGCCGTTCAGCGGTATTATTCGTTTGTAGCCTATGGTTGTCTGGGCTATACTTGAGGCACGTTCTTCCCAGTTCTCTCCGTCGACACTTGTCTCGATAGTGAAATCGCGTACGCGTTGTCCTTTGGCTATGTATTCCATCATGGATACGTAACGCACAGTCTGTGGTTCGTCCCATGTTAAAGTGATAGTGGCACTTTTTATTCCGTCTTCAGTCGCCCAATATGTGTCTGTGTCACCGTCAATCATGTTGGATGCATCATAGGTGCGTGATGTGCCGTTGTTGCGCGACAGGCTCGCTTCGATTGATGCATTGCGTGCGAGGTCGTTGCCGAGACGTGTGGTCAGTAATTCTCCGAGACTCTTAAGTGTGTTCACTGAACTTTGGGGTAGGGTACCCGATTTGTCCGGCGGGATGTTTAGGATAAGGGTGGAGTTGCGTCCAACTGTCTCAAGATACATCTGAAACAAACGTTCTGCCGATAGGTCACTTTGTCCGTTATGCCAGAACCATCCGGCTGACGTGGCTTTTGCATCGCTTTCACCGGGAAGCCATATCCATCCCTCTTCCTGACCGGAATTGCGCGACGAAATTTCTGAATTGGCACCGCGTTCCATCATACACCAGTTGGTCTCGCCGGCAAATCCCGATTCGTTGCCGATCCATCGGGCTTCGCCACCTACACCCCACATTACGCACATGGGCGCTATTTTATGGATGTAGTCACGGAGATTGGGCACGTCGTAATATGTGGCTTCGTCTACACTGCGGGTGTCATTGGCACCACCGTAATATCCGCTGCCGCCATTGGCACCGTCAAACCACATCTCAAATTGGTCGGAGCCATACTGAGCCAATTCATCACATTGTTTCATGAACACATCTTTGACATAACGGTCGGTCCCGTAATATGCGCTGTTACGGTCCCACGGTGAGATATAAAAACCATATTTCATGTCCAATTCGCGGGCTGCATCGGCAAATGCCTGCGGGATGTTTGTTTGCTGAGCGTATGTGTTGCTGCTGCTCGTGCATTTGTGGTCGGTGGTTTCCGTAGGCCAGAGACAGAAGCCGTCGTGGTGTTTCACAACGGCGATTCCACCTTTCATTCCGGCTGCTTTCACAGCTTCGAGCCATTATTTGGGGTTCGGAAGTTGTGTGGGAGCGAAGGTGTTGGGATTTTCATTTCCATTACCCCATTCCAGCCCCGTGTATGTATTCATACCGTAGTGGAAAAAAGCATAAAATTCTGTTTCCTGCCATTTGATTTGTCGTTCTGTAGGTACCGGATGGCATGGTGCCGGTTCGTTGTCCGGATAACTGTAGTTTTGGGAAAGCATCTGGAGTTCCTCCGCATTGGCAGAGATGAACATTGCACAGGCTGCCGCCGCAAACAATGGTTTCATGGTAAAATTCATATAAATAGATAATGTTTGGTGAATTATTGGCGGTAAATTTACTTAAAAATATCTGAATGCGCAATGCTGTATGTTAATTGATGTTAGATGTATGATGCTTGTGATATGATATCAGATATAAAATTCATAGTATATGTAAATGTGTGGATAAATGTGCTTATCTTTGCGTATTGAAATAACCGAAATATTCACTTATAAACTAATACCTTATTATATCTATGTCGAAATACCATTCGATAGTCGCTGCAATGATGCTTGTGGCGTCGTCGGCTGTTGCCGGTGAGGATTATACCCGATGGGTAAATCCGTTTGTGGGCACCACTAATTTCGGTACTACCAATCCCGGGGCTGTGGTTCCTAACGGTATGATGTCGGTGGTTCCGTTCAATGTCATGGGTTCCGATGATAATGTCTATGACAAGGATTCCCGATGGTGGTCTACCCCGTATGAGTTTCATAACAAATTTTTCACCGGTTACGCCCATGTGACTTTGAGCGGGGTGGGATGTCCGGAATTGGGGTCGCTCCTTACCATTGCCACAACCGGCGATTTGGAACCCGATTACACGAAGTATGGCTCGGAATATACCTCCGAGACTGCGGCCCCCGGTTTTTATTCCAACCGTCTTACAAAATATGATATACTCACCGAAGTCACCGCTACGAAGCGCTCGTCGGCTGAACGATACACCTTCCCGGGTGGTAAAGGCAATATATTGCTCAATCTTGGTGAAGGCTTGACGAATGAGAGTGGAGCCACGGTGCGTCGTGTGAGCGATACTGAAATCGAAGGTTCCAAGTTGCTCGGTACATTCTGCTACAATCCGCAAAAGGTGTTCCCGATATACTTTGTGATGCGTGTAAACAAGAAGCCTGATGCTTCAGGGTATTGGAAAATGCAACGTGAGATGAAGGGCGTGGAAGCCGAGTGGACTCCCGATAACGGTACATACAAACTGTATACACAATATGGACGTGAACTGTCCGGTGATGACATCGGATATTGGTTTACATACGAGAACCTTGCTCCCGGTGAACAGGTAGAGGTGCGTATGGGGGTATCGTTTGTGTCCACGGCGAATGCCCGCGAGAATCTCGACAAAGAGCAGATGAATCTGACATTCGATGAGATTCGTACCAATGCACACGACACCTGGAATGCCGATTTGGGCAAGATAAGGGTCAAAGGCGGTACCGACAAGCAGAAAGAAGTGTTCTACACCGGTCTGTATCACGCTTTGATACATCCCAATGTCCTGAGCGATGTCAATGGTCAATACCCGTTGATGGAAAGTTTCGGTGACGGTAAGGTTGCTGATGGCAATGAGCGTTACACCGTGTTCTCGCTTTGGGATACCTACCGCAATGTGCATCAACTGATGACTATGGTGTATCCCGAGCGCCAGTTGGATATGGTGCGTTCCATGATTGATATGTCGAAAGAGTGGGGCTGGTTGCCTAAATGGGAGCTTTATGGCCGTGAGACATTTACCATGGAGGGCGATCCCGCTATCCCCGTAATTGTAGATACATGGCGCAAGGGTCTTCGTGATTTCGATATGGATGCAGCTTATGCCGCCATGAAAAAATCGGCAACGACTCCCGGAGCCTTTAATCCCATGCGTCCCGATATCGACCCCTACATAGAAAAAGGATATGTACCCCTCGGTGTGCATCAAGGTGACAATTCCGGCGACAATTCTGTATCGCATGCATTGGAATATTATGTAGCCGACAATGCTTTGGCTTGGCTTGCCGAGCAGCGTGGCGACACTGAATTTGCCGCCGAACTGCGCAAACGCACAAAAGGCTACAAGAATTATTACTCGAAAGAGAGTGGAACATTGCGCCCGCTCAATGATGACGGAACGTTCCTCACCCCGTTCAATCCCCGCGCGGGTGAAAACTTCGAGGCTGTGCCCGGATTCCATGAAGGTAGTGCATGGAACTATACCTTCTTTGTTCCCCATGATGTGGAAGGGTTGGCAAAGCTGATGGGCGGCAGGAAGAAATTTGTTGACAAATTGCAGATGGTCATGGACTCCGCCCTATACGACCCCGCTAACGAACCTGATATTGCCTACCCGTACCTGTTCAGCCGCTTCAATGGCGAAGAATGGCGTACGCAGAAAGAGGTGAACCGTCTGCTCGAAAAGTATTTCACCACGCAGCCCGACGGCATTCCGGGTAATGATGATACCGGAACTATGTCGGCGTGGGCAGTATTCTCCATGATGGGCTTTTACCCCGACTGTCCCGGCGAGCCGTATTACACCATTACTTCACCGGTGTTCGACTCTGTGGAGATAGATACCCATCAGGGTACGGTGACTATTGAAGCTGAACGCGAAAGCCCCGAGTCGATATTTATAGACAAAATGCAGCTTGGCGGCAAGCCCTTGAAAAAATATCGCATATCACATGATGAGCTCATTAAGGGTAAGAACCTTAAATTCAGCTTGAAAGATAAATCAAAATAAATTCAAAATATAAATCAATGAAACTATCACATCTATTTTTGCTTGGCGCTGTTCCTGCACTGTTGGCGTCATGCTCGCAAAATGGCGAGGATGCACCGCAGGAATCACTGACATCCTATGTCGATACCAAAATAGGTAGCGGAGGTCACGGACATGTGTTCGTAGGAGCCAATGTGCCGTTCGGTATGGTGCAGTTAGGCCCTACAAGTATCCCCCAATCGTGGGACTGGTGTTCCGGTTATCACGACAGTGACTCTACGGTAATAGGCTTCTCCCACACCCACCTTCAGGGCACCGGTATCGGCGACCTGTTTGATGTGACCGTTATGCCTGTGATTGGCGAGGTTACTTACGCACGTGGTACTGAAGAAGACCCCATGTCAGGGCTGTGGTCCTATGGCGACCGCTCAAAAGAGGTTACCGTCCCCGGATATTATTCAGTTCCCTTGACCCGCTATGATATCCTTGCCGAAATGACCGCTACCAATCGTGTAGGTCTGCATCGCTACACTTTCCCCGCGTCCGATTCTGCTGCAATCGTATTTGACCTTCAGAACGGAGGATGCTGGGACAAACCTACCGAAACCTTCATGGAAACGGAAGGAGACAACCGTATAGTCGGATATCGCCATTCATCCGGCTGGGCAAAAGATCAGAAAGTATTCTTTGTAGCCGAATTCTCAAAACCGTTCAAATCATTTGAACTCAAAGGCGAGAACAATATGTATGGCCGTGTCAACTTCGACACCGATTCTGCCGAACAGGTATTGGTAAAAGTTGCCCTGTCGCCGGTGTCTATCGATGGTGCTAAAGCCAATATGGCTGCCGAAATGCCCGGTTGGGACTTCGAAGCCACACGCTCGGCTGCCGATGCCGCCTGGAACGAGCAGCTCGGTAAGGTGAAAATCAAGACCTCCGATGCCGATTCCCGTAAGAAATTCTATACCGCGCTGTACCACACCATGATTGTCCCTGCAACATTCAGCGATGTTACCGGTGAGTCACGTGGCGCCGACGGCAAAGTTTACAAGGACAATTCCAACCAGTACACCATCTTCTCCTTGTGGGACACCTATCGTGCAGCCATGCCGTTGTCATCGATTATACACCCCGAGCGCCATTCCGATATGATCAACACTATGATTAATATCGCCGAGCAGCAGGGCCGCCTTCCCGTATGGCATCTATGGGGTAACGAGACCGACTGTATGGTCGGCAATCCCGGCATCATAGCCGTAGCCGATGCATTGGTCAAGAATCAGCCCGGATTTGACCGCGACCGCGCTTACAAGGCATTGCTCGCTACTGCCAACGATACCGCCCGCGGTGGAGGTTACCGCGACCAATATGGCTATATCCCGTCCGATTTCATGCACGAGAGCATCGCTTTCGATATGGAATATGCTATTGCCGACGGAGCCATGGCACGCGCTGCCGAAGCGATGGGCGATACTGCCAATGTGCGCAAGTTCACAGAACGCAGCCATTCTTACCGCAACTATTTCGACAAGACTACCGGCTACGTTCGCGGACGCATGGCGGATGGTTCTTGGCGCACACCATTCGACCCCAATTCTACAACCCACCGTGCCGACGATTATTGCGAAGGCAATGCTTGGCAATACACTTGGCTCGTACCCCAGGATTTGGACGGATTGGTTGAACTCTTCGGCTCCAAGGAAGCGACAGTGGCTCATCTCGATTCTCTCTTCACCACCAGCTCGCATCTCACCGGTGCTGATGTGTCACCCGATATCTCCGGTCTGATTGGTCAGTATGCCCACGGCAATGAACCCAGCCACCACACCATCTATTTCTACACCATGCTTGGAGAGCCCGACAAGGCAGCCGACCGCATCCGTCAGGTACTCGATGAGTTCTATACCGTAGAGCCCGATGGTTTGGCAGGTAATGAGGACGCCGGACAGATGTCGGCATGGTACATCCTTTCAGCACTCGGCTTCTATCAGGTAGAGCCGGCAAGCGGCCGTTACTGGTTCGGCTCGCCCATATTCGATGAAGCTGAGATAGCTGTGGAAAAAGGCAAGTTTACGGTGAAAACTATAAACAATTCTCCCGAGAACAAGTATATCCGCAAGGTTACGCTCAATGGCGAACCCTACGACAAGATGTACATCATGCACGATGATATAGTTAACGGTGGCGAGCTCATCTTCGAGATGGGCCCCGCCAAGTAACAGATACATACCGTATAAATAGAAACATCCGGACTCATCCATTGAAGTCCGGATGTTTTGTTATGTATCGGGCTGAGTTCCGATTATTGGATCATATTCAGAAACTCATCCTCATTGATTATCGGCACATTGAGTTTGGCGGCTTTCTCCAGTTTGGCAGGTCCCATATTCTCCCCCGCGAGTACGAAATCGGTCTTTTTGGAAATTGAGCTTACATTCTTTCCGCCGTTCAACTCTATCAAAGCCTTGTACTCATCACGTGAATGGTGGGTAAACGTGCCGCTTATCACCACCGACTTGCCGGCGAGGCGGTCGCTCCGCAGGCTTTCATCCACCTCGGGCATCGCCATCTGCAGTCCGGCATCGCGCAGACGTCTAACTATCTCGCGGTTCTCCGGTTCGGCAAAATATGCTACTATGCTTTCAGCTATTCGCGGTCCTATGTCCTCTATCGCCGTGAGTTGTTCCACGGTCATGCCCATTAGCGTGTCTATGTCATGGCATGCGCGTGCCAGTTTCTTCGACACCGTCTCTCCCACGTATGGTATGGATAGAGCGAACACCACTCTGTCAAACGGTACCGACTTGGATTCCCTTATGCCGTCCACTATGCGTTCCGCCGTGCGTGGACCCATGTGTTCCAATTTCTCGAGCTGGTCCGTGCGCAGTTCATATAAGTCGGCTATGTCGCGTATTAGCCCGGCATTGAACAGCTGCACCGCTATCTCCTCACCTATACCGTCGATATTCATCATGCGCCGCCCCACGAAATGTTCTATACGGCCTGTAATTTGCGGTGCGCATCCAATCTTATTCGGGCACATCCACGCCGCTTCACCCTCCACTCTCACCAGCTTGTGTCCGCAGGCAGGGCAGTGGGTTACAAACCGCACCGGTTCAGCCCCGCTTTCTCTTGCGGCAGTATCCACACCGGTGATTTTCGGTATTATCTCGCCACCCTTCTCCACATACAGCATATCGCCCTGGTGGATGTCGAGCTGGCGTATTATATCCTCATTGTGCAGCGATGCGCGTTTCACTATAGTGCCCGACAGCAATACCGGCTCAAGATTCGCCACCGGGGTTATCACCCCCGTTCTGCCTACTTCAAATGAAACGAAATGCAGCTTTGTCAAAGCCCTTTCGGCTTGGAATTTGTAAGCTATAGCCCAACGCGGACTCTTGGCAGTGAACCCAAGGTTAAGCTGCTGACGCAGTGAGTTTACCTTGAATACCAGACCGTCAGTAGCCACCGGCAGCTCTTTGCGGGCTATGTCCCAGTGGTTTATGTAACGGTCCACATCGGCAATCGACTCCAGCCTTGTCATCGCGTCCGATACCTTGAATCCCCACCGGCGTGCGGCAAGCATATTGTCATAATGGTTGTCAAATGGCAGATTCTCTCCGAGCAGATAGTAGAAATAGGCATCAAGCCCTCTACGCGCCACCTCGGCGGAATTTTGCATCTTCAGCGTTCCCGAAGCCGCGTTGCGTGGATTGGCAAACAGCGGCTCCTCGTTGTATTCGCGTTCGGCGTTCAGACGGTCAAACGCCTTCCACGGCAGCACTATCTCGCCGCGTATCTCGAACTGCTTTGGGTAGTCCGACCCTTTTAGCTGCAGAGGTATGCTGCGTATGGTTATCACATTGTCGGTCACCACGTCCCCCTTTTCGCCGTCGCCGCGCGTCACGGCGCGTACCAGGCGTCCATCCTCATAATGCAGGGATATCGACGTGCCGTCAAATTTCATCTCACCCACTATCTCCACATCCTCGCCCGGAAGCGACTCGCGGCAACGGCTCACGAAATCATCCACCTCCGCCACCGAGTATGTGTTGCCCAGCGACAACATGCGCCGTTGATGGGGTATCTGCTCGAAGCCCTTGGTCAGGTCGCTACCCACGCGGTGGGTAGGGGAGTAGGGGTCGTCATATTCCGGATGTTCGCGCTCCAGTGCTTCCAGGCGTTTGAGCATCATATCAAACTCTTGGTCGCTCACAGTCGGAGCGTTAAGCACATAGTAGTTATGGTTATGTTCGTTAAGCGCGTCGCGCAACGCGTCTATCTGCTCTTTAGCTGTGTCCATAGAGGGTATGTTTTATTGGCAAAAGTACGAAAAACACTGGATTTTGTTGTATTTTTGTAGAATTATGTTCCATCGTAGCATACGCTGATATGAAAATACAAATTTATGCAATGATAATGCTGATGTTTGCCGCATGTTCCGGCAAGACATCTACCGACACATCATCCGGCGACCGTCCGTCCAAGACCGTGCGCCCCGAGTTCAATGCCGACAGTGCCTACGCTTATGTGGCGCGTCAGGTGGCTTTCGGTCCGCGTGTCCCCGGCACACCGCAGCATCGTGAGTGTGCCCGTTATATCGTGGATGAACTTGCGCGTCACGGTGCCGATACCGTGTTCACGCAGACGGCGACCGTCACGACCCATACTGGCGACGTCGTGCCTGTGTGCAACATTATGGCGCGCTTCAACACCTCCGCACCCCGGAGGGTACTCATAGCCGCCCATTACGATACACGCCCATGGGCCGACAACGACCCCGATGAGAACCGGCGCAATCAGCCTATCCTGGGTGCCAACGACGGTGCCAGCGGTGTAGGGGTCATTCTCGAGATGGCACGCAATATCGGCGCCGCACATCCCGAGGTTGGTGTCGATTTCCTTTTGACCGATGTCGAAGACTCCGGTTCGAGCGGCGAGGGCAATACCGAGACCACATGGAGTCTCGGCACTCAGTATTGGGCAGACAACACTCCATATACCTCCGCCACACGTCCCGCCTACGGCATAGTGCTGGATATGGTAGGGGGGCGTGATGCCAAGTTCCACCGCGAATACACCTCCGACCGTCTCGCCCGCGGCATCGTCGACAAGGTGTGGGGTACGGCGGCTAAATCACCCTATGCCGACCGTTTCCCCAATTATATAGGAGGTGCCATCGTCGACGACCACCTGTACATCAACGGGGCGGGCATTCCCTGTATTGATATCGTCGAGAGTGCCAATGCCGTTACCGGCTCATTCCCTCCCACATGGCACACTCACGACGACAATATGGACCACATCGATGTCTCTACCCTCAAGGCAGTGGGCGAAACAGTGATGAGTGTGATATATAATGAAAAAAATTAATATATTTGCAAGTAATATACGTAAGATATGACTATTGACCGGATACAAGACGAAATAATTGAGGAATTCTCGGAAGTGGATGACTGGATGGACCGCTATGCCATGATTATAGACCTTGGCAATTCACTTCCCGCCATTGAGGAGAAGTACAAGACTACCGAGCACCTTATCGAGGGATGCCAGAGCCGTGTGTGGCTCAATGCCGAGTATCGCGACGGCAATGTGTATTACACTGCCGATTCCGATGCGATAATTGTCAAAGGCATAATATCGCTTCTCATTAAAGTTCTCAACGGCCACACCCCCGACGAGATAATAGGCTCCGACCTCTATTTCATAGACCGCATAGGACTTGCCGAAAATCTGTCGCCTACGCGCAGCAACGGTTTGCTCGCCATGGTCAAGCAGATGCGTCTCTATGCCATTGCATTCAAGGCTCAGGAAAATCTGAATCATTAACACTATAGACCAATTATCATGTTTAAAAACCAACCCAAAGGGCTTTATGTGCTCGCATTGGCAAACACCGGCGAACGCTTCGGTTACTACACCATGCTTGCCATATTGCTGCTGTTCCTGCAAGCCAAGTTTGCGTTCAGCACCACCACTGCAGGCTTAATCTACTCCACGTTCCTCGCGTTAGTCTATTTCATGCCTATGATTGGCGGATGGATTGCCGATAAGTGGAATTTCCAAAAGACCGTTACCCTCGGTATCATAGTCATGTTCCTCGGATACCTCGTTATGGCTATACCCACCGAGCGCGGTGCCACGATGTCACTCGTCATTATGCTCACGGCGCTTCTGCTCATATCCTGCGGAACCGGATTGTTCAAGGGCAATCTGCAGGTCATGGTAGGCGACTTGTACAATGACCCCCGCTACAGCGACAAGCGCGACGTGGCTTTCTCATTGTTCTATATGGCTATCAATATCGGTGCCATGTTCGCTCCTTCGGTTACCGAGAAGCTCTGCAACGTGGCTTTGAATGCCAAGGGGCTTACTTACAACCCCGCCATCCCCAGTATCTGTAACTCTATCCTTGCAGGTGAGGCTACTCCCGAAGCCGAATCCACCTTGCGTGAATTTGCCGGCAACGCTACCGACCTCACCGCCTATGCAGCCAACTATATGGACACCATCTCTGTAGGCTACTCCTATGCGTTCGCTGTGGCATGTGCTTCCATGGTGGTATCGTTCATCATATACAAACTCGGTGCGCGTACCTACAACGGCGTCTCCGATTCCAAGGCTAAGACTGCCGGAAATGCATCGGCTGCACCGGTCAAGGAACTTACCTCCGCGCAGACCAAGAGCCGCATCACAGCGCTTCTGCTCGTGTTTGCCGTGGTGATATTCTTCTGGATGGTATTCCATCAGAATGGCGCTACTCTCACCAAGTTTGCCGAAGTATTCACGGCAAGTGAGGGCAGTGGATGGACACGTATCAGCTTCAATGTTTGGGCACTCGCCACCATCGTCGTGGGTGTGTATTCGGCATTCAATCTCTTCCAGTCCAAGAGCGCTATGAGCCGTCTCATCTCCGGCGTGCTGCTTGTGGCGGTGGCTTGTGGCTTGTGGTACTTCTATAGCGAGACCCCCAACCCCGTCACCAACATCCAGCCCCAGATATTCCAGCAGTTCAATCCTTTCTATGTCGTGGCACTCACACCGTTCTCGGTTGCTATCTTCGGATGGCTTGCCAAGAAGAAGAAAGAACCGTCGGCACCCCGCAAGATTGGCTACGGTATGATTGTGGCGGCTGTCGCTTTCCTTATCATGTGCGTAGGCTCCATTGGTTTGGGGGTTGCCCCCACTGATGGACAAGGCGCTACCTTGGTTACCCCCAATCTTCTTATCGGCACATACCTTGTGCTCACCTTTGCCGAGTTGCTCCTTTCCCCCATGGGTATATCCTTCGTGTCCAAGGTGGCTCCTCCCAAATACAAAGGTGCCATGATGGGCTGCTGGTTCGGTGCTACCGCGATAGGCAACTACTTGGTATTTATCCCCACCCTGTTGTGGAATAAGATAGATGTGGCAGTGCTGTGGGGCATACTCATTGTGATATGCCTTATATCAGCCGGATTTATATTCTCCATGATGAAGAAGCTCGAATCTGCCACATCCGACGACGACGATACCTCGGCTCCCGTTGCCGATGCCCTCGAGACGGTTGAGGACGACGCCATCTGATGTCATAATCATCCCACGTACATATTTTATAGTATATGCGGTGTATCATCCCCTTTGGGTGGTACACCGTATTCTTTTCAACGCATACTGTTGCTTTGGTATAACCCCCGTTTTTGAACCGGTATATAGCCATTGGCGTTTTAATGTAAAACAAGTTTTGGATTACCGGCGGATTACCCACCAGAATCTGCCATAAAAAAGTTTTAGATATGATACATACCCCTCCCGAACCGCATATTGTCCTGTTTTGGATTGCCGCCGTGACCGTGCTTTGCGCATTCATTCTGGCAGGAGCTTTGATTAACCGCTATTGGCTGCATCGCAATGTTAAGACTTTCCGTACGTCGCATTCTGCCGTCACTGACCATAGTATCACCTCGGATATACGTTAATGGACATCGTAAGGAGTCCATCGGTATTGCCTATTGGTATGAATAGGCTCGTTTTTGCATGTTGTGTGTTGAAAAAATCAGCTAATCATAGCATATTTAAAAAATAATAGCTATCTTTGTGTTTTAAACACAAAAATAGCTATTTATGTGCTCTCCCTGCTAGGGAGTATAGCATTATGATGTCAAAATTTTGATAACATATAATTCTGTTTTTCATTACCTTTTATTCTATCAATCAAAATGATGCCCAAAAAGTATTCCTGTAGTTATAGTTTATTCCCACAGTTATATAAAAATGGATACCTCACTTTGCAGAATACCCTTATGAAACAACAAATGCCGGCAAAGCCGGCATCTGTTGTTAAGAAAAACCGCCCCGGAAGCAAAACCGGAGCGGTAAGTACGGATCATACCGGAAAATCCGATATGATCATCATGGCTTTTACATTATATCACTTTTCTAAAATAAAAGCACGCTTTTTATGAAAAAAAAATTAAAAATTTTTTTCAGGAAGGTTGTAATCCTCCATCCACCAGATGGCTTTCCATTCTCCGCTGCTATGACGCAGCTGTAAATGAGGATCGACAGCCTTGATTATCTTTTTCTCTACTTTTGTGCTGGCATTTTTATTCTGGGGTTTTAAATACCGTATGGCTTCAAATATATGCCCTCCATAAGCGACGCGGATTCCATACCGCGAGTGGAGGAGTACCGTAATCTCCCTTACTATAAGATATACCTGACAAAAAAATCTCT
>OFGC01001343.1_pt1 | contig 17244 bp, 16 predicted proteins | sample 1521691 | NCBI WGS metagenome assembly OFGC01 (sample SAMEA3504121, study PRJEB24116) | mouse gut metagenome | biome: mouse gut; feature: mouse-associated habitat; material: faeces | place: Denmark | collected 2011
TATAGTTATATAATGTTAATATCCGCCCCCAGATTCCGCAGGTCTTTGCAAATATTTTCATATCCGCGTTCAATAAAATGCCTGTTTCTTACTACGCTTTTCCCTTCCGCAGCCAGGCCCGCCACTACAAGTGCCGCGCCTCCCCTTAATTCTTCCGCTTCCACATCCGCGCCCTTTAATCTCTCCACACCGTTAATGTATGCCTTATTTTTAATGACTTCAATATTTGCGCCCATGCGGAGCAGGTCGTTTACGATCCGAAAACGATTTTCAAATATATTTTCCTCAATGACGCTTTGCCCCCGGGCTATGGACAGGGCCGCCATAAGCGGCGACTGCAGATCCGTGGGAAATCCCGGATGCACTTCTGTTTTCAGATAAGAGCATGCCTTTAATTTATGAATCACATCCACGCCGACGCCTTCATCATTGACCGTTACACAGGCTCCCATTTCTTCTGCCACGGCCAGCAACGTCTGCATTTGCCCGGCGGGAGCGTTTTCCAGGAAAATGCTTCCTCCGGCCGCCAGAGCCGCCGTAAGATATGTTCCTGCCACGATCCTGTCCGCCGGCACTTTGTACTTGGCTTCGTGCAGTTTTTCCACGCCTTTGATCTTAAGGCAGTCCTTGCCGATTCCTTCGATATCCGCCCCGGCTGCCGCTAAAAATTCACATAACGCCTCAATCTCCGGCTCCTTTGCCGCGTTTTCCAGCACTGTTGTTCCTTCCGCTGTCACTGCCGCAAGAACAACATTTTCCGTTGCCCCTACGCTTGGGAATGGCAGCCTGATCTCCGCTCCCTGCAGCCGTTTTGCCTTTGCGGTAAAAAACTGCTCCTGTTCTTCGATCTCTACTCCCATTTTCCTAAGGGCGGACAAATGGATATCGATCGGCCGTCTTCCTATCACACATCCTCCCGGATACGCCATCGTCACTTCCCCAAACCTTCCAAGCGCCGCTCCGAGAAGCATAACGGAAGAACGCATGCGTGTCACGGACTCTCCGCTGATCCGCCTGTCGTTTACATGAAAAGCGTTTACCGTCACCGTACTGCCCGCCCAGGATACAAAGCACCCCAGTTCCTGCAAAAGATTCTGCATCAGATAAACATCCGCAATGCGCGGACAATTTTTTATCACACAGGTTCCCTTCACCAGTAAAGAAGCGGCAAGAATGGGCAGCACCGCATTTTTAGAACCTTGTATCTTCGTCTCTCCTCTCAGGAAGTTCCCGCCATAAATATAAATAGAATCCAATGATTCACCTTCTAAACCATTTTTTTAAATGATGACCTATTTTATATATATGGTAATCGCTGCCATCGCGTACCTTGTCCATTTTGAAACCTTAGCATGCGGTTCGTTCCCTTTGGCTCCCCTTTCCTGCTTTTGTCAGATGTCCTTTAAGCGAATTCCCTTTGCCACACTCAGAACGATCCCGACCTCAATCATAAGGAACAGCACCGCCGAACCTCCATAACTGATGAATGGCAGGGAAATACCCGTATTGGGTATCGTATTGGTCACAACGGCAATATTCAGGATTACCTGAATCGCAATATGCCCCATCACGCCCACCACAAGCAACGCGCCAAACAAGTCGGAAGCGTTATTGGCAATCACCATAAAACGCCATATGAGCAAAAGGAACATAAGAATAATCGAAATGGCTCCGAAAAGCCCGAGTTCTTCACAAATAATGGAAAAAATCATATCGTTCTGCGCTTCCGGCAGGAAACCCAGCTTCTGCATGCTCTGTCCAAGCCCTTTTCCCAGAATACCGCCGGAACCAATAGCGTACAATGCCTGTAAAGTCTGGAATCCCTTTCCGCTGGCATATGCTTCCGGATCCAGCCACGCCAAGATACGCTCGCTTCGGAATCCCATGCCTTCCGCAGAAGCGGCCTGGGAAATAAAAAATATCACTACCGCGATTACCGCCGCTCCCCCGGCGGCCAGAATAATAAATTTTTTATATTCCGGACTGGCCACAAACAGCATCAGCGCCGCAATGCCAAATACAATAATCGCAGAACTCATATTGTTGGTAATCTGCCATATCATCACGCATATGGGCGCCGGTATTAACAGAACCATAAAAAAACCTTTGGTCGTCCGTATCGCCCTTCCCATCCGGCATACCAGGCTGGCTAAAAAAAGAATCATGCCCAGCTTTGCCACCTCCGCCGGCTGCAATGTCAAAGGGCCGACCTTGATCCATCTGGTCGCGCCGTTTGCGGAATATTGAAGCTGCGGAACAAGTACCATCACGATCAGCACCGCCGAACCTATGTATGCGATCGTGGCAAACTGCTCCCAAAAATGATAGGGAATATTCGCCACCACGATCATAGCTGCCAGGCCGATTACTGTAGCCATTACCTGTTTTTTCAAATAAAAAGTGGATTCATGCCCTTGCAGGGTCGCTTCATAAGAACTGGTGGAATAGATCATCACCAGACCAAACCCCAGCAAAAACAAAACAATAAACAAAAGGCTGTAATCAAAATAATTTTCCGCCGGCCTCTTTCTCTGTCTTCCTGCCATTTTTCTTTTCCTTTCATCCTCTCCAAAGCAGGATCATTGCGCCGCCCGTTTAAAGGCTGTTCACATAATCCTTAAATACTTTTCCCCTCACTTCATAATTGGGGAACATCCCCCAGCTGGCACATGCCGGCGAGAGCAAAACCGCATCTCCGCTCCGGGCCGTTGCCGTACATATACGGAGAGCCTCCTCGAAACTGCCCGCACGGACGATATTTTCCATACCGTGTTTTCTGGCGCATTCCTCTATCTTCTCCGCTGTCTGTCCTACCAGCACCAGGCATTTTACCTTGTCCCCGCAAGCTTCTATCCATTCATCATACTCGCTTTGTTTATCATAACCGCCGCCGATCAGCACCGTAGGTCTGCTCATGGCCCGGATCCCCTGAATCGCAGCGTCCGGATTCGTCCCTTTGGAATCATTATAGTAATCCACTCCGTTTTTCGTAGCCACGAACTCAATCCGGTGTTCCACCGCCCGGAACCGTTTTACCGTATCCAGTATATGCTCCATCGGCAGACCCATGGAAAAGGCAATGGCAATAGCTGCCATGACATTTTCCACATTGCACATTCCCACCAACTTCATATCGTGGATATTCATGAGTTTTTTTATTTCTCCGCCCACGGCCATGCAGATTTCCTCTCCTTCCAGATACAGCCCCTCTTCCAGCCTTCTCTTCGAAGAAAAGAAAATCACCCGCGCAGGGCATCTTCCGCCGAATTCCCGCGTATATTTATCTTCATAGTTTAAAACACATACATCTTCCTTCGTCTGTTTTCCGGCGATCCGTTCCTTCACCGCCACATAATTTCCCATATTGTGGTGCCTGTTCAGATGATCCGGGGTAATATTCAAAATCGCGGATACATCGGGCCGGAAAGCATCTGTTGTTTCCAGCTGGAAACTGCTCACTTCCGCCACTGTCACCGTCTGTTCCGTTGTATTGAGAGCCATCTCGGTATAAGGCGTTCCGATGTTTCCCACCACGTAAACGGAATCATAATATTCCTTCATCATCTGTCCTACCAGGGTGGTTGTCGTCGTTTTTCCATTGGTTCCCGTGATCGCGGCCAGTCTGCCCTTCGCATACCGATAACCCAGCTCCAGCTCTCCCCATATGGGGATGCCCCTTTCTCCCAGCCCTTCCATAAATTCCGTATCTACCGGCACTCCCGGACTTGGAACCGCCAGGCAGATCTCTTCCACGATGCTTTCCGGCAGTCTGCCGACAAAAATCTCCGCTTTTCCGCCTTCCGGCAGTCTGCCCCGTATCTCCTCCGTTTTTGCGTTCTCATTCTCATCATAAAGGACAGGGATAGCCCCCGCTTCCAAAAGAAGCTTCGCCGCCCCTGTTCCGCTGATTCCTGTTCCTATTATTAATACTTTTTTATTCATCAGTTCCATAACGCCAACCATCCCTTTTTAAATTCCAAGACAAAGCGCTGCCAGGCAGAGCATTGCCGTAATGATCGTAAATACCGCCACTACTCTTGTTTCCGACCATCCGCACAGTTCAAAATGATGATGGATCGGCGCCATTTTGAAAAACCGCTTTCCTCCGCTTACTTTAAAATAACCTACCTGTATGATCACCGAAATTACTTCCAGCGCATAGATAAGAGCCACAATGGGAATGAACAACGGCATCTGGAGCATATATGCCGTGGCTGCCACGAATCCTCCGAGGGCCAGTGATCCCGTATCCCCCATAAACACTCTGGCCGGATATACATTAAAGAGCAGGAACCCCAAAAGCGCTCCTACTACCGCACACGTAATCGGCTCGATCCCGCTGGCAGTCCCTATGGCTACCGCTGTAAAAAAGGTAGCGATCATCACCGTCACGCTGCTCGCCAGCCCATCCAGCCCATCCGTAAAATTCGCCCCGTTCACGGTGGCAATCACGACAAAGAACAACACCGGAATGTTTAAAATGCCCCAATCCACATATTTTCCCGGCCAGAAAGGTATCTTCATAGCCAGGGATACTCCGGCATAGTTTACCATATAATAAGCGAATACTCCCGTTACAACAATCTGCCCAAGCATCTTCTGCCATGCCCGCAGTCCCATGGAACGGTGCAATACCACCTTAATATAATCGTCCAGAAACCCGATCAGCCCAAATCCAAGGGTAACAAAGAGAATCGGCATAATCTTAGGGTAATCTTTCATATAAACCACGGAAGTCGCGGCTACACCTATGAGAATCAATATCCCTCCCATCGTGGGCGTACCCGATTTTTTCAAATGGCTTTCAGGTCCGTCATCCCTTTCGGTCTGGCCCACTTTCAACCTTTTTAAAAAAGGTATAATCACCGGGCCCAATACCACGCTTATAGAGAAAGCTATCGCTACGGACATTATTATTGTGTAATGATTCATCACTATATGATTCATCTGTTCCAACCTATCCTTTCCGAACCGGAATCGCCGCATTCCTGCCTCCGCAGTCCTGTAACATCCTATGTATTATAATCCATTCCTTCCAAATATGGAAGAATATTTTCAAAAAGCTGTCGCACGACCGGTGCCGCTATCTGCCCCCCATAATAAACGCCCTGGGGATTGTTGATGATTGCCACGGCAAGCACCTTCGGATCGTCTGCCGGGGCAAATCCCAAAAAGGAAGAAATATACCGGCCGCTTCCCCTGGGAAGCGTCTGGCTGGTAGCCGTCTTGCCGCCTACCCGGTAGCCTTCCACATAACCGTTTTTCCCGCTGCCGTTCTCCACCACCTGTTCCAGAATATACCGCATGGTTTCGGAAGTCTGTTCGGAAACAACGCCTTTTTTCACGGGGTATTGCAGGTTTTCCACCGTTTCTCCTTTTCCGTTTACCACTTTTACCCCAAAATGGGGCGTTACCCGATTGCCTCCGTTTACAATGGATGAAGCCGTTGTCGCCAGCTGTATCGGCGTGATCTGGAAAGATTGGCCGAATGATATTGTCGCCAGCTCCACCGCCCCTATATTTTCTTTTTTATGCATAATAGTTCCCGCTTCTCCGGGCAGATCCACACCCGTTTTTGTCAGAAGCCCGAACTTTTGGAAGTAATCATAATACCGATCCACGCCGATTCGCATTCCCACCGTAATAAAAACGGGATTGCAGGAATTCATCGTACCCTGTACAAAATTTTCCGCTCCATGCCCTCCGACCTTATGGCAGCGTATTCTCCTGTCCTCCACCATAATATAGCCCGGGCAGCTGAAGCTGTCGTTTACCGTCACCTCTCCTGACTCCAGCCCTGCCGCTGCCGTAATAATCTTAAAAGTAGAACCCGGTTCGTAAGTATCATTGATACAGCCGTTCCTCCACATTTGATTTAAAGCATTTTGTTTTTCCTCCTGGCTGGCCGGCTGCGGGACTCCCTCTGGCAATGTATAAGGATCGTTCAGATCGAACTCCGGTACGTTCACCATGGCCAGTATTTCCCCATTCTGCGGATTCATCACCAGAATGGATACGCTGTCCGCCTGTTTCGTCTCCATCGCCTGCATGGCGAGCTGTGTCGCATAGCTTTGAATATTGATATCCAGACTTACATATACATCATTGCCGCTTTCCGGCTCGATCCTTTCCTCTCCTGCTTCGGCAATTTCTACCCCTTTGGCATCCGTCACTGTTAGGATGGTTCCCTCTTTTCCCTTTAAATATTCCTCGTAGATCACTTCCAGGCCGATAATTCCCTGGTTATCCCCCCCTGTAAATCCCAATACTTTCGAGGCCAGCGTTTCATAAGGATAGTAACGTTTATAGTCCTCATCCACTTTTACCCCGTCTAAATCGTATTCTCTTATTTTATCCCCTATGGATTTATCTACGTTGCTTTTGATTCTTTCAATAGCAGAATATTTTTCTACCCTTTGTGATACATATTCTTCCGACAGTTCAAGTTCTTTGGAAAGGACTTCCACCACCCTTTGCGGATCGCTGATCTGGTTGTGGATAACGGATATGGTGCATACTGTCCGGTTATCCGCCAGTACGGCCCCAGTGGAATCGATGATCCTTCCCCTGGCCGCCTTGATGGACCGTTCCCTTTCATGCAGATCCTTTGCCGCCTCCGTATAATGCCCGGAGCGGCCCACCATCAAATAAACAAGCCTCCCGATCAGCATAAGGAACGCCGCCGCACAGAGGAAAAAAGTCACCACGATCTTTTTCCTTATATAAGTCTTATTCTTCATCGCCATCATGACCTCATAATAAGGGATTACTACAATCTATTATCCCATTTATGAGGTTATTCTTTTTTTCAGCGCCTGAAATAATTATTTTGCCTGTCTTAGAAGGGGCTGTTATCTTCCGTATCTCCCCCTGGCATGCCGCCTCCCAAACCGGTCGGCGCGCTGCCGCCTCCGAATACTACATTGCCTGTTTCCGGATCAACGAGTTTGCCCGTCTCCGGGTCTTTCGCATATCCAGTTTCCGGATCGATCGGAAAGCTTTTCCATGCTTCCGAATGGGTGTCGCTTTCGCCGCCCTCTCCTTCTCCGCCTTCTCCTGTTTCGCCTCCGGTCTCTCCTTCTCCGGTTCCATTTTCTCCGGTTCCGTTTTCTCCGCTGCCGTTTTCTCCTGTTTCCGTTTCGCCCTCGTTTTCCCCGGTTTCGGTTCCGCCTTCTTCTCCTTCTGTCTCTCCCTCTTCCTCCGGCGCTACCGGTGACATAATTTCCTCCTGCAGCGCTTCCAATTCCTTTCTTTCCTTGTCCGTCACCTCTTCTGTCATGAAAATCCCCATATAAGGAAGCACTTCCGTCAGTATATTGCGGACAATACCGGTCGCAAACTTGGCGTCATCCTGAATGATGATATTGGGCCTGTCCACCACGACATAAATAGCTATCTGGGGGTCGTCCGCCGGCGCATACCCCATAAAAGAAACCACATATTCATTATTGCCACGGGGAAGAGTCTCTGCCGTCCCTGTTTTGCCGCCGATCATATATCCTGCCGGACGGGCCGTTTTTCCCGTGCCTTTTTCCCCCGCCACTACCAGATTACAATATTCCTTTATTTTTTCGGAAACCGATGCCGATACCGTCTGCTTCAGCAGCCGGGGTTCGATATTCTGTACCGTCGCCCCGCTCGGACTGATGATTTTGCTCACCACGTGGGGTTCATAATAATTCCCGCCGTTGATCAGGGAGCAGAATCCCGTGATCATCTGTATCATCGTCACGTTAAATCCCTGTCCGAAAGAATTGGTCGCCAACTCCGTAGGCCCCATTGTATTTTTGTTATATACAAGGCTTGCCGTTCTTGATTCTCCCCAAAGATCAATATTGGTTTTTAAGCCGAAATTAAAAATATGCTGATAATCGATATATGTACTTCGGCCGACAATCTCAGCAATGCGCATCATAACAACATTGCAGGATCTTTCCACTCCCTGGGCCACCGTCAGCTCGCCGTCGCCCCATTCGTTATGGCAGTCGATATCGTAATCCCCCACGTGCAGATATCCGTTGCAGACAAAAGATTCGTTTCCGGTGATCTTTCCGGAGTCCAGAGCCGCAGCCACCGTAAAGGGTTTGGATACAGATCCCGGCTCATACGTATCATTGATGCAGAAATTCCTCCACAATGCATTGAACTGCTGCATCTGCAAGTCGTGATCCATATTATTAAAATTCTCCGGGGTAATATATTCCCCCGGCACTACATTGCCTACCTCATTCACCATAGCCATTCCATACAAATCCTCCGGATTCATACGGTTATTCAGGTCAAAATCAGGGTAACTTGCCATAGCGAGAATATTCCCCGTATTTACTTCCATAATAATGCATGCCGTATTATTACTTCCGTTTCTTTCCAGGTAATTGTCCTTCATTTCATCGTTGAACTTTTTTAAATATTTCTCTACGATCCTTTGGATATTTACATCTATCGTAGTGACAATGGAATTACCGTCCACGGCGGAAATAGTCGTTCTTTCCAGTGCCGCGTCATCGTTCAGATACCCATATTCCCTTCCGGGAGTACCGCTCAAAACATCATTATAATACTGTTCAAGGCCAAACAGCCCGCTATTGTCGCTCCTGGTAAATCCGATCACATCACAGGCCAGCCTGTTGTTCGGGTATATTCTCTTATATTCCTCCTCAAACCAGATCCCTTTGATGTCCGCTCCCGCCTCTTCATCGGCCTGCAGTTCCTTAAACCCTCTTATCTCCTCGTACGTCATCTGCTTGGCAAGCACATAATAAGAAGAACCCGGATGGGATTCCAGCCGGGAACGAATAATCCCCGTATCCAGCCCAAGCTCCCTTTGCACCGCTTCCAGCGTAGGTTCTACGTATTTCCCATCCCGGTCCAGCATTACCTTCGCATCCAAAATCACATTATAGACCTTTTCACTGGCTGCAAGTTTTGTGCCGTTGCTGTCCAGAATGTCTCCCCGCCGGAAAGGAATCGTCGTGCTGTCATAGGCTTGTTGGGAAAGCACCTGTTTCTCATATCTTGCCCCGTTATCCTTGTTAATCCGCACTAACTGGAGACTTAATCCGATGAAAGCTGACAGTACCGCTAAAAAGAGTACCACCAGCTTTTTCTGCATCCTTAACGTAAATCTGCTATAAATTCCACGCTTTGTCCTATTCTCTCTCACTCGCATCTGTCTGCTCAAAAATACCACCTGCTTTACTGCGGAATATCCGCCACCTGTCTCATATAATCGCTGCCTCCCCCTGTAATGGTAACGATTTGTCCTTCTTCCGCATATTTCATCCCTAACTCCTGGATCGCCACACGTTTTACCTCATCCAGATCAACACTGTTCGTGATCCTGCTGTATTCTTCGTCATTATCCAGTTTCAAAGAATTCAACTGGCTCTCCAGCCTGGATATATTTTTAATGCTGTTAGTAATGTCTGACTGAAGCCCGATATATATCGTCAAAATAAACCCTGCCGCAATAACCGCACAGGATAAAAAGAACACATACCCAAGACTCATATGCCTTGCCTTTTCCCTGTTTTTCCTCGCCGTATTGCTCAGCTGTTTCCTGGGCCGCCGGGGTGCGTATATTTCTTCGTCCAGTCTCCTTACGACATTTCCATGCACATAAACGCCGTTTCTTCCCGTGTATGCCTGCTGTCTTCTGTTGTCACCTCTTGCCCTATACTGCGCCATAACACTATTCCTTTTCAAATACTCTTAATTTTGCACTTTTTGCGCGTTTATTTGCTGTCGTTTCTTCTTCCGCCGGGAATATCGGTTTTCTTGTCACCGTTTTTCCCTTAGGTCTCCTGCCGCATACACATACCGGAAAATCCGGCGGGCATGTACACGGGTTCTCGTAATTTCTGAATGCGGTCTTTACGATCCTGTCCTCCAGAGAATGAAACGTAATGATGCAAAGCCGTCCGCCGGGCTTCAAACAGTCCGTCAGATCATCCAGGGAATCTTTCAATACTTCCAGCTCCCTGTTACACGCAATGCGAATTGCCTGAAATGTTTTCTTGGAAGGGTGTCCTCCCGTCTGGCGCATTTTTGCCGGAATGGCTGCTTTTATAATCTCATTCAGCTCTCCCGTCGTCTCGATCTCTTTTTCCTGCCTGGCTCGGACGATATGCTTCGCAATATTTTTTGCAAACTTATCCTCTCCGTAATCCCTTATGATCCGAAACAGTTCTCCTTCCGTATAACCGTTTATGATATCTCTGGCGTTCAACTCCTGCCTCGTATCCATCCGCATATCGAGCGCGGTGTCATACTTGTAGGAGAATCCCCGTTCCAGAGCATCCAGCTGGTAGGAGGAAACCCCCAGATCCAGAAGAATACCGTCCACCTTTTCCACACCAAGGCTTTTTAATACTTGTTTTGCATTACAATAGTTGTCCCTTACGATTGTCACCTTGTCCGAAAACGGTAAAAGCCTTTTTCCGGCGGCCTCTATTGCCGCTCCGTCCTGGTCGATGCCGACCAGCCTTCCGTTTTCTCCAAGGCGCCCGGCGATCTCATAAGAATGTCCGCCGCCGCCCAGGGTACCGTCCACATAAATTCCGTCATTTTTTATCTTTAAATTGTCTATTGTTTCTTTCAGTAGAACAGAGCAATGTTCAAATTCCATTCATCTTCCCCCGCGTGTCCCTCACTTGCATGTGCCTCACTTGCATGTGCCACGCTTGCATGTTCGCTCTATATGCCCAGTCCCAGCTCAGACATATGTTCTGCGATACTCTCCATATCTTCATAAGCGGACTCGCCTTCCCATCTTTCTTTGCTCCAGATTTCGATCCTGCTTGCCACGCCTATCAGGGCAACTTCTTTGTTGATTCCTGCAAATTCTTTTAATACCGAGGGGATCAGTATCCTTCCCTGCTTGTCCACTTCCACGCTGGCTGCCCCCGCCAGAAAAAAACGGACAAAGGTTCTCGCATCTTTATTGGTAAGAGGCAGACTGCGCAGCTTTTCTTCGAAGGAGGCCCATTCCTCGTTATCGTATACAAATAAACAGCCGTCCAGCCCCTTTGTCACAACAAACTCATCACCGAGAGTTTCCCGGAACTTGGAGGGGATGATCAGCCGGTTTTTTGCATCGATCGTATGGTTGTACTCTCCCATAAACATAAAGCTCACCCGCCGTCCCATAAGAACCTTTGGTTCCTCAAAAACTAATAATAAAAAAGTGGGCTGCCACTTGTTGATATGAATATCTTTTATTTGGAAATATTGGAATTTATCCCCACTTTATTCCACTTCATACCACTTTCCACCACTTTTATATAGATTCTATACTAATACGGAACGTTTGACAAGCAGTTTTCAGGAATTTATTTATAAAAAATGCACTTTACAATGGCTTGTAAAGTGCATTTTTTTCGGCATTTTCTATATGTGGTAGGAACATTCGTTCGCCATACGAGATATGGATTTATACATTAAAGCGGAAAAGAATCACATCTCCATCTTTTACTACATACTCTTTTCCTTCCATTCCGACCAGTCCTTTCTCCCTGGCCGCCGCCAGAGAACCCTGTTCCAGCAAGTCTTTATAGTTTACGACTTCCGCTTTGATAAACCCTCTCTCAAAATCCGTATGGATTTTGCCGGCCGCTGCCGGCGCTTTCGTTCCGACTTTGATGGTCCAGGCCCTCGTTTCGTCTTCCCCGGCCGTCAAAAAGCTATGCAGTCCTAAAATGCGGTAGCTCGCCTTGATCAGTTTTTCCAGCCCGGATTCCTTTAAACCGAGATCTTCAAGAAACATCGCCTTTTCTTCCTCATCCAGTTCGGCGATCTCCTGTTCTATCTGGGCACAGATCACGAATACTTCGCTGCCGCTTTCCTGTGCAAAAGCGCGCACTCTGGCAACGCCTTCATTGCCCGCTCCGTCGTCCGCCAGCTCTTCTTCGGCTACGTTCGCGGCAAAAATCACCGGTTTTCCGGTCAGAAGATTGTAAGAAGCCAGCAGAGACAGCTCGTCCTCATCTTCCGTCTGAAAAGTAAGAGCCAGCTTTCCTTCTTCCAGATGCGCTTTGAGCCTTTCCAAAAGTCCTTGCTCTTTCGCAAGTCCCTTATCCATTCTGGCTCCTTTTCCCACCTTCGCGATCCTCCGCTCCAGAATTTCCAGATCAGAAAAAATAAGCTCCAGATCGATCGTCTCGATATCCCTCAAAGGATTCACGCTGCCGTCCACATGTACTACATTGGAATCTTCAAAACAGCGCACCACATGGACAATCGCATCTACCTCCCGAATATTGCTCAAGAACTGGTTTCCGAGTCCCTCCCCTTTGGATGCGCCCTTTACCAGTCCGGCAATGAGCCCTCCCGCCGTGTTCACCTGGGACAGGATGGGCAGCTGGAAGGCCAGATCCAGGGCGTGGCTGGCCAAAAACCAGATGAGCAGGATGGCAAGGAAGCTGCCGCCGAACAGCAGGGCCCGGGCGATGGCCTGGGACAGGTAGCCCGCCAGGGCGTCCAGCGGGGACAGGGGGCCGTGGCCCACCTCATCATTGGCCACCCCCTGCTCCAGAAAGTCGGAAAAGCCCTCGAACAGCCCCTTTTCCTGGATGGAGGCCACCAGCTCGTCCACCGTATAACCCTCCTCCGGGTTGGACGGGACGGGCTCCGCGTCCGCCCCCCGGATGGTCTGGGTGACGATGGGCCGGAGTATGCCGCCCACAGGGACATAAAACTGGTCGGACAGAAACTGGGCGCAGAAGAAGGCCACGAATACCGCCGCCAGCCCGCACAGGGACAGCACCAGCCCCTTGGCCGCCCCCCGCCAGGCGAACAGCGCCAGCAGGGCGATGATCGCCAGGTCGAATATGTATGCTTCCATTTCCACAGCACGCTCCTTTTCCCAGGCCCCCGGCGGGAAGCGGTGTCAAGGGATATAGAATCCGGCGCTGTCCGCCGAGATGAGGATAGCCGAGCCGTCCGGCATGAGCAGTACCGTCCGGGCGCCCTGGGTGCCCTCCAGGGTGTCGTACAGCTCCAGCTGGTCGGTGTAGATGTCCAGCCGGTCGCCGGTGAGCACGGCCAGATACCGTCCGGCGGCGGATATGGACATCACCTGCTCGTTGAGCTCCAGAATGCGGCGCTGGCCCTGGCTGTCCACCACCCACAGCTCCGCCTGGCTGCCCGCCCGGAACTTGCCCAGCAGGGCGGCGGCAAAGCCGTCCCCGCTGAGGGTGTACCGGCGCAGGTGCTTGTCCGCCCAGCTGACGCCGGAGGAGAAGGCGGCGGTGTCCCACAGGGGCAAGGCGCTGGAGGTCTTTGACGGGAAGCTGCGGACCTATCTGGAAGGGGCTGGTAAATAAGATGGAACTGACAAGCAAGCAGCGCGCCCAGCGACCACACGGCCCCGGCCGTGTGCCGGGTTTCCAGCACCACGCCGCCCCCCAGGCGGCAGGTGAAGTCGGGCTTGTATTCGCCGCTGGCGTAGGTCATGTCGTACAGCTCAAGGCTGGTGGTGAAGGCGCCGTCGGACTGGCCCACGGTGAGTATGCCCAGGGTGTGCCCGTCGTCGGACAGGGCCGCGTCCATGACAAAGGCGGAGGACAGGTCAATGCGCATGACGGGGGAATAGGAGGCGTCGTACACCGTCACCGTCCCCCGGTAGCCGCTGGCCTGGGTGACCACGGTGAGCTGGCCGTTTTTGTTCAGCCGGGCGGACAGGATGGATTCCAGCCCCTCCGCCGCCCACACCAGGGAGCGCTGGCCCAGCACATAGAGCTCGGAGCCCCCCGCGTCGTACACCACGGCCAGGGAGCCGTTGGTGTTCACCACCGGGTTTTCCATGCCGGCGGACTGGTTGATGTACTGGGCGCCGCTGCCGGAGTAGAGGGAGATGGCGTTGCGGGAGCACACCAGCAGGTCCCCGTCCAGCACGGCAAAGGTGTCGGTGAGTTCGCCGCCATAGGGGAAGGACTCCGCCCTGCCGCTGTCGCTGCGGATGAGGGAGCGGTAGTGGAACCAGCGCTTTACGCTGTCCACGTTCAGTCTGTCCCGGAAGGCCACCGCCCCCACCAGCCCCACGGCCAGCACCACCAGCGTGGCCGCCAGCCGCACTAGGAACCGGGGCAGCTTGCGCCTGGGCTTGGGGGAGGGGTCCGCCTCCGGCTGCCTGGCGCTGGGGTTCAGGGGCTGGATTTTCGGTTTTTGCCGGTTTTGCTCGTTCATAAAAACTCCCTTGCCACAGGATGCGTTCGAGATGTGAAACAGGCGCTTAGAGCACGTCTTCCTCATACCACAGGTTGGTCATATACAGCCCGTCCGGCGGCGCGGTGGGGCCCGCCAGCGTGCGGTTGCGGGATTCCAGAATCGCGGGGATCTCCGCCGGGTCCAGCTTCCCCTCGGCGGCGTAAATGCAGGTGCCCACCATGGCGCGCACCATATTATATAAGAATCCATCGGCACATACCCGGCAGTCAATCATATCTCCATGGCGCTCGATTTCAAAATAATGCACCGTGCGCACCGTGGTCCGGGTCTCGGTGCCCACGCTGCGCACCGCGGCGAAGTCATGGGTGCCCACAAACTGCCGCGCCGCATCCGCCATGATCCCCTCGTCCAGCGGCCTGGAGTAGAACCACACCCGGTTGACGAAAAAGGGGTCCCGGATGCGGGAGTTGTAGATTTTATAGGTGTATTCCTTCTTCAAACAGGAGCCGATGGCGTTGAACCCGTCCGGCACCACCGTGGCCCTGCGCACCGAGATATCGTCGGGCAGGCGGGTGTTCACCGCCAGGGGGAGCCGCTCCACGGGGATGCCGGAGGTGGTGCGGAAATTGGCCACGTACACCTGGGCGTGGACCCCCGCGTCGGTGCGGCCCGCGCCGGTAACCTTCACCGGGTGGCACACCACCGAGGCCAGGGCTTTCTCCAAGGTCTCCGCCACGGACACGGCGTTTTTCTGCACCTGCCAGCCGTGGTAGGCGGTGCCGGTGTAGCTCAGGGCCAGGGCGATATTGCGTTTCTCCATCGTCACAGCCCCCAATGGCCCATCACGCCGATGAGCACCGCCAGCGCCAGGGCGCCCAGGATGAAGAGCACATCGCCGGGCCGGTAGTGGAGCTGCTTCATCCGGGTCCGGCCCTCGCCGCCGTGGTAGCAGCGGCACTCCATGGCCACCGCCAGCTCGTCGGCCCGGCGGAAGGCGCTGATGAAGAGGGGCACCAGGATGGGCACCAGGGCCTTCGCCTTCTCCATCAGGTTCCCGCTCTCGAAGTCCGCCCCCCGGGCCTTCTGGGCGGACATGATCTTGTCCGTCTCCTCGATGAGGGTGGGGATGAAGCGCAGGGCGATGGACATCATCATGGCCAGCTCGTGGACGGGCGCCTTGATCTTCTTCAGCGGCCCCAGCAGGCTCTCCAGACCGTCGGTCAGGGCGATGGGGCTGGTGGTGTAGGTCAGCAGGAAGGTGCCCATAATCAGCATGGTGATACGCAGCACCATGAAAAACGCCGTGGACACCCCCTCCTTCGTAATGTTGAAAATCCAGAAGGACACCAGGGTCTCGCCGGGGGTGTAGAACAGGTTCAGCACCGCGGTGAAGCAGATGATGAACAAAATCGGCTTCAAGCCCCGCACCAGGGCCCTGGGGGCCACGCCGGAGACCTTGACCCCGGTGAGCAGCAGCAGGGCCACCACGCCGTAGGAGACAAAGCCCTTGGCGCAGAAGAGGATCACAATATACAGGACCGTCAGAATAAGCTTGGTCCGGGGGTCCAGCCGGTGGGCCAGGGAGTTTCCGGGGAAGTACTGGCCCAGGGTGATATCCTTGAGCATCAGCGTCTCCCCCCTTTCAGCGCCGCCAGGGCGGCGCGCAGGTCCGCTACCGTATAGACCGCCGGGTCCACCGGCACGCCCCGCCTGACCAGCTCCATGGCCACCTGGGTCACCTGGGGCACGTTCAGCCCTACATCAATGAGTTCCTGCGCACGGCTGAACACCTCATGGGGTGTGCCGGACATGACCACGCCAGCGTCCGCCAGAACTACGATGCGGTCCACGTTCTCCGCTACCTCGTCCATGCTGTGACTCACCATAACCACGGTGGTACCCTTCTCCTTATGGTAGGCCCTGATGTTCTCCAGCAGGCTCCTGCGGCCCGCCGGGTCCAGACCGGCGGAAGGCTCGTCCAGAATCAGGACCTCCGGCTCCATAGCGATCACTCCCGCGATTGCCACCCGGCGCTTCTGTCCGCCGGAGAGGTCAAAGGGAGATTTCTCCAGAAGCTCCTCCTCCAATCCCGCAAAGGCGGCGGAGGCGCGGACCCGGCGGTCGATCTCCTTCTCGTCCAGCCCCATGTTCTTCGGGCCGAAGGCGATGTCCTTATAGGCAGTCTCCTCAAAGAGCTGGTACTCCGGGTACTGGAACACCAGCCCCACCCGGAACCGCACGTCCCGGATCTTCTTCGGCTCCGCCCAGATATCCCTGCCATTCAGCAGCACCTGACCGGAGGTGGGGCGCAGCAGTCCGTTCAGATGCTGGATCAGCGTGGACTTTCCGGACCCGGTGTGGCCGATGATGCCCAAAAATTCCCCGGGCTGTACGTCAAAGCTCAAATTCTCCACCGCGCTGCGCTGGAACGGCGTGCCGGCGCCATAGGTATGGGTCAGGTTTTTCACTTGTAAAATGGGCTGTATGGTCTCCAAGGCCGTCTCTCCCCCTGCGCGCGGGAACTCCCCCGCGCGTCCGCATTCCAAAAGTCTCCGTCCATCCTACTGAATAGCCACAAAACACGCGTCCTCTGCGGAAAAGTAGTCCTCCGAATTGCTGCTCAGTCCGCTGGCCCTCCATGCCTGATCGAAGGTAATCTCCTCCGTGTTGCTGAGGACCGTGTAGGTGGTGTCCTTCACGGCGTTATGCAGCCGCCCCGTCACCACCAGCCTGTACTGATAGGCGCAGTCATCCGTCTTCCATGTGCCGTCGCTCAGTTCATAGTAGGTCTGCGTGGTCACTTCCGCCCCTTGTTCGATAAGCTCCGAGACAAGCTCCTCCGGCGTGGCGGCAAACGTATTGACCACCTCCGCCTCTCCCGAGCAGCCGCACAGGCCCAGAACCAGCGCCAGCAGCAGGACAGCTTCTATCCATCGTCTCATTTTCAGGCTCCTTCTATCCCAAATTTCCAAACTCCGCCGCAATGGCGCCTGCGCACGCCTCCACCGTCAGCGCATCCAGAGGCACGTTCAGCCCGTCCGCCCGCAGGCGGTCCAGCAGATCTACAGTGTCCGGCAC
>OFGC01001349.1_pt1 | contig 17174 bp, 10 predicted proteins | sample 1521691 | NCBI WGS metagenome assembly OFGC01 (sample SAMEA3504121, study PRJEB24116) | mouse gut metagenome | biome: mouse gut; feature: mouse-associated habitat; material: faeces | place: Denmark | collected 2011
TGACGATGGTAATGCCCCGCACGAACATCTCCAAGGAAATCACCGCCACGGTGAGGAATGTCTATGGGCAGAAAATCAAGGTATTCGATACCCAGATACCCCATTCCATCCGTGCTGTGGAAGCCACCGCAGAGGGGAAAAGCATTTTTGCCTATGACAAAGGCGGCAAGGTAGCCGCAGCTTATGAGCAGTTCGGAAAGGAGGTGGCAGAGCTTGGCGAGAAGCAGAGAAAGCAAAATCGAGCTGACCGCATACGATGACCTATTTGAGACAGACCAGAGCCGTGAAGAAGCTAACCTAAGCAAGATACGGGACATTCCCCTTGCGGAGATTGACGAGTTCCCAGACCACCCGTTCAAGGTCTTAATGGACGAGGACATGGAGCAGCTTGTTGACAGCATCAAGCGAAGCGGCGTGATGACGCCTGCCACCGTCCGCATGAAAGAGGACGGGCGTTATGAGCTTATCAGCGGTCATAGACGGAAAAAGGCTTGCGAGCTTGCAGGGCTTGAAACGCTCAAATGCGAGGTTAAGGAGCTGACCCGTGACGAGGCGATTATCGTCATGGTGGAGAGCAATCTCCAGAGAACCACCATCCTGCCGAGCGAGAAAGCCTTTGCGTACAAGATGCGGCTTGAAGCCATGAAGCGACAGGCAGGCAGACCCACGAAAGATAATTATTCCCCAGTGGGAAATAATTCTGATTTTGCCACTTCAAGTGATGAACTTGCCGAAAAGGTAGGAGAAAGCAAAAACCAGATTTTCCGCTATATCCGCCTAACCGAGCTTGTCCCCGAAATCCTGCAAATGGTAGACGAACGCCAGATTGCTTTCCGCCCTGCGGTGGAATTATCCTATCTCACCGAGGGACAGCAGTACACCCTGCTTGAAGCGATGGAGTACAACGATGCCACGCCCTCTCTTGCACAGGCTATCAAGATGAAAAAGTTCATGCAGGACGGCAAGCTCACCAACGAGGTTATCCAGAGCATCATGCAGGAGGAAAAGCCCAACCAGAAAGAAAAGCCCGCTTTCAAGGACGAGAGGATAACCAAGCTCATCCCCAAGTCCATCCCCAGAGGGCAGGAAACGGACTTCGTTGTCAAGGCGTTGGAGTTCTACAACCGCCACTTGCAGCGGAGCAAAGACAGGGAAAGGTAGGATAATCCGCACACCGAGGGTGAAGTCTGCCCTTTTGCGGCATGGGTGGATAGCCACATTTCCGCTTTCCCCCTCTCCACACCTCTCCCCCTTGATACTGCCAAGACTATCCGAGAAAAAGAGATTTATGTAAGCTGTCCAGTCGGGCAGCTTTTTTCGGTCAGTCGGGCAAACAACAATCCAGATTACAGGAGGTAACTATGAGAATCCCTAAATTTTTCAGAAAGGCTGCGGCTTTTGTCATGGCTGCGGTCACGGCGTTGTCCGTCATGCCCGCAACCACGGCGTTTGCGGCAGGCGACATCGGCACGATTTCCTTTTCCATGACCTATGACAGCGGCGGGAACGCCATGCGCTACAATTCCAGTGCCAACATCGGCGGCTATACCGCAGGCGGCACGGGCAAGTACAAGTACCGCATGTCCGTGGACGGCGAGACGGCGTTCTGCATCCAGCCCGGCGTACCGCTGAAAACGGGAAACACCCTAAGACGGGCTTCCTCGGACGCATGGAACGCCCTCTCGGACAGCCAGAGGAAAGCGGTGGGGCTTGCCCTGCTCTACGGATACCAGGGCAACCGCCATAACCTCACGGGGAGCGATGACGAGAAATGGCTCGCCACCCAGACCCTTGTGTGGGAGTTCGTCACGGGATGCCGTGAATCCAATGGCTCCTACCACCAGACGAGCAGCACCATCTACAGCCTGCACTTCGGCTCCAACTATGCCAATGACGGGGCGAGGGCTGCCTACGACCAGATTGTGTCCCTCATGGCGAACCACAACACCATCCCCAGTTTTATGTCGGGCGGTGAGAATGACATCACGAGGGAGCTTGCCTACAAGGACGGGAAATATTCCCTCACTCTCAACGACAGCAACGGCGTACTCTCCGATTTCAGCTTTGCAAGCTCCGATGCCAACGTGAGCGTCACAAGGTCTGGGAATACGCTGACCATCAGCTCCACGAAAGCCATCGGCGGCACGGTACGCATCACCGCCACCAAGGACGGCGTACCCACGGTAGACAGCGGGGCAAAGATGATTGCCTACGGCGACCCGAACTTGCAGGACTTGGTGACAGGCGTGGAGAACGTGGGCGGCGTGAGGGCGTATATCAACATCGAGACCCCAACCGGCACGATTGCCCTCAAAAAGACTTCCGAGGACGGCGTTGTTTCGGGCATCTCTTTCCACATCAAGGGTGACGGCTTCGACAAGACCGTAAAGACGGACGCAGAGGGAAACCTCACCGTGGAGGGCTTGTTCCCCGCCACTTACACCATCACCGAGCAGAGCATTGACCGCTACGAGCCGCAGCAGACCCAGACCGTGACCCTAATCGGCGGCAGGACGACCACCGTGAACTTCAACAACGTCTTGAAGCGTGGCAGTCTGGAGGTGGTAAAGACTTCCGAGGACGGCATCGTGGAGGGCATGAAGTTCCACCTTTTCGGCACATCCCTAAGCGGTCTCCCCGTGGATGAGTATGCCGTCACCAATGCGGACGGCGTAGCAAGGTTTGAGAACGTGCTTATCAGCGGCGACACCCCCTATGTACTGGAGGAAGTGGATACCGCCATCCGATACGTCGTGCCTGCGACCCAGACCGCCCCGATTGAATGGAAAAAGGTCACGAGCCGCAGCTTCGTGAACGTGCTGAAGAAGTTCAACGTCACCGTGACAAAGACGGACGTGGAGACGGGAACGCCGCAGGGGGACGCTTCCCTTGCAGGTGCGGTCTACGGCATCTATAAGGGCGAGGAACTGATTGACACCTACACTACCGATGAAAACGGGCAGTTCACCACCAAGTATTACGTCTGCGGCAATGACTGGAGCATCCGTGAGATTTCCCCGTCCGAGGGCTATCTTCTGGACGGCACAATCCACCATGTAGGCGCAGAAGCCGAGCTTTATACCGTGGAATACAATTCTGCCAGGAACGATGTGAACGAGCAGGTCATCAAGGGGAACATCGCCATCATCAAGCATACCGACAACGGCGAGACCCAGATTGAAACACCCGAAACGGGAGCAGTTTTTGAGGTCTACCTCAAATCCGCAGGCAGCTATGAAGCCGCAAAGGAGACCGAGCGTGACATCCTCACCTGCGATGAGAACGGCTTCGCCCAGACCAAGGACATGCCTTATGGCATCTACACGGTAAAGCAGACCTCTGGATGGGAGGGGCGTGAGCTGATGAAGCCCTTTGACGTGTTCATCAATAAGGACGGAAACACCTACCGCTACCTTATCAACAACGCCAACTTTGAGAGCTATATCAAGGTGGTGAAGAAAGATGCGGAGACGGGAAACACCATCCCCTACGCAGGCGTGGGCTTCCAGATTTACGACCCCAACGGCGGGCTTGTCACCATGACATTCACCTATCCCGAAGTGACAGCCATCGACACCTTTTATACCACGGCGGACGGCGACCTCATCACGCCCCAGACTTTGGAATACGGCACGGGCTATTCCCTTGTGGAAGTGCAGGCTCCCTACGGCTATGTCCTAAACTCCGAGCCAGTCTATTTTGACGTGGTGCAGGAGAACTCCGAGGAAGAAAGCGGCATCACCGTCATCGAGGTGGTACGCTCCAACACCGCACAGAAAGGCACTATCACCGTAGGGAAGTCTGGCGAGGTATTCAGCACCGTCTCTGGCACTAAGGGGCTGTACCAGCCGATTTTCTCCGTGGCAGGTCTTGAGGGTGCGGTCTATGAGATTACCGCCGCCGAGGACATTTACACTTTGGACGGCACTCTCCGAGCGTCCAAGGGCGAAGTGGTTGACACCGTTACCACAGGTGCGGACGGCACGGCGAAGTCCAGGGAGCTTTACCTTGGGAAATATGAGGTAAAGGAAGTCACCGCTCCGTTTGGCTTCGTACTGAATGGCGAGACACACGCCGTTGAGCTTGTCTACGCAGGGCAGGAAATCGCCGTCACGGAAACATCCACGGACTTCTACAATGAGCGTCAGCGTGTGGAGATTGACCTTGTAAAGAGCCTTGAGACAGATGAATCCTACGGCGTGGGGAAGAACGGTGAAATCCGAGATGTAAGCTTCGGTCTTTACACGGCAGAGGGGCTGACCGCCGCAGACGGCACGGAAATACCCGCCGACAGCCTGCTTGAGGTGCTTTCCCTTGACGGGAACGGTCACGGGAAGTCGGTCATCGACCTGCCCCTTGGCAGCTACTATGTGCAGGAAATCAGCACCAACGCCGCCTATCTTACAAGCGACACCAAGTACCCTGTTGTCTTTGCGTATGCAGGGCAGGATACGGCACTCGTCCACATCTCCGCAAACGAGGGCAACGCCATTGAGAATAAGCTCATTTACGGCTCTGTCAGCGGAAAGAAATCGGACGAGGACGGAAAGGCTCTGGGCGGTGCGTTAATCGGCATCTTCAAGACTGGAACAACTGAATTTACCAAGGAGACAGCCATTGCGACTACCGTATCCGCAGAGGACGGTAGTTTTTCTTTTGCCAAAGTACCCTACGGCACATGGGTAATCCGTGAGATTGAAAGCCCCAAAGGATATGTACTCTCCGAGGAAGAAATCGCCGTCATAATCAGCGAAGTGGACGAGATTGTGGAAATCTCCCTTGTGAACTACTTCATCCGTGGCAGCATCTCCCTCACAAAAGTGGATAAGGACTACCCCGACAACAAGCTCACGGGGGCGGTGTTCGAGGTCTATTCGGATACCAACGGTGACGGCAAACTGGATAAGGACGATGCACTGCTTGGCACGATGACCGAGATGGAGGGAGGCGTCTACCAGATGACCGAACTCCGCTACGGCAAGTACCTTGTCCGTGAAAAGACCGCCCCGACTGGATATATCCTTGATGAAAATGTTTACCCCGTATCCATCGAGGAAAACGGCAAGACCTACACCGTGGAGAATGAAGCAGGAAAAGGCTTCTTGAACGAAGCCCAGAAAGGGAACCTCAAAATCGTCAAGACATCCTCGGACGGCAGGGTGGAGGGCTTCTCTTTCCGCATCACGGGCGTGAACTACGACCAGACCTTTAAGACCGACAAGAACGGCGAAATCTCCATCGAGGGCTTGCGGATTGGCGAATACACCGTTTCCGAGGTGAGCGACAAGGCATCCGCAGGCTATATCCTGCCCGCCGACAAGCAGGCTGCCGTACAGACGGGGGCGACCACCATCGTCCAGATGCACAACGAGCTGCGGGACACCCCAAAAACGGGCGATGACTTCAACCCCGTCCTCTGGGTGAGCCTTGCGGCGGCATTCACCATCGGTGCAGGCGTTCTGGGATTCCTTGGGATTAAGGGGAAGAAGAAAAAAGAGGACTGATGACCAAATCACGGGCAGCACGAAGCCCCTGCGGTCAGAAACCGGAAAGGAGGTCTTATGAGAATGGACGCAAAGACCATCATCGCCATCGTGCTTGTGGCATTCATCGGCGGCGGAGCCTTGTGGCTCAACATCCGCCACAGGAAAAATAAGTAATCCACGTTTACGGGGACGGGGGCGGCTGAAAATGCCGCCCCTTACCCTTATATGGAGGTACGCTATGCACAATCTGAAAACCATTGAGGGCAAAGTCAGACGGATTCTGGAAAAAGACGAGGAAGCCAGAAACGATGATATGACCCTTTACCTTGCGGTCTGCAATTCCTGTCTGAAAGGCGCAGGGGCGATGCCCTTTGCAGAGGTCATGGCACAGCATAAATATCTGGGCTTGCCGAGCTTTGAGAGCATCAGCAGGACAAGGCGCAGATTGCAGGAGAAGCACCCCGAACTGCTTGGGAGCCTGCGGATGCAGAAGCTCAGAGCCAGAGGGGAAAAGGCATACCGTAAGTATGCAAAAAGCGACTGAACGGAGGTCTGATTATGGAGAAAGAAAAACGCTCCAACCAAGGATATGAAATCATCGAGAGCTGTACCATCGGGAGTACAGAGCTTGTCATCGGGCATAACCCCAAAGCCCCCAACCCCTATGTGTGCTGGTACTGCAAGGGCGGGGACAACTATTTCTGGGGGCATTACTGTAACGAGCTGTCGGCGGCACGGGAGAAGCTCAATGAGCGATACCAGTCCGAAAGCCGTATGCCCTACAACAATCCCCCTGCCCCGAAACAGAGGAACGGCGATGACCGTGGGCGATAAAAAGGCTGCGGAAAGCAGCCCCCAAAAATACGACTGTACGACCTGCCCTTATCCCCGATATAAGGACAAATACACCATCTTCTGCGATGTCTGTATCCGAAAGATTTTAGACGAGCAGCGAGAAAAGAAACAGAGAAAGGAGAATCCCGATGGAGAATGAGGAAAAAAGGATGATAAGCTCTTACGAGGTCACGCAGAGCATCCACATCGGCAGAAAGGAAGTGGTGTTCGGCGTGGATGAAAAAGCAGAATATCCCTTTTTAGTCTGCCACTGCACCTACGACAACCCGCTGTCCGCAGAATGGGTGACGGATGCTGTCGGCTCGGATGACTATCTGGAAGCCATGCAGATTTTCACGGAACATATGCAGGAACAGATAGGGCTTGTGAGAGCCGAGCAGGAGCAGTTCAAGTTTGATTTGAAGCCGTTTACCATAGACGACTGCATCCCCGACAACAAAAGCGGCAGCATCGTGGGAAAAGTTGTCGTCATCAATGCCGAGGTCAACCGCTACGAATACCGCCACTCCGCCTATCAGCTTGTGCTTGCGGACGGCGGAAACGGTGCGACTGGCGGCAGGGGGCAGGCGGTGTTTGGGACTTGCCTTGCCACGGGCGAGCATCGCAGGTGGGAAAGGTACGATGTCCTTGGGGAAATCAAGCCCGACCACATGCCCCAATGGGCAAAGGAAGCCCTCGCCAGAACCAAGGCGCAGGAGAAAGAGAAAAAATCAAAGAGCAGGGAGGGACGCTGATGGAGGTACGAGCTTTGACACAGCCTGAACAGAAATACACCTATTCCCAGAGTACGCAGATTGCAGGGCAGACGGGCTGCATCGGACACCTGCGTGGGGATTTTGACAGCTCTGGGAATGGCTTCTTTACCACATGGGACGACCACTGGGACAGGTGGAAAACGGACGAGTTCAAGGCGGAGCTTGACGAGGTTATCAATACGCTCCGTGAGGGCAAGGGGCTTCTGCACAACCGCCGTGACATGGCGGCGTTTGCAAGGGCGAATCCCGATGCCGCCTTTATGGGAAACTACTGCACCGAGTACGGCTTCCGTGTGGATACGGACAAACACGCTTTCCTGCTCCGCTGCAACCCCACAAAGGGAGACTACAACTTTTACTGCTACTGCTACGTCAAGGACTGGCTTGACGGTCACATCCAGAAAGCCCAGCAGGGCATCCGCTTCATCGACCCCCATTATAATGAAAGGTTCCGCATCCCAGACGGCGGCAGAATCATCATCAGCTATGCGTGGGGAGAAAAGACGGAAAAGACCTGCCGCTTCATTGACGAGTACCACACCGAGGTGGGGAGCAGCCTTTACCACATCTGCGAATTTGCGGAGAAGATGAAGATGAACGGACACAGCTATGAGCCGAAGCCCGAAGAGCCGCCGTCTCCCAGGAAAGCACCGAAGCACAAAGACCATGAACGATAAGGAGGAATTAAGATTGGCAGTAAACCAGAAAGCAATCAAGGTCTTGAATAAGATTCTGGACGCAGGCTTTACCGAGGAAAAAGCCATCGCCGCCATGACGATGGACGACATCCTCTCCATGCAGGGCATCACGGTGGCGGATATTACGCTCATCAACGACCTGCAAAAGAGCATCAGGGCGAACAAGGTCATCTCCTTTTTGGGCGGTGGCATGGAATAAGGGACAAAAGGAAACAGAAAATTTCACCATAAGGAGGTGTGAGAATGGCTGCAAAGTACCAGCTCATCACGGAGCTGTATCAGCGGACGGGCGTTACCGTCACGAGGAACCCGCAGGCGTGGCAGGGCTTCCTGTCCTCTGCCTGCCGCAATTACAAGTGCCGCTTTGACGAGCAGCTCCTCATTTACGCCCAACGCCCCGATGCTGTTGCCGTTACCACCATAGAGGTCTGGAACAGGCTCTTTAAGCGGTGGGTGAACAAGGACAGCAAAGGCATCGCCGTATTCGACACCAAGGGGCGCAGGAACACCCTCAAATACTACTTCGACGTGTCGGACACCCATGAGGGCTACTACGGGAGCAGAGCCGTCCCCATATGGCAGATGGACGGGCGGTACGAGCAGGCAGTCATGGAACGGCTCTCCGACAGGTTTGGCGAAGTGGAAAGAGACGGGCTTGCCGGGGTGCTGATGGAGACGGCAAAGAACGCCGTGGAGGACAATCTACAGGACTACACGGCACAGCTAAAGGATTACGTCGAGGGGAGCTTTCTGGAGGGGCTTGACGATTATAATATAGAAGTGATGTACCGTGAGCTTGCCGCTAACAGCGTAGCCTATATGCTGATGACCCGCTGCGGCATAGATGCGGCAGAGTATTTTGACCGTGAGGACTTCGGGGCAATCGTCAACTTCAACACGCCCCAGACCCTTAACGCCATCGGCATCGCCACCAGCGACATTGCGGAGATGGCTCTGCGTGAAATCTCCCAGACGATAAGAAATGTGCAAACGGCGGAGAGAGACCAGAAACGCACCTTTGCACAGCAGTACCAGATTCGCTATGATAGTGGCAGGAAACAACCCGAAAGGAGCGAGAACAATGAGCGAAATCACTTACACGAAGCAGGACGATTACCTTATACCCGACCTCACATTACCGACAGAGCCAGAGCTTCCGCTTGGCAGGTACGCTTTGATGCACAGGGACTATCTGGAGAAGCACAAGAGGGTGACGTTCCTCAACCTGCTGACATCGGGCAGGCTGAACGCACACCTGCACCAGACCGAGCAGGCGGCACTTTCCAGACTGGAGCTGCTGACAAAGCAGCTCTCCAAGGAGCAGGGCGTGACGGAGGAACTGAAAGAGAAAGCACCGATGCAGTGGGTGCAGGCGATGAACGCCATCCACAGCCAAGCCGAGGAAATGATTCTGGACGAGCTGATTTACCAGTAGAATCCGAACCTGCCGGGGGCGGACAGCGCAGCGTTGCCACCGAGGAAAAAGTGAGGGCGAATCTCCCTACCGTGGACGAACAGATTGAGATGATGGTTGAAGCAGAGGATATGCGGAATGAATCCGCAGGCAAGTCCTCTGCTTCTCCGTCTTTAGGGGGCGATTATTCGCAGGAGGACATTGACAGCATCCTCACCAAAGGCAGCGGCTTCCAAGACAGCAAGTACCGCATCTACCGCCAGTTCCAGAAGCAGGAGGACAGCAAGAGCAACATCGACTTCTTGAAACGGGAGTACGGCATAGGAAGCGGCAGCTATCATTTTTCAGACGGGAGAAGCGGTCACTTTGAGTTTGGCAGCAAGGGCTTCTCCATAGACCGTGAGACGGTTTTAACTTGGTCTAAGGCAGAAAAACGCCTGCGGGAGCTGATAAAGAACAACCGCTATTTCAGCCCGAAAGAGAAAGACCGCTACGCCGATTATCTGGAGGGCATCTCTGCCCCGCAGTACGAAATCGACAGCCAGAGGAAAGCGGCAAGGCAGCGTTTCATAGACGCCCACCGTGACCTGCCCCCTGCCGACAAACGGGACACGCTCTCCCTGCGGCTCTCCGACTTCATCCGTGACTTGGACGGCTACGAAAAAAATCTGCTTGAAAACGTGGGGCGTACCGACTTTGGCGGCATGACAACCGAGCAGATGGAGCAGGCTCTCTCCGACCCTGCCGCCGTGCAGCAGCTCATAGACTTTCTGGCTCTGGTGCAGGGAAAGACCTCAAGCGTCTACAGCCGCAGCAATGCGTGGCGTTTCACGCAGGAGCTTACGGAGCTTTACCCTCTCTGTTACCTCTACCATGAGGGCGATGTGGTGTATATCGGTGCGGACAAATACGAGATTTCCGACTTAGGCGAGGATGCCGTATCCCTGCGGAATCCAGAGTTCCCTTTGTTTGGCACGGAAATGAGCCGTGCCGAATTTGAGGAAAAGCTCCGTGAGAACCCCATGAACGACCATCTGAAAACGGTCATCACCGAGAAGCAGGAAACACGGTCTCCCGCCGAGGGAAAGGAAAACACCGAGAAAAAGGAAACGGAAGCACCCACCGAGGAAAAGCCCGACAGCATCACGTTCTCCATCAGCTTCTCCGAGCATCCCGCCTTTTATGATAAACAGCTCAATGACCGCTATACCGATTTGAGCTTTGCCCTTGGGAACAAGCTCCTTGGCGTTCTGGACGAAAAGCAGCACCGTGAAAGGCTGGATAAGAGCAAGGGCGTAGGATGGTACAAAAAGACCGATTTTGAAATTACCGCTGTTGTCGGCGGCGAGGAATTTAATTACGAGGGACGCTTTGACATCGGGGACGGCGAGGGCGACTTGATTGCCCACATCAGGAACTTTTACGACTACTATCTCTCCCCCGAATGCCCCTTTATCCCAGAATGGAAACGGCAGGGTGAGGACTACTACCAAGAAAAGATAGAAAACCTGCGCTTCGGGCATGACACGCTGCTCCCATTTCTTATGCAGAATACGGAGCTGACCCCAGAGGACGAAAAGCTCCTAACGGAGATAATGGCTACCGAAGCCGACTGGAATAGGAAAGCGGAGAACAAGGCACAGCCCGAAGAAACAAAAGCCGCTGAAGAAAACCCCGTTGAAGAAACTCCTGCTGAACCAACCCCTGCCGAAGTAGACTCCGCTGTCGATGAGATGCTTGCCTTTGCGGAGAGGATTGCGGCACAATACGAGACCGAGCCGCCAGAGGAACGTTTTGAGGTCATCATGACTTCCGATGCGTTCCCAGACCCCGAAGATGCCTTTGCCATCTGGGACAACATCCGAGAGGAATATTATGCCGCCGATGATGGAACGGTGCTGACCTACCCCACCGAGGAAGCAGCCACGGCAGGGCTTCTGAAAGTGCGGAAAGCCGTATCCGACAAGGAAGCCGAGGAATGGCTCTATGCGGAGCGTGTCAAGCAAGGTGTAACACCTGCCCCGTCCGAGCCTGCAAAGCAGGACAATTCAGACCTTATCGGCACGGAACTCACCATCGACAACCGTCGCTACCTCATTGAGAGAATCGGTGAAATCAGCGGCGACGTCTCCCTGCGTGACATCACGTTCCAGAACAATGTAGGTTTCCCCATAAACCGAGTGGAAAAAATCGCCTATGTCCGCAGGCTCTTGGAGCAGGGGCAGAAAGAATTACCACCCGAAAAAGGAAATACCGAAGCCCCCACCCCGACCACGGCGAAAGCCTCTACCCTTGCCGCTGAACGCCGCAACTACCGCATCACGGACGATGCCCTTGCCGTTGATGCGGCGAGGGCGAACGCAGGCTTTTCGCCCAAAGAGAAATTCCGAAACAACATGGCGGCGGTCAATCTCCTGCACGAACTGGAGATTGAGAACCGCCTTGCCACGCCCGAAGAACAGGAAACCCTTGCCAAGTATGTGGGATGGGGCGGTCTGTCTATGGCGTTTGACAGCAGCAATGCGGCATGGGCGAACGAGTATAAGGAGCTGAAATCCGTCCTCTCCGATGAGGAATACCGTGCGGCGATGGAATCCACCTTGACGGCGTTCTATACCCCGCCCGTTGTCATCAAGGCGATGTACGAAGCCCTTGACCGCCTTGGCTTTTCCAAAGGCAACATCTTGGAGCCGTCCTGCGGCGTGGGCAACTTCTTGGGCTTGCTTCCAGACAGCATGGCGGACAGCCGGCTCTACGGCGTGGAGATTGACCCGCTCTCTGGAAAGATAGCAAGGCAGCTCTACCAGAGGGCGAGCATCGCCATCGAGGGCTTTGAGGACACCAAGCTCCCAGACAGCCACTTTGACGTGGTGCTTGGCAACGTGCCGTTCGGGGAATTCAAGGTGGACGACAGCCGCTACAATGCCCAGAAGTTCCTAATCCACGACTATTTTTTCGCAAAGGCTCTGGATAAGGTACGCATGGGCGGCGTGGTGATGTTCATCACTTCCAAGGGAACGATGGACAAGGCAAGCCCAGAAGTGCGAAAGTATATCGCCCAGAGAGCCGAGCTTCTGGGAGCAATAAGACTTCCAGACAACACGTTCCGAGCCAACGCAGGCACGGAGGTCACAAGCGACATCCTTATTTTACAAAAGCGTGACCGAGTGATTGATACAGAGCCAGACTGGATTTACCTTGACACCAATGAAAACGGCATTACCATGAACAGCTATTTTGTGCAGCACCCAGAGATGGTGCTTGGCACGATGCAGATGGAAAGCACACGCTTCGGCATGGATACCGTCTGCAAAGCGGATAAGGAAAGCCTCCTCTCCGAGCTGCTGCAGGAAGCCGTGGGACGGATAAGCGGCGAGATACCAGAGTACGAAAACGAAATCGACCAGATTTCCGATGAGCAGGACAAGTCCATCCCCGCCGACCCCAACGTGCGGAACTTCTCCTATGCCCTTGTGGACGGGAAGATTTATTTTCGGGAGAATGACCGCATGACCCCAGCCAGCGCATCCATGACGGCGGAGAACCGCATCAAGGGCTTGCTTGGCATACGGGACAGTGTACGCAGCCTTATCGAGTACCAGACCAACGACTACCCCGAAGAAATGATAAAGACCGAGCAGGAAACCCTTAACCGCCTCTACGATGCCTTTACCGAGAAATACGGTCTTATCAACAGCCGGGGGAACTACCTTGCCTTTGCCGCCGACGAGAGCTACTTCCTCTTATGCTCCCTTGAGGTGCTTGACGATGAGGGGAAATTCAAGCGCAAGGCAGATATGTTCACCAAGCGGACGATAAAGCCCCACCGTGAGGTTACGTCCGTAGAGACCGCAAGTGAAGCCCTGGCACTCTCCATCGGCGAGAAAGCCCGTGTTGACCTCTCCTATATGGCGAAGCTCACGGGCAGGACGCAGGAGGAAATCGTCACGGAATTGCAGGGCGTAATCTTCCGTGTGCCGAATACGGAGCCTGCACGGTATGTTGCCGCAGACGAATACCTCTCTGGAAACGTAAGGGAGAAATTGAAAGTTGCGGAGATAGCGGCGAAGTCCGACCCTGCCCTGTCCCTCAACGTGGAAGCACTAAGGCAGGTCATCCCCAAGGATTTAAGTGCCGCCGAAATCGCCGTCCGTTTAGGCACCACATGGATACCAGAATCCGATATACAGCAGTTCGTGATGGAGCTTTTAACCCCGTCAAGCCACGCCGCAGGCAGGCTAAAGGTACGCTACACCCCCTATAACGGCGACTGGTTCATTGAGAACAAGACTTCCGACTTCGGGAACGTCAAGGCGGACAGCACCTACGGCACGAAACGGGCGAGTGCCTACCGCATCATCGAGGACACATTAAACCTAAAGGATACCCGCATTTTCGATTATGTTTATGACGAGAACGGCAACAAAAAGGCGGTGTTCAACGCCAAGGAGACCACGGCGGCGCAGGCAAAGCAGGAGGTGATAAAGCAGGCGTTTGGGGACTGGATATGGAAAGACCCAGAGCGCAGGAACCGCCTTGTCCGCTACTACAACGACACCTTTAACTCCGTGCGACCCCGTGAATATGACGGGCGGCACATCACCTTTGGCGGCATCAGCCCAGAAATCAAGCTGCGCCCCCACCAAGTAAACGCCATCGCCCACATCCTCTACGGCGGCAACACGCTCCTTGCCCACAAGGTAGGGGCAGGCAAGACCTTTGAGATGGTAGCCGCCGCACAGGAAAGCAAGCGGTTAGGCTTGTGCCAGAAATCCATGTTTGTCGTCCCCAACCACCTTGTCGGGCAGTGGGCTTCCGAGTATTTACGGCTCTATCCCAGTGCCAACATCCTCGTCACCACCAAGCAGGATTTTGAGACCGCCAACCGCAAGAAGTTCTGCGGCAGGATTGCCACGGGGGATTATGATGCCGTGATTATCGGGCATTCGCAGTTCGAGAAAATCCAGATGAGCGAGGAACGCCAGAGGGAGCAGCTCCAACAGCAGCTCAACGATATCGAGATGGGCATTGACGAGATACAGAAGTCCCACGGCGAGCAGTTCACGGTAAAGCAGCTCATGAAAACCAGAAAGGCTATCGAAGCCAAGCTAAAGAAGCTCAACGACACGAAAAGAAAGGATACGGTGATAGATTTTGAGCAGTTAGGCGTTGACAGGCTTTTTATAGATGAGAGCCATTTTTACAAAAACCTGTACCTCTACACCAAGATGCGGAACGTGGGCGGCATCGCCCAGACCGAAGCCCAGAAGTCAAGCGACCTCTTTATGAAATGCCGCTATCTGGACGAGATAACGGGCAACCGTGGCACGGTTTTCGCCACGGGGACGCCCATCTCGAACTCAATGGTAGAGATGTACTCCGTCCAGAGGTACTTGCAGTATGACACCCTTGCGAGGAACGGCTTGCAGCATTTTGACGCATGGGCTTCCACCTTTGGGGAGACCGTCACGGCTCTGGAGCTTGCCCCAGAGGGTACGAACTACCGAGCCAAGACGAGGTTTGCGAAATTCTACAACCTGCCAGAGCTAATGCAGATGTTCCGAGAAGTGGCGGACATCCAGACCGCCGACATGTTAAAGCTCCCCGTACCGAAAGTAAACTACCACAACATCAAGACCAAGCCGAGCGAAATCCAGACGGAAATGGTGGCGGGGCTTGCCAAACGAGCCGAGAAAGTAAGGGCAAGGCAAGTCGAGCCGAACATCGACAACATGCTCAAAATCACCAATGACGGGCGCAAGCTGGCACTCGACCAGAGGATGATAGACCCCATGCTGCCAGACGACCCCGACAGCAAGGTCAACGCCTGCGTGGATAATGTGTACCGCATCTGGGAGGGACACACCGACACGAAAGCCGCCCAACTATTGTTCTGCGACCTCTCCACACCGAAAAATGACGGCACTTTCAATGTCTATGATGACATCCGAGAGAAGCTGATTGCCCGTGGCATCCCCGCCGAGCAGGTGCGTTTCATCCATGAAGCGTCTACCGATGCACAGAAAAAGGAGCTGTTCGGCAAGGTCAGAAGCGGCGAAGTGAGGGTACTGCTCGGCTCTACCCAGAAGATGGGCGCAGGGACAAACGTGCAGGACAGGCTTGTGGCGATTCATAACCTCGACTGCCCGTGGAGACCCTCGGACTTGGAACAGCGCCAGGGGAGGGTTGAAAGGCAGGGCAACATGTTCCCAGAGGTGGAAGTCTACCGCTATGTGACCGAGCAGACCTTTGATGCCTACCTCTACCAGCTCGTGGAATCCAAGCAGAAATTCATCTCCCAGATAATGACGAGCAAAAGCCCCGTGCGCTCTGCCGAGGACGTGGACGAGGTGGCTCTCTCCTTTGCGGAGGTAAAAATGCTTGCCACGGGCGACGAGCGTTTCAAGGAAAAGATGGACTTGGATATACAGGTCTCCAAGCTCCGCACCCTAAAGCAGAGCTACCTTTCCGAGCATTACGACCTTGAGGACAGGATACTGAAACACTTTCCGAGGGAGATAAAGGAGCTTGAGGAACGCATTGAAAGCTACGGCAGTGATGCCGCCCTTGCCGAGCAGCACAAGCCGCAGGGCGAGGACAAGTTCTGTCCCATGACCCTATGCGGCAAGACCTACGCAGAAAAAGCGGATGCAGGCGAGATGCTCCTTGCCGCCTGCAAGGAGAACACTTCCCCGCAGCCCGTACCAATCGGCATCTATCGGGGCTTCCAGATGGAGGTCTGGTACGACAGCTTTTACACCCACTACTGCCTAAACTTGTGCGGCACGGGAAAATACAAGGTGGAGTTAGGCTCCGATGCCCTTGGGAATCTCACCCGAATCGAGAATGAGCTTGGAAAGCTCCCTGCCAGACTGGAAGCCGCCAAGACCCGCAAGGCGGAAACTCTGGAGCAGCTTGCCAACGCAAAGACCGAGGTACAGAAGCCCTTTGCCTACGAAGATGAGCTGAAAGAAAAGACCGACAGGCTCAATCTCCTTAACATTGAGCTGAATCTGGACGAGAAAGATACCCCCGTCATGGATACCGAGCCAGAGCAGGAAACCGAACCGCCCGAAAAGAAAACGCCGAGCCGTGAGCGGTAAATTTGCCGTTTGCACATTTGTATTGCAGGATTCTGGGCAGTATAATAGGTGGCGATAAGAAAAATCGGAGGTGAGGAAAATGTCTGATACGTTCAGATTTGAGACTTTTGTAGACGTCCACGGCAGCATCTTCAACGAATATCTAAGCTCTGTCACCGCCAAGCTGTCACGGGAGGACAAGGAATACCAAGCCCTGCAAGCCAAGATTGAGGGAATCTATGGGAAGTATCCCAAGGTCTTAGGCGTGTTCGACAGTGAGACGGAAAGTGAATTGACCGAGGAAGAATGTGCGGCTCTCATTGAAGTAATGGAGCTTAAGAACCAGCTCACGGACATGGAGATGCAGGCGGTGTACTTCCGTGGCTGCTATGACAGCGTGGGGTATCTGAAAAAAGCAGGGATTTTATGACGGACTGAACCAAAGAAAGGACGGCGTTGGCGTGGAGCTGATGCCGTCTTTTACATATCCAAGAGGTAGAAAATTTTATGGGTATGTGGTATTATTCTAAGTGTGGAGGTGGTGAGCTATGTATATAGATACTCATACAAAAGAAGCGATGGAAAAATCCATCTGCTCGTATCTTTGTATCAACCCTAAAGACTTGTGTGATTTGTTTGACATTGCAGGAAGCGAAGCCCAACAAGAAAAATTCATTGATGGAGATAAACTAAATAGTGTATTAAATTCTTTTATAGACGCACATATGCCAGAGACCTTAATTGATGAGGTGTTATTTTTTCATTTGAGCCGAAGATTAAATGCTGCTGAAAACTGTAATGCAGGAAACAATCTGTTTGATTTGCTGTCAACAGGCAACAGGGAAGAACAAAAGTTACTTTTCACGGGTAGGGGCCGCGAGGTG
>OFGC01001366.1_pt1 | contig 16973 bp, 7 predicted proteins | sample 1521691 | NCBI WGS metagenome assembly OFGC01 (sample SAMEA3504121, study PRJEB24116) | mouse gut metagenome | biome: mouse gut; feature: mouse-associated habitat; material: faeces | place: Denmark | collected 2011
TTTTAAACTCCATCTGCCGCATATGCAATCCTCCATACTTATCTATTGTAATAGGCTTATTCAAATTTTTCAATCTAATTGTTATTTTAAGAATTCTATCTTATAATAATGAGTATCAAATAGATCAGCCTGAAGTCATAAGGAGAGATTTAAATTGAAAAAAGTACTTAAACGGATCATTATTATTTTATTAGTAATTGTTATTGCATTCGGTGCTTACGCAGGATATGTTTTCGGTGCCTACTACCGGCTGCCGGACAACTTGACTCTTGAAGTCAAAAGAAATGGTGAAAATTCTCACTTTGACGAAGACTTTGCCCTCACTCCCGGCGATGCATATTTCATTATGACCTATAATATTGGCTTTGGCGCCTACCGGAAAGATTACAGCTTTTTATGGACGGAGGAAAATCCTCCTGGGCAAAAGATGAAGAAAGTTTGATTGCTGCTGTCTGTGGAATGGGAGAAATCATTACGGATGTAAGCCCTGACTTTGTGCTTTTACAGGAAATTGATGTTGATGGCACCCGTTCTTACCACGTAAACGAACTGGAACTTTTAAACCAGTTTTTAAAAGGATATTATTATAATTATGCCCAGGCTTATGATTCTCCTTTTTTATTTTTCCCTCCCTGGGAGCCACATGGCGCAAATAAAAGCGGACTGGCAGTTTATTCCCGTGCAGAAATTACGGAAAGCATACGCAGAAGCCTGCCCATATCGGAATCCTTCAGCAAATTGGTTGATTTAGACAGATGCTACTCCATATCCAGAATCCCCACTGAAAACGGGCGCCAATTATGTATTTATAATGTGCATGCATCAGCTTACGGCGGAAGCGATGAAATAAGACAGGCGCAGCTTTCTACCCTTTACGGAGATATGGAAGCCGATTATGCAAAAGGTAATTATGTAATCTGCGGTGGTGATTTCAATCATAACCTGAAAGAAAATGACCAGGAAAATGCACCGGAATGGGCCTATCCCTTCCCCCGTGAATCTTTACCGGAAGGCTTCCATATGGCTTTGGATGTTGTTTCACAGGAAGATAAAGGAGCAGTTGTCCATAATACCTGCCGCAGTGCCGAAACACCTTACGATCCTCAGACCACTTATACAGTCACCTTAGACGGATTCATTGTTTCTGACAATGTCAGCGTCAATTATTATCAGCACATGGACTGGGGGTATGAGTTCTCAGATCATGATCCGGTTTTAATGCAGTTTATATTAGAATAAAAGAATAAAATCAGGTTAAAAAAGCCATACTAGCCTATATATTTTTCACAGAAAGAAAGAGATGGTTAGAAACATGGCAAATTTGGTTTTGTATTTAAAAGCAGAACAAAATGCGGAGGTAATGGAAGAACACGTATGTGTCAAAGACATTGCCTCCCTTTATTGTGCAGATAAATCCGTCTGTGCAAAGGTAAAATCCCTAAAAATACACCAGTTTCATGAAAAAGATAATAAACGTCAGGTAATCAGTATTCTGAAAGTGATACAACTGATTGAAAAAGAATGTCCCAATGTGAGTGTGGAAAATATTGGAGAAAATGCCACTTTGATTGAACTGATAAATGTAAATAAGCATAAAGGTCCTGTGCAGTGGCTTAAAATGATCTTTGTTGCCGCAATCAGCTTTTTCGGTACAGGCTTTACAATAATGGCCTTTCATAATGATATAGGAATTAATGAAATTTTTTCCAAAGTTTATGAACAAGTCATGGGCTATTCTACCGACGGGTACAGTATTCTGGAAGTGTCTTATTCCATTGGGCTTGCAGCCGGCATTATCCTGTTCTTCAACCACATTGGAGGCCGGCGGATCACAAAAGATCCAACTCCCATCGAAGTGGAAATGCGTGTATATGAAACAGATGTGAATAAAGCACTGATTGAAACAGCAGACAGGGAGGGAAAGACAATTGATGTTTCTTAAACAGATTTTTTTAGGCGCCTGCGGACTTAGCTTTGGACTTTTGGCCTCTGCCGGCGTATTTACCGTCTTAGTATCCGTAGGATTAATTCCAAGATTTGCCGGAAAATTTCATGTAGCAAAAAAAGTATTTTTTCTGGAAGAGGCCGTGGTATTTGGCACTCTGGCAGGAGGATTTTTCAGTGTATTTGGCAGATACGGAGAAATTGGAAAATGGATGCTTGCAAGGCAGCCATTTGGAGCTGATACGTCTATAATCTGGCAGTTTGCGGGAAGTGCTTTTTTATCTATGTTTGGATTGTTTGCCGGTATTTTTGTAGGGTGCCTTGCACTTGCAATTGCAGAAATGCTTGATTCCATTCCCATTTTTGCAAGAAGAATCAGCTTCCGGCATGGCATTGGACTGGCGATTGCCGCCACTGCTGCCGGAAAGCTGATCGGAAGTCTGATTTATTTTTCCAGAGAAATTTATTTATCGGGTATGTGAAATGTTTCGTTTATATAATTCTGTGCTCTGTTTTGAATAACTCTGGCAGCCTCCTCCACCGGCTTTACACCTTCAAAATAAGCAGCTGCCTCTTCCTGTATAATGGTTATCAGTCCCTGGGAAACACCTGTGTCCATGGAATTTCCTATTTGCTCCAGCAGTCCTTTAAAATAATCTGCCTCCTTTTTTGTCACCGCATAATATTTTACAACCATATCGTCTATTTTCCAGCTTGTTTTACTTCTTTCCTGAAGATTTCCCTCCTCATCTTCCTCATATTCTATTTCCATCTGTTCTTCACATAACATGTCAATTACACTTTTTTTAACCGGAATTCCCTGCGCACCTCATCCCCAAAGAGATATTCATAATATTGAAAATCTGAAACAGATAAAAGCGACGCTTCCATAAAGAGAATTTCACCATTTCTAACCTGCTCAAAACCTGCTTGTTTTTCTTCCCCTCCAAACCGGCCTGCCAACTCTAAAATCTGTAGAAAGGATTCCTCTTCAAAATGGCATTCCCCAGTTTCCTGATCTACAAATCTATCCATGTTTAACTGGCAGAGAGCCTCAAGCATTTTCCCTCTGTTAAATCCCTGCACCAATTTTTTATCACCATAATGCTCACTGTAAAGAGAGGTCAAATCCTCCAGCGCTCCCGCTTCTATCAGCGCAAAGTTTTCTTCTTCTGAAAAGCCTGCTCCTATGTCAAGAAGATCTGGCGCATTTCCGGAAAGAATGTCCATACGGAGCGCATCCTTTGCCGCATTTATGTCCATACTGCCCTCAGTATACTGTTTCAGCTCAATGCGGTACTGTGTATTCAGCTTATTAAATCTTACAACCTGGGCACAAAGTAAAGAACTGGGGTACACACATCCATAAGTGATGACCGTTTTTTCCGGAACGTTTTCCTTCTGCGTCTTTGTAAGTAAAGCCACTTCACATTCTCCCTGACTGTCATTCTGTACGGAAAAGACTGCAATTCTGCCATCCTCCAGCATCACAAAGCTTTGCAGGCAGGCGCTGTTTATGTTACAGTCCGTCCAGCTTAAAACCTTATCCGGCTCTTCATCCTTCACGTTGCATGCATAAAGTGCATCCCCCTGCGCATAGAGCAGTTCCGTTTCTACTCCCGACGTATAAATCCCCTGTCCAAAATTAATATGACAGTCAAGATTTTTTACAGAGAACTTATCCTCACTTATTTCAGCAATTGTACCATTTGACATTCTTGCAAGCAGCAGGTTCTCCTCTTTTGCCAAAAAGAGCGCTTCAATACTCACTTCCATTTCCAATGTATTTACTAATTTACCTTCCGAACTGATCAGATACAGCTTCTTTTTGTCTCCAATGTAATAATTTCCCTGTCCGTCTCCTGCAAGGCTGCCCGCCTCAAATCCTGGAACATTCCTGAAAATCCCAGTCAAATCAAGACTTTGAAGTATACTGCCATCAGCAGACACCCTTTTTAATTCAAATAACTCTAAGGTTTCATCATATTGACTGCATGCCAAAAGAAGATTTCCCTTTCGGTCACGCCCCATGCCGGTGATCCAGGTTTCCGCCGAAATCCCTAAGTCAATTTCCACCGGTTCCCTCTGCCCTGCTTCCAGAAAAAACAACTGACCGTTCTTCCCCTTTCCGCATCCGGCAAAGAAAATCCCTCCATTTTCGTCAAACACTGACAAATACGGTCTGCTGTCCCCCATATGGAAAATCTGATATTCTGCTATGTAAACTTCATTGCTGCTTTCTTCTGCTGCTTCTTCTTTCTTACCACATCCTGCAAGTAGAATAAGGCAGAGAAATAAAAACAATATTTTTGCTTTTCCTGTTTTTTTATTCATATCAATATTTCTTTCCCTTCTTTGAAAAGACGTGAAACTGATTCCATATAAACATCATACAATATTCTTTTATAAAACACTATACCAAACTTTTTTTGTAAATATATTGATCAATATTGGAATACAGGCAAAACAGTCAGTTGAGTAAAATGCTTCAACTGACTGTTTTTAAGAGGTTTTATAAAAAGTATTTTATACCTTTTTTCTCTTATGTCGGTATAAAATGATGATCCCCGATGCCAATATCAGAATAACCACTGCCCATATAAAACAGCATATTCCAAGGAAAGTAGGACAAATGTGGCATAATCCGCATTTTCCATTGTTTTCCTCAAGTGTTCCTTCTCTCAAGGCTATCGCATAAGTGGAAAACAGGCTGGTCCGTATGGTAATCGTATCTTCTGCATCATCTAAATCTTCAAGCAGTGTATATTCTCCCTGATGAATGCGTACCACATAAAATTGACGGTTTTCCTTCTGCAGTTCCTTGGGAATATCAATTACAATCTCTACTTCCTCATTTGCTTTTGTAACAGGATTCCATTCTCCTTCCCCTACACGCATATACATGGTAATATCAATATACCTGTCAATGATCAGATCGGGAATTTCCTTTCTGCTCTCTTTTATTCCCTGTTCTGCAAGCACCCTGTCCTCCTGCGGTATCAGTTCGTCAACAGAATCCACATCAATTCGGATCTCTATCACTGCTCCCTGTGCAACCTGGTCAATCTCCTGTCCGGACAATACTGCATTGGCCACCACAACAGCATCGCTTACCCTGGCAGTACACTGTTTTTCATTTACATTATTTACCGTAACGATTACACTGCCCTTATTTACCCAAAGTACCGTTGCAGCTCCTTCTCCATGTTCTGCTGTGTTTCCATCCTGTATCCCGTTTTCTGGTACAATTCTACCCTCTTTCACAACACATACTATGTCCCTTGTTTTTGTCCACGTCGCCTCATCTTTTATTTCTGTCTTTGAATTATCTTCTTTTTCATCTTCATTTTGATCTTTTCCATTTTGGATGGAAGTATCATTGGAAGAACTGTTGCTGCTGTCTGCTTCTATACCTGCACCTTTTTCATCAAGTCCTTTCTCTTTTGAATCATCCTCTCCATCCTTACTGTCTTTATCAGTTATGCCGGAAGGAGCTGCCGGATTTTGATTTCCATTTTCTGATGAACTGCCGGAAGAACTGCCTCCTGTATTTCCTTTCTTATCTTCTTCCTCATTGGCTTTGTCCTCTTGGGGATTTTTATATTCATCAATGCTTATTACCACAGTCTGAGAGGTAAAAGCTTGTCCGTCTGCTATATAACGTACCTCATAATCCCCCGGCGCAAGTCCCGTAATGACTTTTTCATCTATCGAAATCCATTCTTTACTTCCAGCTTTTCGATATTCCATGCGTTCATCTAAGTTTGTCAGTTTTCCGTCCTTTGCCCCTTTTGCACTCTCATGAACAGGAATTACGCCTGCGGGCGCCTTGGGACGGGGCGGCACTGGAAGTATCTGGGGATTACTGTTAGGAACAACTTCACTTCCCTGTTTTATAATTGTAATATTTTTGCCAAACCAGCTCTCTGAAATTGGAATTGTTCCTTCCGCAGACGCCGTAATCTTCTGGCCTTGAATCAGGTAAACTTCTCCTGCGGATAGTCCGGTCAGTTCTTCCTTCTCATAACCGATTCCTGCATTCGGCATGGCAGGGCGGGCTGTGACCTGAATTACCTGCGCCTCACTATCCATAGAATTTACTCCATCGCCTTTTTTCACAACACTGACTGAGCCGCCGGGCCATGTATCGCCAATGGGAATTTTTCCTTCCTTATCTGCTTTTACAGTTACCGACTCTCCCTGCCCGTCAGTTATCTCATACTCTGCATTTGGCACCAGACCTTCTATTTTGTCTTCCAGATAATTTACCTTTGCCTCCGGTTTGTTTTCCTGACCTTTTATTTTCACTGTCACCCCTTTTTGTGAAGTATTTCCAGCCTGGTCAACTGCGCTTATTAACACATAGACTTCCCCTGCCCGTCCACCAAGACTTCCCAGGGTAAAGTTGTATTCCTTCTTTAAAGAAGCGTTAAAGTTTCCTTCCTGCTGCTGTTCACTTCCATTATTGATCTGCCAGAATACTCCTTTGATTCCAGAAGTAATAACCCCTTGTTCCTCGTCTGTCACCTTAATCAGCAGATTAGGGGCTGCCTCATAGTAATTTGTAGAAAGTTCCACACCTGCCGGCTGCGTGGCTGCAGTCGTATCTGTGGGGTAACAATCGGCCAAAATGGTAATAACCGGTGCATTGTCCTCCACAAGCACGCCTCCGCCGCTTGCACCAACTGCCTTGGTATCTGACCTGTTTCCTACATAATCTACAGCAGTAATGCCGGTAATGCTTCCTTTATAATCCGGTGCAATAACAATTTCCGCTTCCACGCCTGCTGCATCTGTTTTCAGCTTAGCAGCCTTATTTTCTGTATTTCCATTTTCCGCTGTAAGGGTGTACTCCACTTTCTCCACACCGCTTCCTTCTTCCGTAACAGGAATCGTAATAATCAGACTATCCTTCTTTATGATCCAATTCCACAAACTTGTATAATCTTCATTATAGGATATCTCTCCAAGCACTGGTTTGACAGCATCTAATCTTGCTGTTAAAGGTTTTGTCTGTGTTACATTGCCTGCCTCATCCACTGCCTTAAAAATATAAGTATGCTCTCCTTCCAGAGTAATCGGATAAATTTCCGTAACAGGATCCTTCGTAGACTCTCCCGTTGCCATTCCATTCAGAAAATCATATTCTTCATTGTCACACTTTACATACAACTCTGCCACACCTACATTGTCTGAATAAGTCAATGTAATGGAAAGCTGGGAATGCCATTTGTCCTCTTTTTTCCCATCTGACAATTCTGCTTTTATGACTGGCGCCACATTTTCCCGCCATTTTGCATACAATCTGACAGTAATGACGTTATTTTCCACCTGATAATTGTCTTTATCTATGCTGCTTCCTACCGCATCCTTTTCAAAATCCCACTCCTTAGTTAAGGCTGCATCCTGATACCATGCCACAAAATCATATCCTGCTCTTTGAGGTGTGGAAGGTGTTTTGATTAAGTTGTTATAATCTAAATTCTTTTGGGAAGCAAAATCACCTCCACCTGAATAGTTTAAGTCAAAAACTGCTGTAATCGTCACCGCACTTTCAGGGATTGTAATTTTTACCTCCTCCCCATGAGGAGTATCCTCTTTTGCCTTATCCCTTATAATAACTTCACCAGGCTCTAAATCAGTAATTACCTTATTATCAGGAACCGGCTCCCATGTTTTTCCTCCATCTGTGCTGTACTCCATGTCATCATGATCTACTTCTATTTTTATCTTGATTTCCGCATCACCAGCACCGGACGATATTTCCGGCGTCAGTTCAATGTCTTTGTCCGGATCTAAACTTTCCGGACGCCCGGGAATCGTAAGTTCCTGTCCCTCGCTGTCACTTACATAAATGCCATCCCCTTTCTTTACAATTACAATCGTGGCATCTGTAAAAGCATCTTTCAGGGGAATTGTTCCATCTGCATCCGCTGTATAGATCTGTTTTTCCCCATCTTTCGGGCCTATTTCATAGGATGCACCTGGCACCAGATCAACAATCTTGTCCTCCTTGTAATCCACCTGTGCCTCCGGCGTCTTTTCCCGTCCTTTCACCCTGACAGTGACGCTTTGCTGTACGAAATTACCTGCATAATCTGATGCTTTTATCACCACCACAATAACGCCGGCTTCGTCAGTTAACGGTATCAGAAAACTGTGATCCGTTTTCAGATTACTTTCAAATCCGTTTGTTACTTTATTTTCTTTTCCATCAAGATTATAGGTAATGCTCTTGATTCCGGCACTGATTTTGTTGCCATCTCCTGCATAAGAAGCATCCTCAATCTGTACATAAAGGGTAGGCGCCATGCCCTCCTCATAGTATTCTTCTGACAATTCTCCGCCTGCCGCAGGCTTTGAAGGATTGCTTAAATCTGCTTCCCGCACAGTAATCAGGGGCGGATGGTTTTCTACGATAATGTTTCCGCTATCCTTGCTCTGTGCTTCATTATCAGCCTGGTCAATACAGGTAATATTACTGATCCTTCCTTTCCAGTCAGCCTCCAGCAGAATTTCCGCCTTAAGTCCATCGGAACCCTTTATAAGTTCTGCTGTCTTTGTAACGCTCTGGCCTCCAAAAGGCTCAGCATCATAACGAATCTGCTCTGCACCGCTTCCTTCCTCTGTCACAGGAATGGAAATAATCAGTCTGTCCTTTCCTATAATCCAGCCTTCCATCTCTGTCTCTTTCTGTGCATAGCTGATATCTCCGATTACTGGCACCTGTGTGTCCAGCTTCACTGTAATTTTTTCCGTAAGGGCTTCATTTCCGGCTGCGTCCACTGCCTTAAACACATAAGTATGTGCTCCTTCCTGTAATGCAGTATAAACGCCGGATGCATTTTTCCCTGTTGGAAGCCCCTGTATCGTTGTAAATGCGCCTTCATCCACTGAAACCATCAGGCTGCTTACACCTTCATTGTCGGAATAGGTAAGAGATATCTTCGGCACATTATCCGCCCCGAACCATCCTTTTTCATTTTCCTGTGCGGACAGCGCTGCCGCAAGCACCGGCTTTTCAATATCCTTCCAGCGGGCATAATACATTTTATTTCCTACATCTGTCTTTCCTACTACTGTTTGCTTTTCACCTGTATAAGAACTGCTTGTATACCAGCCGTCAAAAGTATATCCTTCCCTTTCAGGCACCGGCAGAGTAATCCCTGCTCCGTAAACGTAACTCTGTAAATTATCCTCCGGCATATATGGTGCTCCATCTATCTGATAATTCACCTGATAAGTATTGGCGCTCCATTTTGCATAAAGTGTAATGTTTGCTTTTACTTGTACATTAAAATCAAAAGGATTTTCATACGCTTTGTCCGTATACCAGCCGCCAAAAGTATATCCTTCCCTGACAGGATCAGCAGGTTTCATCACCCTGCAGACAAGATTACTGCTATCGTCCCGCCATACAAGCTGAGAATCAAGAGCACTGCCTCCCTGACTGTTAAAAGAAATTTTATAAACATATCTGCTATATAAATTGCTTGTTTTCCCTGCATAGGTATAAATTCTGAATCTGTAAGTTCCTGCCTCAGTTACCTTTAAGTTTCCTGTCAGGCTTCCTGCATTCGTTCTTTCCGCCAGCTTAGCTGCCTGTTCTTCCGGAACTGTGCTCTGTCTTCCTGTCATAAATCCACCGGAAGTTCCCAGTGTGCCGGAAACCGCCGTAAAGGTAAATCCTTCTGATGCTTTTACACCTTCACTTGGACCGGTAACCTTTGAAATAGTCGGTGCAACTGCATCTCTTTTTATCAATTCTGAAAATCCGGATGTCTCATTTCCAGCATGATCCACTACCTTATAATACAGATACCATTCTCCATTGACTGCATGTGATGAACTCAATTCCCCTGCAGCTATCTGTGTCTGGCTGGCGTTTGTAAAACCGCTTGCCGGCACTGTTTTACTGTTAACCCATTTATACTGTACCGAACTAATACCGCTTTCTTCTTTTCCCTCTGCATCAAGTGGATCTGAAAACTCTATCCTGACTGGTACGCTGCCTGCGGTATACCAGCCATTTTCATTAGGCTCCATTGTAATGGTCAGTGCCACATTGGGTTTATTGGTATCAATATTGGATATAGTAATGCTTTCCTTTCCTATATTCCCATTGGTATCTGTTGCTGTTACCTCATAAGTTCCGTTTTCCGTAATTGAAAAGCTTCCTATGTACCCAGACTCCCCTTCCTTGTTGTAGGATAAATTGGATGAAGTGCTGCTTCCTTGTTTTTTCCACGTAATAGAAGCAATGCCTACCTCTTCATAAATGTTTACATCAATAAGAACAGGCTTATTTGTCCAGCTTTCATCTCTCTGGTATAAGCGCACTTCCGGCGGAACACCATCCATTCCGCTGGCTGTGATCGGACTGCTTTTCACCACATGGCCAACCGCATCACTGACAGTTACGTAATAAGTACCGGGGGAAGTAATGGTAAAAGTACCGTTCAGTGCAGTTGTAGCGGTTCCATCCGGAAGCTGAATTGTCGTTATCGTATTTCCATTTGCCACAACCTTATAAGAATAGGTATCTCCTGCCTTACTGCTGCCTGTCTTGGTCACCGTAATTGTAGGCATCTTCAGATTTACCGTATAGTTAATGGATGCCGACGCAGGACTTGTATAGGTATTTCCTGCCTGATCCGTTACCGTAACCTGCAATTTAAAGGTATAGTTATTTCCTGTCGTTCCAGGCGTTATTACCCGATAGGTTCCATCTCCATTAGACGAAAGTGTGGCATTAACCGTAGCCGAACTTCCACCATTTGTTGTTCTTGTCCACTTGCCAGTTACACTTTTAATGCCAGAGCCTCCCTGATCCGTAGGACTTATTGTCAATATTACGTTTTCACTATGCGTCGTATTTGATGGACCTTCAATTGAAACAGCAGGATTAACACGATCTATCTTGCTGACTACAATACTTTTCACTACCTTTTCACTTCCTGACGTAAGTGTAAAAGTATAGGTTCCATTTTCTGTTGCCGTATAGCTTGTACCGGAAACGGAAGCTGTACTCCCTGAAGGCGTCTTTACCGTTACGGAAGCTGTAGATGGAGTCTTTGTAAGGGTGATTGTTCTTGTACGCGCCCATGCACTGTTATCTGCCGCCAGCCCCAGCTCTGGTAGTGTCCCTGCAGTACTGCTAAAGCTAAAGCTCTTTGAAGCGCTTGCCATTTTCCCTGTGTCGTTATTTATTCCTCTTACATGAAGATACCATGTACCGGAGGTTTGTCTGGTAGTAACTATTGCTCCCTTTGTGCCATTGAGCCATCCATTTACCGGCATAGAGCTGCTTGTACTCCAGGTATACTGCAAAGTATTGATATTTGTACCATTAATAGTAGCCTTTGCCGTTCCGTTTGCTATTTGGGTATTGGTAATGCTGACGCTGGGCTTCGTATTATTTACTGTAATACTTGCGGTGCCGCTTCCGCTGGATACAGTTCCGGCAGTATCACACATATCCTTAATATTGGCTCCATTTACTATACTGTTTATGGTCAATGTTCCTTGTGTATTTTCAGGCACTATCCCCTCAAAATAAAGCACATTGGTGTCGGCACCGCCTTTATATGCAATGTTACCCCATGTAGTAGCAATCGCCACGCTGGATAAATTACTGTTCTTAGAATCAACGATTTCGTCAAAAACTAAAGATACCGTAAATTTATCTCCAGGCTTATAGGTAACTGCTGCCATTGGCGCAATGCCTATTAGCTGAGGCTCTTTCGAGTCAAGCACACAAGAATATCCTACAAGTGAATTCAGCTTCCAAACGTCTTTATCTGCTCCATGTGCACCAAAATGTACATGCACAGTTTCTCTGGCACTAAATAAAATATAGTCTTTTCCGTCCGGCCCCTTTACACTTTTGCTGTCATCTCTCCAATGTGTTGCAGCAAAATTGCTTCCGCCAGGAGCTTCATACGTACCGTTAATATCATTAATGCATCCTGCCCACTTCTGCCCGGGTATGTTTATTGCTGCAGCACCCCCAACATAAAATCCTCCTCTTTGCGGTTCCTGATAACCAATCCAGCAGTCTGCATACCCCGCATTCTCTTTCGCTCCTGATAACACATAACGGTACCCCCATCCGGTGGCTGTATTTAAGGTATAAGCTCCGCCAGGAATAGTTCGGGTATAATGTGGGTTTTCAGCGCCTCTGCTATGCCATAAATTTGTATAATTTTTATCTTTTCCACCATCTTCGGCGTTATCTGCCGGATCATTTACTGTAACCGTGGAGGAATAAACCCTGTCTTCTTTTACGTTATAAATGCTTCTGTCAACTACATAATTTCCATCCTTCGCCATGGTCCTTGACGCTCTGGTGGTGCTTCCCAATATACCACCGCCATCTATCCGATAAATTTCCACCTCGTATGTCCTGTCCGAATTGGAATAAGAAGTGGCCGGCTTGTTATTATATGCTGTGGTCACTTTGTTTTCAGCGATCGTAATCGTCTTGCTGCTCTCTCCCTGATTAAAGGTAAGGAAAGATGCCTGATGAGTGAAATGTGTACCTCCAACTGCTGAACCGTTGACCGTGCGGAAATAAACCTTCTGGCTTCCATCAACGCCGCCGGTTCTCGTCACTGTAAAGGTATTGTTATTATTATTTTTAATGGTAAAGGTTCCATAGGATTTTCCGTTGATGGAAAAGTCCTTCTGCCTGCTATAATAAATAGTTCCTCCTGCGGTAAGCACATATGCTCTGGCATAATAAGTAATTCCATCCACAATTTGACTTGCAGCCACCTGAATCTGGCTATTTTTCGTTTTCACTGGCGTACTTGTACTGATCTGACCGTTGTTTAACTCCTTCGTAGGATTCTGCATAGCCCCCCAGACAAAGCCTGTCTCTGTAATGTTTTCCCCGCCAGTATGCACCAAAGTAGACTTTAACGTAAACTCATCTTTTCCTGTTACGCGGACCGCCGTAATCTCTGATAATTCCAGGGGCAGCGGCATTACAATAATGGTAAGAACCGCCTGTGCATCCGGACTTCCCGCCATCTTTGCAGTGTAGGTTACCTTATAAGTACCAGGAGTCGTGGTTTTTACTAAAGAACTGTTATAGCTTACCGTCCCGCTAGAACTCGCTATCTGGCTGCGGTACCATGTATCATCCAGTATACTGTCCTCCATAACAGAAACCGTTGCATCTGACAAAGCAACAGCCGCCTTCCTTGCCACCGTTGCCGCAATACTTCCTGTATCAGAAACACCGCCTTCCGGAGATACCGCATAGAAATTCACATTTGTATTTCCCTCAGGGATATCCTCCGGTATTATCACCGGTATAGTAAATTTGCCCGTACTATCCGCTACAGCGCTGAATTCTTCTCCTGCCACTTCCACATAAACCCTATTCCCCGGCTCTGCGGTTCCTGTAAAGGAAAACTGCTTTCCCGGAATAAGTATGGGATCTTTATTGCTGAGAACAGGTGTCTTTGGCGCTGCCGGCAGTTCTCCTACTCCTAAAAGAATATATCTGCTCCATCTTTGCCCTGGCTCTACCTGTCCGCTCCACGACCATGCTATACCGCTGTCTGATGTATAAGGCGTACTTTTATCTCCCAGATCGGTAAACATATTTCTATATGCTTCTGTATAAAAGCCATACCATAATGTATCCACTGAAGATGCTACTAAATTGTACTTGTAGGAGTTTTTAGGCCTGCCTTCCATCAAAAGACCGCTTGCACTGCCCACCACCGGAGCTTGGTCATTGTTATCAATCATAACGTCACCAGAGGAACCTATCTTAAAATTCTGAACGGATGAGCCCCTGTTTTCTACCGTATACTGTACCTTTACATATCTGCCATTAAGGGCCAGAGAAATATCTCTCCTGCCATACAGAGAATTTCCCATAGCCACATTTTCTGCTGCATTCCACAGCATCTGGCTTTCTCCATTTACAGAAGATGCCGTTCTATATCCAAAGTCCCTATAGGTAGTCCGTATTTGCCTTCCTCCATCAATTCCTCTCACATTAAACAAGGCGCCGTTTGAATAATAGATATAATCGCTCTGCCCGGTATCTTCTCCATTTGCGGCCAGAGACATAATCCCAAAATCTCCCATCTGCCAGTCATCTTTGGCACAGGCTGTATAACGAATACCATCCTTTATTACAATACATCTGAACTTATAGGTATACCATTCCTCCTTGCCTGCCACAAATTCCGGTTCATATTCAAACATCTCCTGCCAGTCTTCCCCTGTATAGACTTCCCATGAATAACTGTCATAGACATCCTTTAAATAATAAACCATGTGGGAAGAATTTTCCTCGTCATAGGGACGCACCAAAAGCTCTATTTTTCCACCATCTTCCGCGTCCAAAACAGTAATAAAAATCTGTGGCAGCGTAAGCCCCTGCATAAGTGTATACCCTTCCGGCAGCACCGGTGTAAAAACGTACGCTCCCGGTGTTTCCCCGTCATAAAGAGGCGCACTTTCCCATGTAATGCCTGACAGGACAATGGTTTCTTCCACAATCTGCGATGAAGTATTTTCTGAGCTCTCCTCATTATCATAGGATGTGTCTTCTCCCCCTGTTATCAGGTCATTTTCACTAACCGTCTCCGTTCTCCTTATTTCCGTGGGGCGCAGACCAAACGGACGGGCATAGTTTACCTGCGCATTTACAGTAACTATATCCTTTGACAGTTCATTTATACCGGCTTCACCACTACTGTTTTCATTGTCTGCTTCCGCATCTGCGCCTTTGTCTTCCTGAGATTCGCTTGTCTGTGTGTTATTATTCTCATCAGAGTTATTTTCTCCTGAATTGTCCCCGTCAGTTCCTTCCGCACCTGGATTGTTTTCCCCTAAGCTGTCTTCACCAGTTCCTTCCGCTGTTTCCCCGCCGGAATTACTATCTTCCTGATTGTCTTCGCCGGAATTATTCTTATTTCCGTCGTCTTCTTCTCCGGAAAGATTTTCATCAGGGTTTTCTTCATTAGGCTCATCCCCGTCTTCGTTATTCTCACCTGAATCTTCTTCACCAGAACCAGTCCCCCCTAATTCATCTTTTTCATCCGTTTTATCCTCATCCGGAGGAAAGGTTTCCTCCGGAAGCTTGTCCTCATCCTTTATTTCACCATCTTCACTATCTTCCACATCTTCTTTTTCCTGCTCCCTAAGCACAACTGCTTCTAGTGTATCCGGCAGATACAGTTCCTCTACAGGTGTTCCTAATAAAACCGTCTGATTGCTTACTTCATCCGGTAATGTCTGGAAAAATGCTATCTCCTGACTGTCCTCCTGCGCTGCAAGCACCCGAAACAGCCCCGGCATATCAGGCTGCTGCACAAATAAAATACTTAAAGCTAAAAAAACTGCCGTTATTCGGCATATTCCTCTTTTGCCTAGTAAATTTCTCATAAAATTTCTCCTTTATCCCTTCATGCGCACTTACTTTTGCACTTTTTAACTATTGTAAAAACCTCTATACTAACATATTATTATTTCAATTTTCAGTTTTCTACCTTATGGGAAATAACGTAATATTTGGGGGAAATATCGTAATATTGGGAAGAAAAATATGTATCTGGCTGTACAGATCGAAAAAAAGCAGATGAAAAAGGCAGCTCAGCCTGTGTCTTGGCTGAACTGCCTTTTAATTGAAATTTTTCAGACGAAATCTATTACTATTTACAGCTTATCAGCTCCAGCGCATGTGCAATTCCCGGTATGCTCTGACCTTCGTTAAAGCTTGTTTTTGACAAAAGGGCGCCGGTAGGGACAAACAACACTCTTTTCCATTTTCCTTCCTCAAGCTGCTTTAAGATATAAGCTGACAGGGTTACCGCGCTGCATCCGCAGCCGCTGCCCCCTGCATGGGCGTCCTGACTTTGGTCATAGATTTCCATACCACAGTCCATATGCACCTTGGAAATATCCATTCCTTTCTCCCTCATCATATCCCAAAGGGCCTTTTGTCCCACACTTCCTAAATCTCCCGTAATTATTTTATCATAATCAGAGGGCTTTCTGTCAAAATCTGTCAGATGCTGATGTATCGTATCACAGGCTGCCGGCGCCATACATGCACCCATGTTCATGGAATCTTTCAGCCCGAAATCTACAATCTTTCCAATAGTAATACCGTCCACCATTGCCCTGTCCTTTTTTCCCTTTATGCTGCTTAAAACAAATGCACCGCTTCCGGTTACTGTCCATGTGGCTGAAAGGGGCCTTTGGTTCCCATAGCCCAAAGGAAAACGGAACTCCTTTTCCGCACTTGCAAAATGACTTGATGTGACACAGGCAGCATATTCCGCCATGCCCCCGGCAATCATAATTACTGCCATAGACATGGAAAGGCCACAGGTAGAACAGGCCCCGTACATTCCCACAAGAGGAATCTGAAAAGCACCCAGTCCAAAACTGCTGGCAATAGACTGCCCCAGAAGATCTCCTGCAAACAAGTACTTGATCTCCCTATTTTTTAATCCTGATTTGCCTATAGCAAGAGTAAGCGCTTCCTTTTGCAAAGTACTTTCTGCCTCTTCCCAAGTATTGCAGCCAAATTTATCATCCACACCTACCATGTCAAAACAGTCGCCAAAAGGACCGGCGCCTTCCTTTGTACCAACTACAGATGCACTTGCTCTTATATAAACGGGAACCGGCACCTTGATGCTGCGCTGTCCCTGCTCAAAAATTGCTCCAACCGTTGTTTCCATAAAAAACCTCCAGATGATTTACTTTTTGATAGTTTTTCTCATCCGGAGATTTTTATGCGTCTTACAATTATTTATAATTGAAACACTTTCCCTTCTAATGCACCAAACAAAACCTTTTCACTTATCCTTTCTCCTGTGAGAAGATCCACAAGGCTCTCACAATTCAAGTTCTTGCAGGGAACCTCTGCGTTATGCATCCCATGATTGATTCCAACCAGAATTTTGTTTTCTTCAAAACTTCTTTCAAAAAAATAAATTTCTGCCTCCTCGTCCATGTAACGGGTGATAAATTCTCCTTTCCGCAAAGCTTCA
>OFGC01001370.1_pt1 | contig 16938 bp, 14 predicted proteins | sample 1521691 | NCBI WGS metagenome assembly OFGC01 (sample SAMEA3504121, study PRJEB24116) | mouse gut metagenome | biome: mouse gut; feature: mouse-associated habitat; material: faeces | place: Denmark | collected 2011
ACGCGGCCAAACCCCGCCGCACGGGCATCAGCAGCCGCGCCGCAGTCTCGGAGAAAGCGACGGTGGGCGAAAACTGCTACGTCGGCGATTTCGCGGTGGTGGAAGAGGGCGCGAAAATCGGCCCCGGCTGCCAGATTTATCCGCAGGTCTATGTCGGCGCCGGCGTGGAAATCGGCGAGGGCACGACCCTCTATCCGGGCGTGAAGATTTACGAGGGCTGCAAGGTGGGCGCCCGCTGCATCCTCCACGCAGGAGCGGTCATCGGAGCCGACGGATTCGGCTTCATGCCCAATGCGGATGGCGGTTTCGACAAGATACCCCAGTTGGGCAACGTCGTCATCGAAGACGACGTGGAAATCGGCGCCAACACCTGCATCGACCGGGCCAAGACCGATTCGACCGTCATCCGCCACGGCGTGAAGCTCGACAATCTGATTCAGATAGGCCACAACGTGGAAATCGGCGCCAACACCGTCTCGTCGGCCCAGACGGGCATTGCGGGCACCTCGAAGGTGGGCAGCAACTGCTTCCTGGCGGGCCAGGTGGGTGTGGCGGACCATGTGACGATAGGCAACCGCGTGCAGGTGGGCTCCAAGAGCGGCATCGACAAGAGCGTGCCCGACGGCGAAATCCGCTTCGGCTATCCGGCACTCCCGGGCATGCAGTACCACCGTTCGTCGGCCGTGTTCAAGCGCCTGCCGGAACTGGACAAGCGCGTGCGCGACCTCGAAAAAGCGATCGAAGAACTGAAGAAATAGCGAACGTTCGTTGGCATCCCGACCGTCATACCGCATCATGGGCATCGACCCCGGCACCAACTACATGGGCTACGGTGTGCTGGAGGTCGAGGGCCGCACGGTCCGCGCCGTGGTGCTGGGCGACATCGACCTCCACAAACTGACCGACCCCTACGAAAAGCTGCGCCATATTTTCGAGCGGGTGGGAGCCCTTATCGACCAGTACGAACCGCGCGAGGTGGCGCTCGAAGCTCCGTTTTTCGGCGAGAACGTGCAATCCATGCTCAAGCTGGGACGGGCGCAGGGGGTCGCCATGGCCGCCGCGCTGAGCCGCGGGCTGAGCGTTTCGGAATACGCGCCGATGCGCATCAAGCAGGCGATTACGGGGCGCGGCTCCTCGGCCAAGGAACAGGTGGCGGCCATCGTCTGCCGGACGCTGACCATCGACCAGCCGCCCAAACGGCTGGACGCCACCGACGGAATGGCCGTGGCGCTGTGCCACTACTACACGACCGCTTCGCCGCTCAACGCCGCCTTGGGCGACGCCCGGGTGAAAGGGCTCGGGGGCGGCAAGAAAGCGGCCTCGAAAGGGGGGTCGCAAAGCTGGGAGAAATTCCTGCGCGAGAACCCCGACCGCGAAATAAAATAACCGCACCTTGCATTAAAACGTTTTAACACCGCCTTTCATTCGGATTGCCCCGGCGCCTGCTAAAACGTTTTAACGACGGTTATTTGCGGATTCCGCAGCCCGGCAGGCAAATCTTCGTAAAATTTTCCGCAATTTATTTGCGCATGTCGGATTTTTGCCCTACATTTGCATTCGCAATTCGGCACCGTAGCTTAATTGAATAGAGCATCTGACTACGGATCAGAAGGTTACAGGTTTGAGTCCTGTCGGTGTCACTCTCAAAATCAACCACTTGCAGCGATGCAGGTGGTTGATTCGTTTTAGGTAGGGCACACAATTTAGACACAACTCCGGAGATTTTGCATCGCGGCGAACCCCTTATCAAACAGCAAAGCCCAGGAACCAAAGAATTTTCTGTGTAAATATCCGAACACCGACAATCCTAATTTTTTACTACCTTTGTCTCACAAGCCGCTTCCAGTGCGGCATAACATTGGAATAGAAAACCCCGACCGACAAAAGATGAAAACGCAAGAAATCGACGCTGCCAGCCTTGAAAAAGCCCGCGCTCTGTTCGAGAGCGGAGCGATAGACCGTATCGAAATCGGTACGGTGCAGGGCTTATGCGACATTCACGCGGCACTTTTCGGCGGATTGTACGACTTTGCGGGCAAAATCCGCACGCTCAACATAGCCAAAGGTGGGTTTCGTTTTGCGAACAGCCTCTACCTGAATGAAATCCTTCCGGTCATCGAACGAATGCCGGAAACCACCTACGAAGAGATCGTTGCCAAGTACGTGGAGATGAACATCGCCCACCCCTTTATGGAAGGCAACGGCCGGGCGACACGCATCTGGCTCGACATGATGCTGAAAAACCGGCTCGGCAAGGTTGTGGACTGGCAGCGGATCGACAAAGATTCCTACCTCTCGGCAATGGAACGCAGTCCGATCAACGACCTCGAACTGCGAGCTCTACTCTCGTCAGCCCTGACCGACCGCATAACCGACCGGGAAGTGATCTTCAAGGGCATCGAACAATCCTACTACTACGAGGGGTACGAAGCGTAACACGGCTATCAGGAGTGCTCGTGATACTATTCGGCCGATTGCCGGGTTACATCTTCTATCCACCCAAGCTATCAAGCACATCGAAGAGGATAACAGCGAAGAATCCTCTTAATATTCAAACTCAAAACGGTACCTGCACCTTATCGAGGGTAGAAATCCATACCCTCGCTACCCTTTGGGGTAGGTAGGTGAGTACCTACCCCTATCCGTTGTCAGGGTACCTCATCATTTTTAACATCGAAGCACATGGGTACTGGAATAGAAGTAGATAAGTACCCCACCGCACTTGCAGGCAACCCCAAAGGTACCTGTCAACACCGGGGTACCCCAGCAAACCGAGGTTGCGATTTTTTCATGAACGCGCGTATTTTCATCATTCGAGCAGGAGATAGCACGAAAATCGCTATCTTTGTCGAAAGGATATGCCGAAACTTTATATCATAGCAGGCTGCAACGGTGCGGGAAAAACGACTGCATCCTACACGGTGCTACCCGAAATGCTGGGATGCAAGGAATTCGTCAATGCCGATGAAATTGCGAAAGGACTTTCGCCGTTCAACCCCGAAAGCGTAGCCATCGAAGCCGGACGTTTGATGTTGCAACGCATGGATGATCTGCTGTCCGAAGGGCGGGATTTCGCATTCGAAACGACATTGGCCACTCGTTCCTACGTTCGGTTCATTGAGAAAGCACAGTCGAAAGGCTATTTTGTAACCTTGCTTTACTTTTGGCTTCCGACACCCGAACAAGCTATCGAACGTGTCGCTACCCGGGTACGGGAAGGCGGGCACAACATCCCGCAAGATGTAATTCGGCGACGGTATGCAAATGGCATTCGGAACCTTACAACGCTCTACACGCCGATATGCGATTTTTGGACGATCTATGACAACAGTTCGGCCGACGTGGAAATCAAAATCATTGCATCGGGCGAAAAAGATGCAACAATCCATATAGAAGATACGTTATCCTACGAAAAGATTGCGGACGATGAGTGAGATCGAAATCAAACAGATGCAGGAGAAAATCAATGCGGGCATTCTGTTGGCCCGCAAACGCCTTGTCGAGAAAACCCGGAAAGAAGACGGCGAACTGGTTGTTGTGCGCGACGGCAAAGTTGTACGTATCAAAGCCCGCGATCTGAAATAATGCAAGCGGCAATAAGCCATCCATGTAAGATAATAAATAATCCCCGATACTTGATACCAGGGAGCGATTTATTAAAATACTACTGGCCCACCACGGCAAGCACCACCGCAACAGAGTAACATCCCGAAGAGATAGCAGGATCTACATCCAGCCCCCAAATAAGTTTGGCACCGGAAGTAAACTCTTGAACGGTTTTCAACAAGCCGCATACCTCGTCATACAATAATTCGCCATCTACACCGGCGGAAGTAGCGCCTATTCTCAACACACCATTTCGTACCGAGTGCATGGGCAATGCCGCCAACTCTTTGCGCAACTTTTCGAGCAAGTCGGAAAATGCGATGTTTTCGATTTCGACATATGCGAAATCCGAAGCAATCTTTCATTACTTCTTCAAAATCAGCCCGGCTAATTGCAACGAGATTGCTATGCTCGTTTTTTTCCAGCAACCTTTCGATTTTCTGCCAAATCGCAATTTTATTCATGCGGTTCATAATTCGATTTCGAGGATAGTTTCACCGGATTGGGAGGTATTCTGTCTTTGAAACTCCGCGAATTCCTCTTTGGAACTCATCCAAAGCAAAAACGCCTGTTTATCGATGTAAGTGCGCTCCGAACGGCGGAACAACTTATCGACAAGAGACGGAGAAACGCGAAGTGCAAACGACCGCAACTCCTTATCCAAAGAATTGAAAGGTGCTTCTACAATAAAGTAATCTTCGGTTTCCTCTACGACACGGGCCGTCAGGCCGGAGGCGTTGATCTGGATGGTTGTCATGATTGTAGGTTTAAACAACAAAAAACAACATCTAATCGACTTCATCATGGTATGGAAACACGATTTGCATTTGCTTATAAGCAGTGTAAATCATTAAAAATCGACCTATTTCATGCGCGGCAGTGTGGTTTGATGTAGTTTTTCTATAAGATACAACGAGATTATCGGATTCGTGTCGCGCCATTCGGTTGTGATTTGACGTAGATTTTATAAGTACCAGCGCAAGAGCAAACAAAACAGAGCCTAATTGTAGAACTCTATTTGCGTGTTTATCAAAATAACACTCGCTTGTACTTAGGCAATATTACAGAAAGAGGTGCGATGATCATCGCACCTCTTTAATTTGGGGGATTGAAAATATCGGCCTCAACCGATTTCACACGACAGACAACCGACCGGTACCCTCTCCGCTCCGAAAAACAATGTAGCACGCAATTTGCGAAAGGGGCGAACATGAACAAGAAAACAATTCTGATACTGCTGCTGGCGACGGCGGCATGGAGTGAACCGAGAGCGGAAATGTGCACGAGAGTAGTATACACGGGCCCGGAAGAAACAACGCTGACGGGCCGGACGATGGACTGGAAAGAAGACCTTATGAGTAACATCTATGTATTCCCAAGAGGCATGCAAAGGGCAGGCTACAACAAAGGGAATACAGTGAACTGGACTTCCAAGTACGGTAGCGTCATTGCCGCCGGTTATGACATAGGTACCTGCGACGGTATGAACGAGAAAGGTCTGGTTGCCAGCCTGCTCTTCCTTCCGGAGTCCGTTTACCACCGCCCGGGAGACAACCGCCCGATTATGGGCATCAGTATCTGGACGCAATACGTACTCGACAATTTTGCAACCGTACGCGAAGCTGTGGATGAACTGAAAAAAGAATCCTTCCGCATTGATGCACCAGACCTGCCCAACGGAGCCGCTTCCACCCTGCATCTGGCCATCACAGATGAAACCGGAAACACGGCTGTCCTGGAATACATAGACGGAAACCTTGAGATACATGAAGGTAAGCAGTATCAAGTAATGACCAACTCTCCCAAATATGAACTCCAGCTGGCTATCAACGACTATTGGAAAGAGGTAGGCGGACTGAATATGTTGCCGGGAACCAACCGCTCCAGTGACCGCTTTGTACGCGCATCGTTCTACATCAATGCCATTCCGCAAACAGCGGATGCAAAGATTGCCGTACCCAGTGTATTGAGCGTAATGCGCAATGTTTCTGTACCGTTCGGTATCACCACACCGGACAAGCCCCATATCTCCTCCACCCGTTGGCGTTCTGTATCCGACCAGAAGAACAAAGTATATTATTTTGAGTCCACACTGACCCCTAACTTATTCTGGCTCGACTTGAAGAAAATCGATTTTAGCCCGAATGCAGGAATCAAGAAACTCTCACTGACAAACGGAGAAATATATGCCGGAGATGCCATAAAGGATTTGAAAGACAGCAAAGGATTTGTATTTCTTTTCCAGACACCGGTAATGTAGCACAGCCCCTACACATAGCCCCTCAATAATGGATGCTTCCCGCTTCTTTCTATAAGAGAAAGCAGGGAAGCATTTATTTTTCTCATTATTTTTGTGTACGTTTGCAGATACATACTCAATGCAGCAAATTACATGGAATTATTAGTATACAAAGCCTCTGCCGGCTCAGGCAAGACCTTTACGCTGGCTGTGGAATACATCAAGCATTTGATAATCAATCCACATGCCTACCGGCAGATACTTGCCGTAACCTTCACCAACAAGGCTACGGCAGAGATGAAGGAGCGCATACTGACACAGCTTTACGGTATCTGGAAGGGAGCACCTTCTTCCGAAGCATATCTGGAGAGAATTAAAAATTATAAATTAAAAATTAAAGGAGAAGGCGGGGGCGGATTGACGGACAAAGAGATTCGTCAACGGGCCGGCATGGCACTGCAATACATGCTGCATGACTACAGCCGTTTCCGCGTGGAAACCATCGACTCCTTTTTTCAATCTGTGATGCGCAACCTTGCCCGCGAACTGGAACTGAGTCCTAACCTGAACATAGAGCTGAACAACAGTGAAGTGCTGAGTGATGCCGTAGACAGCCTCATCGAGAAGCTTACCCCCACTTCTCCCGTGCTGGCATGGCTGCTGGACTACATCGACGAGCGCATCCGCGACGACAAACGCTGGAACGTATCGAATGAGGTGAAAAGTTTCGGACGAAACATCTTCGATGAAAGCTACATAGAACGCGGCGAAAAACTACGGCAATGCCTTCGTACTCCGAACACGTTGAAACTCTACCGGGATGTGCTGCGCGATATGGAAACCGAGGCTCTGGAACAGATGAAAAGTTTCTACGACCAGTTTGAAGGCGAACTGGAAGGGCATGCCCTCACTCCCGAAGACTTGAAAGGAGGTGCCCGAGGCATCGGCAGTTACTTCCGCAAACTGCGCGACGGCAGACTGTCTGACAAAGATGTGCTGAACGCCACCCTGCAAAACAGCCTGGCAGATGCAAAAAACTGGGCAACGAAAACATCCTCACGGAAGGACGACATCATCTGTCTGGCAAAAACCAGCCTGATACCTCTACTGCAGGAAGCCGAAAGAATGCGTCCGCAACGCAACCGCACCCTGAACAGTTGCCGTCTCTCGCTCCAGCATCTCAACAAACTACAACTCCTCAACCATATTGACGAGGAGGTACGTACACTGAACCGAGAACATAACCGCTTTCTACTTTCGGACACCAACGCCCTGCTGCACAAATTGGTGCGCGAGGGTGACTCTTCGTTCGTCTTCGAGAAAATCGGCGCCAACATACGCAACGTCATGATTGACGAATTCCAGGACACCAGCCGCATGCAATGGGACAACTTCCGTCTGCTGTTGCTCGAAGGACTTTCGCAAGGAGCCGACAGTCTGATTGTGGGAGATGTGAAGCAGTCCATCTACCGCTGGCGGAACGGGGACTGGGGAATACTGAACAGCTTGGGAAATAAAGAATTAAACTTAAACTCCTTCCCCGTCCGTGTGGAAACCCTAAAAACAAACCGGCGTAGCGAAACCAACATTATCCGTTTCAACAACCAGGTATTTACCGCTGCCATAGACTACCTCAATGCATTACACCTGAACGAACTGAAAGAGGATTGCCTACCCCTGAAACGCGCTTATGCCGACGTAGTGCAGGAATCGCCCAAGAGCACGGAGTACGGCTACGTAAAAGCCACCTTCCTGGAACCGGACGATGAACACAACTATACAGAGCAGACCCTTCTCGCTTTAGGAGAAGAGGTGCAACGGCTGCTGGAAGAGGGCGTAACACTGAATGATATCACCATCCTTGTCCGCAAGAACAAGAATATCCCGCCGATAGCCGACTATTTTGACAAAGAACTGCATCTTTCTGTCGTGTCCGACGAAGCTTTCCGTCTGGATGCCTCCCTTGCCATCTGCATGCTGATGGATGCCCTGCGCTGCCTATCGAATCCGGAGAACAAGATTGCGGAGGCTGCGCTGATGGAGAATTACAAATTACAAATGACAAATGACGAGCAGTCGGGATTCATCATAGCCACTCCCCTGCCCGAAACCTTTACCTCCCGACGGGAAACGCTGCGCTTGATGCCTTTGTATGAGTTACTGGAAGAACTGTTCAGCATCTTCGGCATGAGCCGCATTGAAAAGCAGGATGCCTACCTCTTCTCCTTCTTCGATGCTGTGACGGAGTATCTGCAAAGCAATTCTTCCGAACTGGCCAGCTTCATCCGCTACTGGGACGAAACCCTTTGCAGCAAAACCATCCCCAGCGGTGAGATGGACGGCATACGCATCCTCTCCATCCACAAGTCCAAAGGACTGGAATTCCATACCGTACTGATTCCCTTCTGCGACTGGAAGCTGGAGAACGAAACCAACAACCAGCTGGTGTGGTGCGCCCCACCGGAAGAGCCTTATAATGCCATCAGCTTAGTACCGGTGAACTATTCCACCACCATGGCGGAATCCATATATCGGCAGGACTATCTGCACGAACGTCTTCAGCTGTGGGTAGACAATCTGAATCTGCTGTACGTGGCCTTTACCCGTGCCGGCAAGAACCTCATCCTCTGGAGCCGGAAGGAACAGAAGGGAACCATATCCGAACTCCTTGCCAACACCCTGCCCCACATAGCCAAAGACGGAGCAGGCAGTTGGGACGAAGAGGCTTCCATATATGAGAACGGCAAGATTTGCCCTTCCCCCGTCCCCGTCTCACAGCATGACGCAGACAACCCTGCTAACGACGAAGCTAAACCTCTATACTACGAACAGAAACCTCTATACTGCGAACGTAAACCTGAGGTTTACGAACAGCAACCAGTCAACAGACTTTCGCAAAAGCCGGTCAAACTGCCCGTCCACATGGAGAGCATGCTCCACGACATCGAGTTCCGGCAATCCAACCGTTCGGCAGACTTCATAGCAGGAGTGGACGAAGCAGAGTCCAGCCAGCGCTTCATCAACCGGGGACGTTTGCTGCATACCCTATTCTCTGCCATCGAAACGGAAAAAGACATTGACAATGCCATCAGCCAGCTCGTCTTTGAAGGTGTGATTGGACGGAGTGAGACGGAAGAAGAAATACGCAATCTCACCCAACGCGCTTTCTCCCTGCCTCAAGTCAAGGACTGGTATTCAGGAACGTGGCAGCTATTCAATGAATGCGACATCATCTGGCAGGAAAACGGTGAACTGCGGACACGCCGCCCGGACCGCGTGATGATGCGTGGCGAAGAAATCGTAGTGGTGGACTTCAAGTTCGGAAAGCCAAACAAGAAGTACAACAAGCAGGTGCAGGGATACATGCAACTGCTGGTCCGCATGGGGTATGTCGCAGAAAATATACGGGGTTACTTGTGGTATGTAGAGGAGAACAACATAGAACCGGTATAACTCACTCCCCATCCACTATTAATTATCAATTATCAACTAAATCATGGAAACATTCCTCCAACTGGTCGCCCGCGACCTTTACGCCAAAATAGGAAACGACCTCTCGCGCACCGCCATCGTTTTCCCCAACAAACGTGCCAGTCTGTTCTTCAACGAATATCTGGCAACTGAAACGGACCGCCCTTTGTGGTCGCCTGCCTACGTCAGCATCAGCGAACTGTTCCGGCAACTCTCTCCATTGAAGTCCGGCGACCCTATCCGCCTGGTATGCGAACTGTATAAGGTGTTCCGCGAAGAGACCCGCAGCGAAGAAACTCTGGATGACTTCTACTTCTGGGGAGAACTGCTCATCAGCGATTTCGATGACGTAGACAAAAACCTTGTAGATGCCGACAAACTCTTCAGCAACCTGCAAGAACTGAAGAACATTATGGACAATTACGACTTCCTCGACCAAGAACAAGAAGAAGCCATCCGCCAGTTCTTCCAGAACTTTTCCATAGAAAAGCGCACGGAGCTGAAAGCCAAATTCATCTCCCTCTGGGATAAACTGGGCGACATCTACCGCCACTACCGCCGCAATCTTACAGAACTGGGCATCGCCTACGAAGGCATGATGTACCGCAATGTCATGGAGCAACTCGACACCGACCGACTGCGCTACGACCGCTATGTATTTGTCGGCTTCAACGTGCTAAATAGAGTAGAAACCCGTTTCTTCCAGCTCTTGCAGGATGCCGGGAAAGCAATGTTCTATTGGGATTACGACGTGTTCTACACCCGTCTTCCCCTTGAGCAAAAGCCGCCCTATACCCACGAAGCAGGCGAATTCATCCTCCGCAACCTAAAGCTGTTTCCCAACCAACTGCCCGAAACTTCTTTTGATGTACTGCGGAAACCCAAGAACGTACGCTTTATCTCCGCTTCTACCGAAAATGCACAAGCCCGCTACTTGCCGCAATGGATTAGGGGGAATGAAGAATTAAGAACCCCTTCTTCATTCAAAGACACTGCCGTTGTCCTTTGCAACGAATCCCTACTGCTTCCCGTCCTCCACTCCATTCCGGCAGAGGTAAAGAACGTCAACATCACAATGGGATTTCCCCTTGCCCAAACTCCGGTGTACAGTTTTATCAACGCCCTTGTAGAGCTACAGACTACCGGCTACCATGCAGGTACCGGACGATACATCTACGAAACCGTAATCACGCTGCTGAAACACCCTTACACCCGGCAACTTTCCCCCAATGCCGAAACACTGGAAAAACAGCTTACCCGGGACAACCGCTTCTATCCCCTTCCCTCGGAGCTGAAGCAGGACGCATTCCTTGAACAAGTCTTTACACCACAGAACGGCATCGCCGCCCTATGCAGCTACCTCACCGAACTGCTTCGCGAAGTGGCCGTCCTCTACCGCCAGGAAAAAGACGTGGAAGACATCTTCAACCAGCTGTACCGCGAGTCTCTGTTCAAAAGCTACACCCTCGTCAACCGCCTGCTCAGCCTGATAGAGACCGGCGAATTGAGTGGTGTGCGCACAGACACGCTGAAGCGACTGCTGAACCGCTTGCTTACCTCTGCCAACATTCCCTTCCACGGAGAACCCGCCATCGGCATGCAAGTAATGGGGGTGCTGGAAACGCGTAACCTCGATTTCCGTAACCTCATCATGCTCTCCCTCAACGAAGGGCAATTGCCCAAAGCCGGAGGCGACTCCTCCTTCATTCCCTACAACCTGAGGAAGGCCTTCGGCATGACCACCATAGAACACAAGAATGCCGTCTATGCCTACTACTTCTACCGCCTCATCCAACGGGCAGAAAACGTCACCTTATTATATAACATCTCTTCGGACGGACTGAACCGCGGGGAGATGTCCCGCTTCATGCTGCAATTCCTGGTAGAGTCGCCGCACAACATCTCCCTTGAGTACCTTGAAGCCGGACAATCTCCACAACAAGCCCTGGAAATTGAGATTCACAAGACACCGGAGATGTTGCAACAGATGTTCGACGCCTACGACATCCACCGACGTCCCAAAGCGTTCTTCTCCCCCTCTGCCCTCAATGCCTATCTGGACTGCCGGCTGAAATTCTACTACCGATACGTAGCCGGCCTGAAGGCTCTCGATGAAGTAAGCGCCGAAATAGACTCCGCCCTCTTCGGCACCATCTTCCACCGTTCTGCCGAACTGGTGTACAACGAACTGACAACCAACGGACGGGAAATACGTAAAGAAGACCTGGAACAGTTACTGAAAGACGATGTCCGCCTGCAAGCCTATGTGGACAATGCTTTTAAAGAAAAGTTCTTCCATGTGCCCCTTACGGAGCAACCGGAATATAACGGTACGCAGCTTATCCATTCCAAAGTCATTGCCTCTTACCTGCGCCAGCTTCTGCGCAATGACCTGCAATATGCCCCGTTCCGTATGGAGGGTATGGAACAGGACGTCAGAGAAATGATGGAAATAGATACTCCGCAAGGAAAGCTTGCCTTACAGATAGGCGGTACCATCGACCGCCTGGACAGCAAAGGAGACACGCTACGTATCGTGGACTACAAGACAGGCGGTACTCCCAAGACTCCTGAAAATATAGAACAACTGTTTACTCCCGCCGACAACCGTCCCAACTATATTTTCCAGACGTTTCTGTACGCCGCCATCCTCTGCCGCAAGCAATCGCTGAAGGTAGCCCCTTCCCTACTTTACATCCACCGGGCAGCTTCCGAAAGCTACTCCCCGGTCATCGAAATGGGAGCGCCGCGACAACCCAAGGTACCGGTCAACAACTTCGCTTTCTTCGAAGACGAGTTTCGCGAACGGCTGCACGGACTCCTGCAGGAGATATTCAGCCAAGAAGAAACATTCAGCCAAACAGAGGATACCCGGAAATGTGAATATTGCGATTTCCGCAGTCTGTGTAAGAGATAAAAAAACAGACCATCCGTTCATAAGAAACAGATGGTCTGCACGACCGTAACAGACGGTCTATTTGAGTCTGACGGATGGTCTGTTTTACTTCAACGGACCATCCGTTCTATTTTCTTCGTTATCACTTCTTCACCGGAATAGAGAAGCTGAATATGGAGCCTTCGCCTTCCTTGGAAGTAAACCACAGTTTACCGCCATTCTTCACGACAAAATCCTTGCATAGCAACAAGCCCAGTCCCGAGCCTTCTTCGTTGTTCGTGCCGAACGTGCTGAAATGCGTATCAGTATGCAACAACTTCTTCTGCCCCTCCTCGCTGATGCCACAGCCATAATCCTGAACGCTGACAACTGCCATACCATCTACTTCCTCCATCTTCACCAGTACCTCTGAGTTCTCCTTACTGAACTTAATGGCATTACTCAACAAGTTACGGACCACTGTCTTCAGCATGTCAATATCAGCGTTGACCATCATTTTTTCCGGTTTCATCTCGTGGATTCTTATCTTCTTCAGGCTTGCCACCATACTGAAAATCTCAATGACACCGTCTGTCACTTCGACGAGGTCCACATCCTGATAAACCACGTTCAACTTACCGATTTGACTCTTTGTCCATTTCAGCAGGTTATCCAGCAATGAAAACACATCCTCCGTAGTCTGATTAGCCATCGTCAGAAGCTCGTACATTTCGGCGCCAATTTTCTCAGATGGCAAGTTCAATATCAGCATATTCAGCACCATTTTGATGGATCCCATCGGAGAACGTAAGTCATGGGCAATCACCGAATAAAGCTTGTCACGCCCGGCAATAGTACGTTGCAGTTCTTCCGTCTTACTCAAAATCAACCGTTTGGCAGCTACCAAAGATATTTGGTGGGTAACACGGATAATCAATTCCTCCTTATTGAAAGGCTTAGAGATGAAGTCATTCGCGCCAACCTGAAACCCCTTCACAATATCTGCCGTACTATTCAGTGCGGTCAGAAAGATGATTGGAATATCAGCTGTATTCGGATTTGACTTTAAATGTTGAGCTACTTCAAAACCACTCATGTCCGGCATCATTACGTCAAGCAAAACCAAATCAGGATTTTCCTTTTCCACCTGTTCCAACGCTTGCCGCCCGTTACTTGCAGTAGCAATCGCGAATTTCTCATTTGTCAAAAGCACTTTCAACAATAAAACGTTTGACATCACATCGTCAACGATGAGAATCTTGTATTCGGAAGGATTTATTTCCATGTTCATCTTTCTATATTGTTTTTCCCGTTATCAAAATTACTATTTAGTTAGGAACGATATTCCTTAAAATACTCTATTATATACTGTAAACCCTCTTCCAGCTCTATAGTCGGTTCCCAGCCCAACTTTTCCTTTGCCAGAGTGATGTCCGGCTGACGCTGTTTGGGATCATCATGAGGCAGTGGCTTGAAAATCAGTTTCGACTTGGAATTCGTCAGCCTAATGACCTTTTCCGCCAGTTCCAATATGGAGAATTCATTCGGATTTCCCAAGTTTACCGGACCGATAAAATCGTCCTCCGTGTTCATCATCCGCACCATACCTTCTATACAGTCATCTACATATTGGAAACTTCGCGTCTGATTACCCGAACCGTATATTGTAATATCCTGGTTCTGCAATGCTTGAACCACGAAATTGGAAACCACCCGTCCGTCATTCGGCAACATCCGAGGACCGTACGTATTGAATATACGGATAATCTTGATCCGCACTCCATTCTGGCGGTGATAGTCCATAAACAATGTCTCGGCACAACGCTTCCCTTCATCATAACAAGAACGGAGGCCAATTGGATTTACATTTCCCCAATAACTTTCCACTTGGGGATGAATAACGGGGTCACCGTACACTTCGCTGGTAGAAGCCTGCAATATCTTGGCATTCGTCTTTTTGGCCAGTCCCAGCATATTGATGGCGCCCAATACAGAAGTCTTGATGGTTTTAATGGCATCATATTGGTAGTGGATGGGAGAAGCAGGACAAGCCAGATTATAGATTTCGTCCACATCTGCCTCATAAGGGGTTTCCACATCATGCAGTACAAATTCAAAGCGGGGATTGCTCTTCAGATGAGTGATATTTCCTTCCGAACCGGTGAAAAGATTATCCAGACAAATCACCTGATGCCCGTCGTTTATCAATCGGGTACAAAGATGAGAACCTATAAAACCAGCACTAACCAAAATTTTCTTCATGTAATGTTTTTTATAGTGCCTTAAAGCACATAGGACCTATTCTGTTTGTTTTGATGCTGACAAATGTAGGCGATTTGACTAAATTATGCAAGTTTGCAACGAAATATTTCACTTGTTAATGAATATAAAGAGGCAGATTAAAAAATCCACCCCTGAAATATTCATTTATTTATCCGCCACATACTCTTCTTTCTTATCCGGAATGCTGAAGTTCTTGTTCGCAAACAAGTCTGCCAGACCCGAAATTTGCTTTAAACGCAACACTTCGTCGCGATCCATTCCGATATTCTTCATTATCCATTCATCAGACATACCGGCTCTGTCCAATTCCGCAACAATATGGCACATCAACTCGATATTATGCGTACCACGGGCACGATTATGACGGATAGTGGACGCCATACGGTTGGAAAGTTCCTTGTCAATCACGACCACGGGAAGCAACCCGTTTTCGCGCTGATAAATTCTTTTGGATGTCTTCAACACCTGATAACGGTGGTAACCGTCCACCAGGATGTAGTTATCCTCTTCCTCATCATAGTAACAGACACAAGGCATGGTGAAACCATCTTCCCAGATGGAAAGCTCCAGAAGCTTCATTTCGGGCGGTGCCACTACATTCGGATTGTAATCGTTTGCTTGTATTTTCTCTATTGGAATTGCCTTTACATTATATACCGGACTTTTATCTACGCTCATAACATCATATTTTTGAATTGTTCCATTATCTTGTCTCTTTTGTATGCCTCTTCCTTGTTCAAGGCAAAACCCATGTACTTGCAGGCATGGTCATTCTTCAGGATGCATATGCACATCCGCTTATAAGTGGGAATTTCCCGGAATTCCGCGATGTCAATATCATCCAGATAATCCATGCGCACCGGCTTCTTGTTTGTCTTGTAATTCGTGGTATTTATCACTTCAATGGACACTCCTGCATCCCTCAGCTTCTGGATGGTCTCGTCAGCCAGACAGCCCCCTTTTGTACGCCAGAATTCAATGCTGACGGTAAGCTTTTTCAAGTAGTTCCTCCGGGTCTCTTCCGGCAAGGTGGAAAGCAGGAACTGCATAAAGCCTTTCCACGTATACCCTTCGGGCAGTCGGACCGTCTGCCACCCCATAGCACGCGTCCCTCCGTAAATACCGGTAAAGTTCACCCCGTTGACCCGCCCTATCATTCTTCCCCAAGTATTCGGGTCGATGACACGATACAGCTTCAGGCTCTCTTGTGCCTCACAAAGAAAAGGGCTTGCCACACGCTGGCGTTCGATATTGACTCCGGCTTTATAATATAGGTCATACAAATGGTTATAGTCAAAGCCGAATTTGCCATTGGCCGTCCAGATATCCGTCGTCTTCCAATCATAAATGGGATAAGCATTGAAAATGTCATTGCCTATCTTCGAGGTCCAGCGGTAATTGTGGTACATCTGATACTTCCGGTTCAGATGGATGCTGCGCCAGCGGTTAAAACTCTCTTGCGTACGGATGCCTATGAGAAAGCAGGCACGCACTCCATCCTTCTTCTCATGCAGCCATTTGGCAAAGTGCATCTGGAACTCATAATCCCACATTTCGGGAGTGTAGAAAGGAAACGTCTCTTTAGTGAGGCAGCCTTTCGGCATCTTCCTTACCCAAATGTCCTCCAAATCCTCCTGCCACGGACGCCAGTAACTCTGGTACATCGACGTACAAGTCGTTACACGGAAAGGCACACAAACACGATACACCTCCAATATATCCTTATTCGCCTCCAATACCCGGTCCACATAATCAATGGTCATGCTGTACTGTATCTCATAGTCCATATGGAATACACACAGTTTACGGTTCAGCCGGTTCCGGCGGATATAGTCTATGCACAAATTCAGCAACACTCCACTATCTTTTCCTCCCGAAAAAGAGACGCATATCGTGTCAAATTCCCTAAAAATCACATCAAGACGTTCTTGCGCCAGTTCATACACATTTTTGGGTGTAGCCATAATTATCTGTTTTTCTTCATTTTCACATAACGGGTCCATACCTTGTCTTCCAAAAAGCCCAGCTCGCTGAAGACATCCCTATCTTCAACAAAGCTAACAGCCGTCAGACTACTCTCCTCGCCCTGCTTCTCAAGTACCTTTTCCAGAAGCAATTTTAGCGTGTCAACATTCCTTTCCTTAATATAATAGTTGTTGATGACACATTCATACTTCTTGTGCTCCACCGGCACAAAACCTACAACATGTTTATTATCCAGAGCAACAAACCACTCGTACTCTTCCGATGTCCGGAAAGGGTAATTGTAGTTCTGTTTCAGCACTTCCGGGCTCATAACCAAAGGGGCTACAAGCTCGTACAGCTTTTTATCCGTACCATGTAATTGCACTATCTGTATCATATCTACATTTATATTATTTGTAATTACGTGTTAAAGATAAAGCTTATTTACGACGGAATATTCTCCTTTTAAATAGATTTAAGAATATAGCCCTGTAATATA
>OFGC01001371.1_pt1 | contig 16927 bp, 17 predicted proteins | sample 1521691 | NCBI WGS metagenome assembly OFGC01 (sample SAMEA3504121, study PRJEB24116) | mouse gut metagenome | biome: mouse gut; feature: mouse-associated habitat; material: faeces | place: Denmark | collected 2011
AGCCCTGCTTTGCTTTTGTATTAAGTTCTTTCCGTTACCGGAGCGCAGCGATAGCTCTTCCAATTCAGCCGCTGGCCGCAGCGGTCGCAGAACGCCTGATATTCCCTTTCCAGGGCGCAGCTGCACTGTGGACAGACCGGAAAAATATCTCCGGAGCGGTATCGTGCCGCTTCTGTAACAGGCAGAGGCATTCGGAAACGCAGCGCAGCTTCTTCTGCTACTCTCCGTTCCATAGCTTCACCATTTCCAGGAACAGCTCCGCGAAACGCAGGCGCTTCTTCTCTGGCAGCTCTGCTACCTCATGGATTGTATCCAGGAGCAGCAGCGTAATCTCACGACGGTCCAAGTCAAAGAGTCCCGTCATCAACACAGCAGGGCTGACACCCAGTTTTTCCGCAATATGCTCCAGTGTCTCTACACTGGGATTCCCCCGGCCTCGGAGGTACTCATACAGCGCGGTGCGGGAAATTCCAAGCTCCTCCGAAAACTCGGTCAGAGACTTGTTCCGCTTTTCCATAACCGTGCGGATGGCGGTGGCGATGTTCTCCTGCAGCTTTATAACAATCTCCCCCCCTTCTCGACAAAATTATATATAATTCGACGCGGAAGAGGAAGACCGTCATAAGGAAGCAACGTACCATTATAGCGGCACGCAGAGAAAGAAAGCCGGGGGTTAAACCCCGGCTTCTTCCTTCAGCGCCCGCAGGTCCTCCGGGTTGATTTTGCCACACTCCTCCTCAAACCGGCGAATCCACTCTTTGCATGCCCATTCAACTTCTTTAATGCGGGAGCGGCCATAGTATTTGCCTATAAAAGTCATTTTCTCCGCTACGCCCTCGTCGAGGGGCAGCGTAAATTTTACGCTCATCTCCATCACCTCACGGTTATTGTACCAAAAGAAAACGGGTATGAGACGAATTTAATATTGATTTAATACTGAATCAGTGATATAATTATGGACACTAAAAACCGCGCAGGCATCTCTGCACGGAGCCGGCCGCGGGGTCTCCTCCTATTGGCCGCACAAAAAATCAGGACACGCTCAAGCGTGTCCTGATTTTTCTGACCCAGCTGACCGGCGGGGTCATTCAAACCATCCGTGTACACATTTTGACACCAGCATAATTGCCGGGCCCAGAAAGAAGCCGGTAATCAATGTCGTCAGTCCCACTGTCGAACCCAGCAGGAATCCCGCCGACAGCATGGAAATATCCCAGATCATCCGGACCGCCCGGTAGCTCAACCTGCCGGTACGGGCAGCAATCAGCTGCGGTATGGCGTCGTAGGGCGCAACGCCCAGATCGACCACCATATAAAAGGAGGCTGCCACCAAAAACACGGCCATGCTGACCGCGAACATCCATATCCGGTCCGTCAAAGAGAGGCTCTCCGGAGGGATCCTCCCGCCGATTATACGCATACAGAAATCCGCGATGTACCCTACGCCCACCATATTGCCAATGGTCCCTATGCCGATCCGGGACAGGTCACAGCGGATAACCGGGATGAACATCAACAGATTGAACAGCAGCTGGCAGGTCCCGAAGGTGACGCCCGTGCGGGCGGATACTCCCAGAGTAAAGGTCGAACAGGGGTCCGTCCCGAAGCCGACCGTGTTGAACACCGCGATGCAGACGCCCATCGCGGTCAGACTGATTGCCAGCGCCAGCAGCCGGCGTCCCATGCGGGGACGCCGGAAGTGGGCGGCCAGATTGTTTGCTTTCATATGGATGCGGCCTCTCCTATTTCACGCACAAGTTTTCCGCCCGCACGGGACGGCAACCGACATTATAGCATCCGGCCGCCGGTCCGTCAATAAAAATGTCCGGCTCAGCGAGCGGCCATGAAAGCCTCAATATCCTCGATGCTCCGGGGGATGGCGGCAGAGAGATTCTCACAGCCATCCTCTGTCACCAGACAGTTGTCCTCCAGCCGGAACCCGATGCCCCACTCCTCCACGTAGATACCCACATCCACGCAGAACACCATCCCCGCCGACACGGGCATGGTCATGTCCACCTGGTCATGGACGTCCCAGCCCACATGGTGGGCGCCGCCGTGCCACATGTACTTCTCCGGCGCCTCGTCCTCCCCCAGCAGCCCGATCTCCCGCAGGAGGCCGCCGCAGTACCGGTGGCAGAGCCGGTCCACATCCGCCATGGGCATCCCGGGACGGATGATCTCAAACATATGCTGAGAGGTGCGGTAGGCGCACTCATAAAGGGCCCGCTGTCTGGGAGAGAAAACGCCGCTGCAGGGCCAGCTGCGGGACACATCGGTACACATGCCGTCCCAGGCAGCGCCCACATCATTGAGAATCAGGTCGCCGTCCCGGGCCTGGCCGGTGTAGCTGTAGTAGTGGATGCAGAAATTGTTCTCCCCCGCCGCGATGATGGAGGGGAAAGCGGGCGTCAGGACGCCCCGGTCGGCCAGGGCGTGATCGAAGACCGCCTTGTACTGATATTCATACAGCCCCGGACGGGAGGCGCGCATCATCGCCTCGATCCCCGCCTTGGTGATCTCCTCGGCCCTGCGTATGGCGGCGATCTCCTCCGGGCTCTTGATGGTGCGCTGGGCGCAGAGCTGCCGGTGGCAGTTCTCGATCACCAGCCAGGGATAGTCCCGGCCCACCCGGGCGGCAAAGCGAAAGGCCTCCGTATCCGGGTCCTCCGGGCTCTTCTTCCAGAGGTCCAGCGCCACCGTCCGGCAGTGTTCCGCGGCGGCGTGGAATACTGCGGAGAAGCGCTCCACCGGCAGGACTCGCTCCACGCCGCTGCGAGAGCGGATCTCATCCTCTTTCAGACGGCGGCCCGTCCAGCGCTCCGCCATGGCGTCCGGCGGCAGGGCAAAGACGGTTTCCTCCACCGCCTCCCCCTCTTTCCTCGCCAGGAAAACGAAATCGTGGACCTCCGCCCCGTCCAGGCCGGTGAGGTAGGCAAAATTCCGGTTGGCGAAGAAGGGATACTCCGCGTCCGCCGACTGGGGAAGAATCCGTCCGGCAAAGCAGACGAAGAGGCTGTGGTCCGGTATGGTGCGGTACAGCTCCTGCCGGTTCCTTATATGAAAGCTGCGTTCCATTGTTTGCAATCTCCTTTTAATCTTGATTTTTCGTGGAGAAAGCCGCTCCGAATACGATCCGGAGCGGCCTTCCTGCCGCAGGAATACGCCATGCGGCAAAAACGGAATTACTTGTTCAGATACTCGTCAATAGCGGACGCGGCGGTCTTGCCCGCGCCCATGGCCAGGATGACGGTAGCCGCGCCGGTGACGGCGTCGCCGCCGGCGTATACCGCCTCGCGGCTGGTAAGACCGTCCTCGTTGACGATGATGCCGCCCCGCTTGTTGATCTCCAGCCCCTTGGTGGTGGACTTGATGAGGGGGTTGGGGCTGGTGCCCAGTGCCATAATCACACAGTCCATCTCCATCTCAAACTCGCTGCCCTCCTTCACAATGGGACGGCGGCGGCCGGAGGCGTCGGGCTCGCCCAGCTCCATCTCCACACACCGGAGACCGCAGACGGAACCGTTCCTGGGATCCCGCTTATCTTCGGGGTTGTTGTAGCCCAGGATCTCGGTGGGGTTGTTGAGGGTCTTGAAGACAATCCCCTCTTCCTTGGCATGCTCCACCTCCTCGGCACGGGCGGGAAGCTCGGCCTCGGAACGGCGGTAAATGATGTACACATCGGCGCCCAGACGGCGGGAGCAGCGGGCGGCGTCCATGGCCACGTTGCCGCCGCCCACCACGGCCACCTTCCTGCCCTTGAGGGGCATGATGGGGGTGTCGGAGCCTTCTTTATATGCCTTCATCAGGTTGATCCGGGTGAGGAACTCGTTGGCGGAGTAGACGCCCTTCAGATTCTCGCCGGGGATGTGCATAAACATGGGCAGTCCCGCGCCGGAGCCGATGAACACGGCCTCAAAGCCCTCCTGCTCCATCAGCTCGTCGATGGTGATGGACCGGCCCACCACTACGTTGGTCTCGATCTTCACACCCAGCTCCTTGAGTCCGTCCACTTCCTTCTGGACGATAGACTTGGGCAGACGGAACTCGGGGATACCGTACACCAGCACGCCGCCGGCCAGATGCAGGGCCTCGTACACGGTGACCTCGTACCCCTTCCGGGCCAGGTCTCCGGCGCAGGTCAGGCCGGAGGGGCCGGAGCCGATGACAGCAACCTTATGGCCGTTGGAGGCGGGCTTCACCGGCTTCTCGGTGGAGTTGGCGTTGTGCCAGTCAGCTACGAACCGCTCCAGACGGCCAATGCCCACGCTCTCGTGCTTAATGCCCCGCACGCACTTGCTCTCGCACTGTGTTTCCTGGGGGCAGACCCGGCCGCACACGGCGGGTAGGGCGCTGTCGGCGGCGATGATCTGATAGGCGGCCTCGAAGTCGCCCTCCGCCACCTTGGCGATAAACTCGGGGATATGAATCTTTACCGGGCAGCCGGAGACGCAGGGCATGTTCTTGCAGTTGAGGCACCGCTGGGCCTCGTCAACCGCCTGCTCTTTGGTGTAGCCCAGGGCCACCTCTTCAAAATTGCCGGACCGGACCACGGGGTCCTGGTGGGGCATGGGGTTCTTATCCGGACGCATATTCGCCATCTTACTTTACCTCCTGCTTGAACAGATTGCACGTCTCTTCCCGGGCGTGCAGCTCGAAGTCCCGGTACATGGCGCCCCGGGCCATAGCCTCGTCGAAGTCCACCAGATGTCCGTCGAACTCCGGGCCGTCCACGCAGGCGAACTTGGTCTCCCCGCCAACGCTCAGACGGCAGCCGCCGCACATGCCGGTGCCGTCGATCATGATGGGGTTCATGCTGACCACGGTGGGGATGTTGTATTCCTTGGTCAGCAGGCAGACAAATTTCATCATGATGACCGGCCCGATGGCGATGACCCGGTCGTACTTCACACCGGCCTCGATCTGCTCCTTGAGCAGGTCGGTAACCAGTGCCTTCTTGCCGTAGGAGCCATCATCGGTGCCGATGATGAGGTTGGTGCTTGCGGCCTCGAATTCCTCCTTGAGGATGATGAGGTCCTTGTTGCGGAAGCCCACGATCAGGTCCACATGGCACCCGTCGTCGTGGAGCTTCTTGGCCACGGGATAGGCAATGGCGGTGCCCACGCCGCCCCCGATGACGGCTACGCGGCGGAGGCCCTCCGTCTCGGTGGCCCTGCCCAGGGGGCCCACGAAATCCTGAAGGTACTCTCCCTCCTCCTTGTGGCTGAGCTTTTCCGTGGTTGCGCCTACCAGCTGGAAGATGATGGTGACGGTGCCCTTCTCCCGGTCGTAGGCGGCGATGGTCAGGGGAATGCGCTCGCCGTTTTCATCCACGCGAAGGATGATGAACTGGCCGGGCTCGCATTTCCGGGCCACGGCCGGGGCCTCGATCTCCATGAGGGTCACTGTGGGGTTCAATACCCGCTTTTTTACGATCCGATACATAGTGTGTCCTCTTTCCACTTAGATTCGGTTGCTCTGCATTTTTGCGCGGCGTCCGCGCATACGTCTTTATTTTAGCACAGGGTTTGAACCACGTCAATTTCATTTCGGAGATTTTGCCGGTTTTCTGCTTTTTCTGCGCTTTTCTATCAGGGAGTCTTGACAAATCTCCTATAACTATGGTAATATTTAACGTTAATAAAGCCCGTTCGACATCCCGCAGTCAATTTATGGAAAAGGAGCGTGCTTCCCATGGCCTACTATTACCCCGAGCCTTCCCACACCTTCAGCGAATATCTGCTGGTCCCCGGCTACACCTCTCCCGACTGTGTCCCCTCCAACGTCTCTCTGCGCACTCCCCTTGTGAAGTTCCGCAAAGGGACGGAGGACTGTCCCCTGATGCTCTCCATCCCCATGGTGTCCGCCATCATGCAGTCCGTGTCCAACGACACCCTGGCCGTGGCCCTGGCCCGGGAGGGCGGGCTGAGCTTCATCTACGGCTCTCAGTCTGTGGAGGACGAGGCGGCCATGGTTGCCAGAGTCAAAAGCTACAAGGCAGGCTTCGTCCCCAGCGACTCCAACCTCCCCCCTGACGCCACCCTCCAGGACGTGCTGGAGCTGAAGGAGCGCAACGGCCACTCTACCGTCGCCATCACCGCCGGCGGCACCAACCAGGGGAAGCTGCTGGGCATCGTCACCAGCCGGGATTACCGCGTCAGCCGTATGGACCCCGCCACCCGGGTCTCCGAATTCATGACCCCCTTTGAGAAGCTGATTACCGCCCCCGAGGGCACCAGCCTCAAGGAGGCCAACGACATCATCTGGGACCACAAGCTCAACTCCCTGCCCATCGTCAGCGCCGGCGGGCGGCTGCTCTACTTCGTCTTCCGCAAGGACTACGAGCGCCACAAGGAGAACCCCGGCGAGCTGCTGGACGGCCAGAAGCGCTTCATGGTGGGCGCGGGCATCAACACCAAGGACTACGAGACCCGGGTCCCCGCCCTCATCGAGGCCGGCGCGGACGTGCTGTGCATCGACTCCTCCGAGGGCTACTCCTGCTGGCAGGCCAAAACCCTGGCTTTCATCCGGGAGCGTTACGGCGATTCTGTCAAGGTGGGTGCGGGCAACGTGGTTGATAAGGACGGCTTCCGCTTCCTGGCAGAGGCGGGCGCGGATTTCGTGAAGGTAGGCATCGGCGGCGGCTCCATCTGCATCACCCGGGAGACCAAGGGCATCGGCCGGGGCCAGGCCACGGCCCTCATCGAGGTAGCGGCGGCCCGGGACGAATACTTTAAGGAGACCGGCGTCTACGTGCCCATCTGCTCCGACGGCGGCATCGTCCACGACTACCATATGACCCTGGCTCTGGCCATGGGGGCGGACTTCCTCATGCTGGGCCGGTACTTTGCCCGCTTTGACGAGAGCCCCACCAACCGGGTGCTGGTGAACGGTCAGTACATGAAGGAATACTGGGGCGAGGGCTCCAACCGGGCCCGGAACTGGCAGCGCTATGACCTGGGCGGCGGCCGGGGCCTGGCCTTCGAGGAGGGCGTGGACTCCTACGTCACCTACGCCGGACCCCTGAAGGACAACGTGGCCAAGAGCCTCTACAAGGTGAAGTCCACCATGTGCAACTGCGGCGTAACCACCATCCCCGCGCTCCAGGAGAACGCACGGCTGACCCTGGTCTCCTCCACATCCATTGTGGAGGGCGGCTATCACGACGTGGTGCTGAAAGCCCACGGTGGGCAGTCCAACAACGGATGATCGTTTTCTCCCCGTGCTTCCGGGCACGGGGAGAATTTTTCCGGTAAAAGAAAATCCCCCGCCGGGGGTTGCGTTTACCGGGCAAGTCTGTTAAACTATTGACAAACAAAATCCATCAAAGGAGAACGCCATGAAGGAAGAAGCCTCCCGCCCCCTGGAAGAGCAGCCGGACCACGCCTATATGCACCAGCACGGCATCCCCCACGAACATGGCCACGGCCATACCCACAGCCACACCCACACCCAGACCCGGGCGGTGGTCAACCGTCTGGCCCGGGCCATCGGCCACCTGGAGCGGGTCAAGGCCATGGTGGAGGAGGGCAGGGACTGTTCCGAGGTCCTGGTCCAGCTGGCGGCGGTCCGCAGCGCCATCAACAACACCGGCAAGGTGATCCTGAAGGACCACCTGGAGCATTGCGTGGCAGACGCTTTGGAGGCCCGGGACCGCACCGCTATCGACGAGCTGAACCGGGCCATCGAGCAGTTTGTGAAATAATGGGGCGGGCTGTATGATCGGAGGCAGTAACTGTATGTGTTCATTTATCCGAAGAGCGGTTCCCGGAGATGAAGCGGCCCTTGCTTTCATCCAGACAGAAAGCTGGAAAGCCGCGTTCCATCAAATTCTTTCTCCTGAGCTGTTGAAAAAACTGACGAATATTGAGCAGGGCGAAGAAATGTACCGGCGCCTGCTTCAGGAACACAGAGGGAATGGCTATATTCTTTCTGTCGATAACAAGCCGCATTGCATCGCCTGGTGGGATTCGGCCCGGGAGCAGGATATGCCGGGATATGCGGAAATCATCTGTATCCACAGCCTGCCCGGAAACTGGCATCGGGGCTATGGCAGCCAAATGATGGACAGGCTGCTTGCAGATATCGCCTGCGCAGGGTACTCAGATGTCATGCTCTGGGTCTTTGCAGATAATGAACGTGCCAGAAGGTTCTATGAGGCCATGGGATTTCGTGAGACGGGCAAAACACAGCCGGCATACGAAACTTTGGAGATATGCTATGAACGGAGGCTCTGACCACGATGAAGATCAGAAGAGCCGCAGAGCATGAGCTGCTGGAATTGTGGGGATATGAGAGTGTCCATACCGCTTCTTCTAACGCTAAATTCTTTTGCGACAACATAAAAAGCGGGAATGCCGAATTTTGGACGCTCGACCATGAGGGAGAACTGGTCGGAGAGCTGTATGCTTTCTATGACCTTGAGGACAAAGATTTTGCAGATGGCAGAAGTACCGCATATCTTTGTGCATTTAGAATCAGAACAGATCTTCGTGGTCAGGGGCTAGGGACAAAGTTGATCTGCCACGTGATCGAACACATAAAGGATCTGGGATATCAAAGGGTATCTATTGGTGTTGACGCCACAGATGCGGCTAATATTCGCTTGTATAAGCGGCTTGGTTTTACAATAAAGGTAAAAGAGTGCATAGAGGACCCTTGTAACAGAGACGAAAATATGCAGCCAAGATCATGTCCCTGCTTTTGGCTGCTATATAAAGAGGTCTGAATAAACGGCTCGATTAGCTTCCAATATAGGGAAATGGCTGGAACTGTACAGTTTGTGGAAATGGCGTATAGATTTCAAAAGATGTGAAGCAGAGGCAGCATATGTGGGTATCAAAGATAACAAAAGATGATCTAACGAACGATGTGATAGATCGTCTTTTATTTGAAGGCTTGAACGATAATGGAGCGAGTGTTGACTGCATTATTGTTTTGGGCAGTATGAAAGCAGCAAAGTATAGAGTTCCCGCAGCGGCTAAGGCGTTTTTTTCTGGAAGGTCTGAAAAGATCATGCTGTGCGGAGGAAAGACGAGAAACTTTTCAGGTGAAAGCATGGCGGAAGCAGACAATATGTATCAAAAAGCCTTGGAATTGGGCGTTCCAGAAGCAAGCCTTATTGTTGAAAAAAATTCTCAGAATACAATAGAAAATATATTATGTTCCCTTTTGGAATTGCAGCGTGCAATGTGGCTTAATCAAGTAAAAAGCGTATTGCTGGTGACGACAACATACCATATGCGCCGAAGTTTACATATAGCAAGATATCTTTTTCCGTCTCATATAACCGTATATCCTTGCCCGGCAGATGACACAACAACTAAACGGGATAATTGGATGAATACACCGGAAGGAATCGGCAGAGCAAAGGCGGAGGCCTTGAATATTATCAATTGTGTCAATAACGGAGTAATTCCTGATTTCGAAATATAAACAACAGCGTGAAATAAGAACATCCCCGGAGGCCGGCCCAAAACCGCCTCTGGGGATGTTCTTTATTACCATCTGCAAGAATTATTTACCCGTCAGCTCCCGGAGGATGGGAAGCACCTCATAGATATCCTCCACCATGTAATCCGGTTCAAACTCCCGCTTGACGCCGCAGTCCTTCTCTCTGGTCAGCTGGGAACAGATCTGGATGGCCTTGGCGAACCCGGCCCGCTTGGAGCCGATAATATCCCGGGACACGGTGTCCCCCACGTAGACGCACTCCTCCGGCGCGCTTTGCAGCTGGCACATGGCCACACGGAAGATATCCGGCGCAGGCTTGCGCATCCCGGTGACAGAGGACAGGGTCACATCCTGGAAGTAATCCCGAATGCCGTACTCCTTCAAGACGGCGAACACCTGATAGAGAGCCGCCGTATTGCTGACGATGCCCAGCTTCAAGCCCAGGCCCTTCAGCCCCTCCAGCATCTCCGCCACGCGGGGGCGGAGGGCCCGGTGGAAGTGGGTCACCTCCCACATATGGGCGATCTCCTCGCAGTGGGGTTCCAGCCGCTCCGCCGGGAAGCGGAAGTCCTCCAGCACGTAGTCCCGCCAGATGGGGATGGGCTTCAGCTCCACATCGCAGGAGTCCCGGAACTTCCCGTACCGGACCCATCCGGCGTCCACCCGGCTTTTCAGCTCCTCCCGGTCCACCCCAGGGTCCAGATCATAGGAAACCAGCATCTCCCGCAGCCGGTCAATGGCCTCCCATTCGGATTGGGCGTCCACATAGATGTCCTCCAGGGTGCCGCCCATGTCGAACAAAACAGATGTAATCATATTGACCTCCCCGGCGCTTTCGCGCTCCTGATGAAGGGATCTTATCCCCCCTGCTTCGGAGGCAGGATCGTCCCGTCCTCCTCAATGGTAAATTTCACGGAAGTCCAGCGCTCCGCCGCCCTTCCGGGCAGCCGGAAGCTGTCGGTGAACCATACCCGGCTCCCCTGCTCCTCCAGCAGCGCCACCGTGCGCAGAGAGGGCCGGTCCTTCCGGGCGATATACGCTGACGAACAGGAAATGACCGCATGGGCAGGCCTCAGCCGCCTCACCAGTTCCGGCGTGACCGCCTTGGCGTCCCCATGGTGGGGCACTTTGAAAATGTCGCAGGATATGGCTCGATCCTCCCAGACCACACCGTAGCAGTCTCCGGCCAGCTGGATACGCCGCCCGGCGTACCGCAGGCACACCCGCAGCGAACCCGGGTTGCGGAACTTGGAGGACCACCAGACCCTGTCCGGGTCCGCCGTCCCCCCGGCCAGCAGCTCCGTCCATACCTGCCGCTGACGGGCGGCGGCAGATCGGTCGCCGCAGATCAGCTCCGCCTCCAGCCGGGGCGTAAGGGAGAGTACCGCCGTATCCTCCACCTGACACAGGCGGCAGCTGTGGGCCGTCAGCTTTTCGGTGCAGGACGCCCACCGCTCCAGGCAGTCCATCAGCCCTCTCACGGTTTTTTCCTCCGCCCCCGTCCGGGTTATAGACGCAACGGGCAGACAGGGGAAAAAACCGGAGTACACGGTCCCGATGGAAACCTTCTCCGCCAGAGCGGCGGTCCCGCCGAAGTGGTCCTCGTGAAGATGGGTCACCACCAGGGCATCCAGCTCGGTGATCCCCAGCTCCGTCAGATACTCCGCCGCCGTGCAACGCAGGGAGCCGGGCTCTCCGCCCACGTCCTCCCTGCCGGTATCCACCAGCATCCGGAAGGCGCTTCCTTCCCGCAGCTCCTCCACGAGAATGGCGTCACCGTCGCCCACGTTGATAAAATGCAGTCTCAGCACGGCCTCACCTGCGCTGGGTGAATTTCTTCCAGGGCTGGTCCTCCTCCCGCTTCGGCGGCACGTAGTCCCGGCGGTACAGAAAGTAGGAGACGATCAGCCCCAAAGCCACCGGGATGGCGGCAAACCACGCAAAGAAGTGCAGGAACGCAACAAAAGCCTCCCAGTCTCCCAGCATAAATATCATAGACACGCTCACCAGCAGGATGTAGCCCGCCAGCCACAGGTAGGTCCCCAGCATCAGCCGCTTCTCAGAGAAGATCCGGTGCAGGATCAGCGCTGCCAGCACCCCCACCACTCCGGCGGCCAGGGACTGTACCAGGTTTCCGGCAAACACCGGCCACTCCGCCGTTACCGGCGACAGCCAGTTGATAATCAGATTGAACGCGCCGATATACAGCAGCACGAACACGATGCTCAGACAGAAGGTGTACACCATCAGGCCGCTCTTGGGCTTGCCGTCCTCGGTGAACAGGAAGGCCTTCCAGAAGCTCTTCTCCCGTTTGGCCCACTTTTCCTTCCGTTCCTTCTTCCGCCGTTCCCGCTCCGCGTCCTCGATCTGACGCTCAAAATCGTTGTTGTAATCCATTGCAGCCTCCTTTGTCTTTCAGCCCCGCCTGTAAAAAGCGCCCCGCGCGGCAGGTATGTGCCTGCCGCGCAGGGCTTCTGTTTCAGCGTTCAGTATACGCCGGGCCAGGACAAAGGTCAAGGCCGCAGAGGAAAATTACTTGGTGTAGGGGCTGACGCTCAGCCAGTAGGTCCACAGATCCTGGGTGGAGCCGAAGGCGTCGTTGATGGCAGCCAGATCCGGCTCGATGGCGCCGCACTCCTGGAGGCTCACGGGGTTCCAGTCGCCTGCCACGTCGTCACGGACGGGCCAGTTGCCTTCCTTGGAGAAGGGCTTCAGGCCGCCGCTCTGGCCGTCCACACCGCCGGTGATCCAGCGGATGAACAGACGGGCCGCTGCGGGGTGACGGCAGCCGTTGACCACGTACATGTACTCGCAGTTCTCCAGGCCGGTGTAGGGAGTCAGGTTGGTCAGCCACGCGATGTTGAAGCCGGACTCGTCGCGGTTGCCGATCTTGCCGCCGGAGGCCAGGCACAGAGCGGGATCATCCTTGGTGGAGTTGTGGACCGCCTGCACCAGCTCGTCGCCGTCACCGATGAAGGTCATCTGCATCTGGGAGAAGCGCCACATGTACTCCAGACCGGCGTTGTTCTCAGGCACCTCGAACTCGAAGCCGCTACCGTCATAGGTGTACTCCAGAGGCTCGCCGTACAGGTCCTCATAGGCCTGCTCCATCTGGTCGGCGTTGACCACGAAGCTGGCGAACAGGGACAGGTAGGAGGTCTCGGTGCCGATCTCCTTGGTAAACAGGCGGTACTTCTGGGAGCCGTCCTCGTTCTTCTCGATGATCTGCCACCAGCTGGTCACGGGCTGCTCATCGGGGAAGGCTTCGGTGTTGTAGTACCAGAAGCTCTGGGAGGCGTACAGGGGATAGCCGTAGCGCAGCAGGTCCTCGTCCACCTTGGCGGAGAGGTCGCGGGGATAGAAGGCGGACATGTAGCCCGCTTCGTAGTAGTCAAAGAAGACGTTGCCGTTGACATCCTTGGCCTGAAGGACATCGCCGAAGATGTTGCCGGAGTCGGCTTCCAGCACGCACTTCTCCAGGACTTCGTCCTGGTCCATGTCCATGATGACCACGTCCAGACCGGGGTAGGCGGCTTCAAAATCGTCCTCCGCCTTCATCATCTTGGAGGAGGTGGCGTAGATGTTGATCTCGGGGTACTCCTTGACCTCCTCCAGAGCCTTCTGATACAGCTCGTCGTCGGTCATATCGCTCCACTCGTCATAGATGGGGCCGAAGAACTCGGAGTCCTCCACCTTCTCGGGCTTATCCTCGCCGGGATCCTTGTCGTCGCCGCCCTTGTTGTCGCTCTGACCGGGCGTGCTGTCGTCAGGCTGCTTGTCGTCATTGCCGCCGCAGGCCGCCAGGCTCAGCAGCATGGTCAAGGCCAGCAGGAGGGCTAAGAGCTTGCTCTTTTTCATAGTGATCCAATTCTCCTTTCAAATTACAAGTGAACGGTAAATCTGGGGATATCGTATCTCCTCGCCGTCTCTCTTTCTGTGGGGGGCGGCGCTGGAAACCGCGCTTAATGGGCCCGCTTGATAAGCCGGGTACTCTTGGCGTTGTAGATGTTGATCTTGTTGGGATCGATATGGACGTACACCGTCTGGTCGATGTCGTACTGGGCCAGGCCGATCTGCTTGGACAGGAAGTCGCTCTTGCCTGCCTGGAGGGACACCAGAGTCTCGGAACCGGCGGGCTGGTTGGCGTAGACCTTGACGGGCAGGGAGCCGGGCTCCTGGACCGCGGTGATATGCACCTGCTCAGGGCGGATGGCCACCACCACGGGGAACTCGCCGTTGGGAATGGACTCGTCAGTCATGTCGGCCTTGTCAAAGGTGTAGTCGCTGAGTTCACACTTGACCATCAGCTTGCCGTTCTCATATCGGGCGGTGCCCTCCAGGAAGTTGATCCGGGGATTGCCGATGAAGTCGGCGGCCTCCAGGTCGACGGGGTTCATATAGAGGTCCATGGGGGCGTCCACCTGGCTGAGCTCGCCGGCCTTGAAGAGGGCGATCTTGGTGGACATGGTCAGGGCCTCCACCTGGTCGTGGGTGACGTAGATGATGGTGGTGCCCAGCTCGCGGTGGATGCGCTGGAGCTCGGAACGCATGTCGATACGCAGGCGGGCGTCCAGGTTGGAGAGGGGCTCGTCAAGGAGGAGCAGCTTGGGGTTGGAGGCCACGGCACGGGCGATGGCCACGCGCTGCTGCTGGCCGCCGGACAGCTCGTTGGGATAACGGTCGATGTACTCCTCGATGCGCATCATCCGCAGGGAGTCCTTCAGGCGCTTTTCGATCTCCTCCTTGGGCAGCTTCTGAATCTTCAGACCGAAGGAAATGTTCTCACGGACGGTCATGTGGGGCCACAGGGCGTAGGACTGGAACACCAGGTTCAGCCCGCGCTTGCTGGGCTCGGCGTAGTAGGCCAGGTCCGCGTTAATCATTTCCTCGCCGTCGATGGTCATGATACCGTTCTGGGGCTTCTCCAAACCGGAGACCACGCGCAGAGTGGTGGTCTTGCCGCAGCCGGAGGGGCCCAGCAGGGTCATGAAGTCGCCGTCCTCAATCACCAGATTGATGTCCCGGAGGACGTGGTTGTCGCCGTAGAATTTATCGATATGCTTCAGTTCGATTCTGCTCATTGTGTCAACCTTTCCTTTCTATTTGTTCCGTCCCGGGTCACCATGCCTTGCCGATATCCGCGCCGAAGCGGTTGGCAATAATGTAGCACACTAAGATAAACAACAGCACACACACGGAAATGGCGTCAGCCATCTGGTTATAGCCCTCCTGAGAGTAGGTAAAGGCCAGGTAGGACATGGTCTGGGTATGCTTATCCATCATGATGATGATGAGGTCAAGCTCCTTGGCGATACTGATGAAGGTCAGCATGAAGCCGGAGATAAAGCCGTTCTTGGCCAGAGGCAGGACGATCTTGCCCATACGCTGCCAGAAGTTGGCGCCGTTGATGTCGGCAGCCTCCTCCAGCTCCACGGCGATCTGCATCATGTTTGCGGTACCGGACCGGCTGGCGAAGGGGAAGTGCTTGACCACGCTGGTCAGAACGATCAGGGTGAAGGTGCCGTACAGGGAGGGAATCAGCCCGCCCAGACGGGGCTGGGAGAACATGGCCACGTACATGGAGGAGAAGGCCACGCCGCTCATCAGGTAGGGCACGAACACCAGCTGCTCCGTGGCGGAGCCGTACCATTTGCCGCGGCCGCGGGTGGAGATGTAGCCCAGGAACTGTCCGCACAGGGCGGTGATGATGGAGCCGATGAAGGTCAGGCGGACGGTGTTCCACACGGCCTTGCCGAACTCCGCGTTGCGGAAGATGCCCTCCATGCTGGTGTAGGTCTGGGCCTCGTCCAGGGTGCCGATCCAGTTGTAGAGGGTCAGGTTGTTCAGTCCGTAGCCGTTGCCGGTGGTGACCTGGAAGGTCTCCATGACCAGCACGAACATGGGCGCCACCATGGCGAAGAACAGGAAGACCACCAGGAAGCACATCAGGGGGATCTTGGCTCCGCCCAGGTGCATCTCATTGGACCGGCCGCCCTTGCCGCCGATGGTGGCGTAGGACTTGCGCACGCCGATGATCCGCTGGTTGGAGAAGATGATGAGGGCCGCCAGGCTGATGAGAACCAGACTCATGGCGAAGCCTACGCCCTGAGGACCGCCGTTGATGAAGGTCTTCATTTTGGTAGCCAGGGTGAAGTAACCGATACGGGAGCCCAGGTTGGCCGCAACGCCGTAAGTACCGATGGACTTGCTGAGGGTCATGACCAGGGCGGACAGGATGCTGGGCAGCACCAGGGGCAGGGTGATGGATTTCAGGATCTGCACCTTGTTGGCACCGCAGATCTCGCCCATTTCCTCCAGCTCCGAGTTGATGGAGCGCAGTGCGGAGGAAACATGTATGTACGAGAACGCGTAGTAGTGCAGGCTCATACAAAGGACGATGGCCACGGGGCCGTAGGCCAGCCAGTCGGGAATGGGGATGCCCATGCCGGCCAGGAAGCCCAGGGAGCCGGAGGTCTTGTTCCGGAACACCGCCAGCCAGGCCAGAGCCTTGCACCAGGAGGGGATCATATAAGGAATGACCACCAGCATGCCCAGCAGCTTCTTCCCCGGAATATCCGAGCGGACCATCAGCCAGCCCAGAATGGAGCCCAGAGGCACCGACACGATGACCGTAAAGAAGCCCACCACCAGGGAGTTTTTCAGCGGGCCCCACAGCGTCGCGCCGGACAGCTTGCCCACCAGGATGTAACGCCAATAATACAGGGTGAAATCGCCCACCTCGCCGCCGTAGCGCTTGGCCTCCGCGCGGGCCAGGGTAAAGGTGGAGGCGATCATCTGGAGCAGGGGGATCACAATCAGGCAGAACAGGATAACCAGGCTGATCGCCACGATCATATTGAACGGGTTCTTTACCACGTTCAGAATCTGATTTTTGAGTCGGGTCTTGTTGAACGGACGGCGTTCTCTCTTCCTTTTCACATCGTTGCTCCTTTCGTCATTTCAAAATACGCCAATCAAACCGCGCCCCTGGAGAGCGCCTCGGGACGCGCGAATATTTTTTCTTCAACTCCCACCTTTCTTCGAACACGTTTCCGATATTTGATTTCTATAGTGATTATAGCAAAATCGGTAATTATCGTCAATTACTTTACAGGCAAAAAACGATTTTTCGCTGTTTTGTCCATTTCAATCCATCCAATCTTGTTGGAATTCACAATTTCTTCATATCTGCGCGAAATTTTCTGCCGGTTTTCATGCGCTCTTTTTCAATTTATGCAAATGTTTCCGTAAAATATTCGAAATCAGCCGGGTTTTATCCTTGCACGCGTTTGAGGCTGCGCAGAGCAAAAGAACCCGGAGTATGGCCGCCGAACGGATAATACGTGGGAAGCTGCTATATATTATCGGCAAATTTTGGCGCACTTTTTAGAAGTTGTACCAATAGGTGACGGTATGCATATTGGCGAGAAAAATTTTTTGCCTGGCAAGGAAGAAACTCGCAGGAATCCTGACG